>Ga0070659_100001032_pt1 | contig 20392 bp, 6 predicted proteins | sample KBSC23metaG_FD_64666 | JGI IMG/M metagenome (GOLD analysis project Ga0070659, IMG submission 64666) | Corn rhizosphere microbial communities from Kellogg Biological Station, Michigan, USA - KBS C2-3 metaG | ecosystem: Host-associated > Plants > Roots > Rhizosphere > Soil ... | reverse complement strand
GTAGCGGTACCTACCCCGGTAATATGTATCTTACCATTAACTATAGTTGCCACCGTTGTATCGCTGCTCGAATAACTAACCGGTAAACCGGAGCTTGCCACCGCTCCGGCATCAAAATCGGTATCACCAAATTTTTTTCCGGATAGCGGGTTAAACAGCACGGTTTGTCCTGTCTTCATTGCATTGGCGATCTCGGCATCGCTCAACGCCCTGTTATAGATTTTAAAATCATCGTAGATATGGTCGCTGTAAGGGTCGGTAGAATACTGGGATTTCCCTAAGTAATTGTTTGTAGTAATACCCAGGTCACTCGGCTTAATTGTAGCATTGTTATCCGAATATTGCAATACACCGTTTACGTAAAATTTAAAAGTTGTTCCCTGTTGGGAAATGGTTATGTTAACCCACTGATCTAATGGTAATACATAGGGCATGTACCTGTCGTTGGTTCCTGCTGCGCCGGTGATCTTATACCTCACGTTCGATCCGGATTTAGGGATCAGGATCATGAAATTACTGGTGCTGGTACCGAAGTCGAAAATACGTGTATTGGTAGCCAGGTTCGTAGGGAGTTTTACCCAGGTGGTGATCGTAAAATCGTTCAAAGTACTCACCGCACCGTTTGGCAACTGGAGATACGAGCTTGACGATTTTACCAGGTCCAGGGCTCCGGTTGGGCCATCTTTGCCGGCAACCCAGGTCGCTGCGTTAACGGAGGTTCCGTTGTAACCTCCCCAATCATCCTGCACAAATGTGCCTGTGTTTTCATTGAAAGCCAGATGCATGTATTGGCCCAATACCGGTGTTCCCTGAAGTGCCGCTGTTGCCGGGCTGCGTCCGGCATCATTAAAGGCTACTATCTTATAATAATAAGGCGTTCCGTTGGTTCTGTTCGCATCTTCATAACGCACCGCGCTAACGTTGGTGGCAATGACAGAGAAAGGCCCGTTTTGAGATGCAGAACGGCTTATCTCATATTTGGCATCGTACATAAAATCCCAGGTCAGGGTAATCTTCGCATCGCCGGAGGCGACATGTGGGTTAACAACAGCCGCGGGAGCTACAAGTGCCTGTGTGGTCAATGGCAATACTGTTGAATTGGCACTTTCACCGGCTGAATTTAGCGAGGTAACTACATAATAATAAGTCGTATTCGGGCTAAGCGTAGTATCCTGGTAGGATAGACTTGTGGTACGACCCAAAATTGTCGTAAACGACCCTGCGGAATTTGTGGAACGCTTAAGGTTGTATGACCGGGCATTAGCACCGGTATTCCAGGCAATTTTGGTAATAGTGGAAGAAACCACGCTCCCGGTTAAAGATGTAGGCGCGACGGGTGTTGCATCCCTCACTACAATGAGTACAGGAGAATACGTAAACTGAGTTCCCGAAAGGTCCCAGGCCTTTATCCGGTAGCTGGCCCTGGCATAAGCGCTATCCACATAAGCGATGGTACTCCCGTAAGGGTATCCTGTAAATTCTTTAACGGTGGTAAAACTTGCGTCCACGCCATTGATCATGCGTTCCAACACATATTTGGATCCCAGTTCCCCGTTCAGGTCCAACCAGTTTAAGGTGATCTTTGTATAGTCATCATTGTTAACTGTGCTATAAATTTGCGGGGCGGCTAACTGCCAGTTATGAATATAAGGGTTTGTGGCATTATACGCCAGTGCCGATCTATCGGCATAGTAATATTTGCCTGCCGGTGTCAGCGTATCAGCCAGCACCAGTGAGCGTTTGTATTCCACCCAGTCGTATTCGGCATACCGTTCCACAAATGAGGCGGTATCCAGTACATTCATAATACCTTTAATATCACTCAGCTGTTTCTGCAGGGCCAGGGTGGTATCCGAAGGCCAGCTTTCGCCGGTCCAGTTTGCGCCGTTATTCCATTCCGTGATCCACAGGGGGCGTTTAACCCTGTTGTAAATGTTTTTCAACCGCGAGTACCATTGCTGCGGGGTTTGGCCGCCCCAGTAACAATGTATCGCAACAAAATCAACACGCAGGTTCAGCGAATCTGTTTTGGCAAGAAAATTTGTGATCCAGCTGCTCTCAGGATTGGCAGGCGCAGGCGAGCCAACGCGTAACCCTGATTTCATCATTTCGGGCCATTGCTGTACGGCTTGTGCAACGGTCAGGTTAGACTGATTGGCCTGGTCTGGTTCGTTAAAACCCAGCAGGTGGTTCACACCTTGTTTGTTGTGAATATCTGTCCATGATGGCCATCCTCCGTTTTGCCTGATGATGGAATAGTTATAATCTGTACTTTCCGATCCGCCGATGTTCCAATCATAATACCATGTAGCGCCTACCTGGGCCGGAGACCATCCGGCTTTACCTTTTTTGCTAAGCCAGTCCCACTTGAATACACGGATAAAAGAAACCGTAGCGTCCAATCCCTGCGGCATGGTGTTTACAATAAGGTCAGCGTCGTTGGCAATAAATGTCCGGCTATAGCCCGATCCATCCGGATTATTGGCGAGGGTAGCCATATAACCCCGTTTTAGCTTAAAGGACTTGATGGTGTTATTGAAAATCCCCAAACTATCGTGATAAGTGGCTATTTCATAAGTCGTTGTCAGACCGCTCAGGTTGGTACCGGTATAAACCTGCAAGGCTTTTGTTGAAGTTATATTTCCATTGGGGATCACTACCGTGCCGTTTTTATAGATGGATACCCGCACGCTCGGATTATTTGCAGCCGAGGCACCATTGATAGTTACCATACTGAGCCAGTTGGCAATAACCAGCGATGGCTTAATATTGTCAAAAAACAACCAGGAATCATCTGAATTTAGTTGTACGGAGGAATTGATGAGCGGGGATGATGCGCCCGTAAGATGCATATCCGTTTTACCCGGCACAATGAAGTTGGTATTGGAGGTAGGTAAAAAGCTGGCCGTTGAGCCCGTAACAATCACATCCTGTCGCGGAGCGGGGTTTACGGCTGCGGGCGCATAAGCGCCGTCTTCGTAGGTTACCGAGGTAATGCTCATATCTACCGCACCGCTTGGATAATCTTTACCGAAAATAAAGCGGGGCTTGATATCAACTTTATTGAGAGCCAGTTCGGCGATCGAAAACAGGGCCCAGTCGCCGGTAATGGTCAGGTAATAAAGACCGGCTTCCCGTGAAGTGAAGGCAAACGCTTCCCTGTTCAGCACCCGGGTACCGCTCGTAACAAATACATGCGAATCAAAGCGATCGGCGACAGCGGTTGTTTTGCCAATACCCACAGTCATTGTTTTGCCCCCGGTAGCATTAGAGATATACGCGTGAAGCATCGAGAAATTATAGGTGGTGTTAGCTTCCAGCATAACAGGGTAATTGTAAACAGTGCTTGAAGTAGAACTGCCATCCCATCGGATATAGAGTACGCGTCCAACATAAGAGGAGCCGTTATAGGTATGCACATTGGTGCCTGATGAAGCATTGACATCCATATAGCGAACACCCGAGCTACCGTTGGCTATGTTAAATAAAGTAGCAGTTGTACCGGTATAGGCCCAGCTATAATTGGCGGGACTTCCGGCGTTGTTGGGTGCTATACCTGCCCAGTTAGGAATTAATGATGAAGGGAGATTTTTATTTACAGAGAGCTCCGCAATTGAGAATAACCCCCATGTTCCGGTGAATGTGAGGTAATAAGTACCGGCTTCCTGCGAAGTAAAAGAAAAATTCTCGCGTTTTAGGTCCATCGTTCCGGTGGGAGTAAAGTCGTGAGATGCATACCTGTCTGTAGCCGCAGTAGTTTTACCAATACCCACAGTTACTGTTTTGCCCCCGGTTGCATTTGACACATACGCGTGGAGCATAGAGAAATTATAGGTGGTATTTGCCTCCAGTGTTACGGCATAAGTATAAACGGTACCGGCAAGAGCGGTTGCGTCCCACCTGATATATAGGACGCGGCCATTATAGGTAGTTCCGTTATAGGTATGCGTGTTGGAGCTCGCATTAACATCCACATACCGGGAGCCGCCGGCGGTAGAGTTGGCAGTATTAAATAAGTTGGTTGATGTGGTTCCGGTATAAGCCCAGCCATAGTCGCTTGGTTTACCGGCATAGTTTCCTGAAACGCCTGCCCAGCCGGGTATTAAATTAGGGCCAGGTGATACCCCTTGTATGGCCGAGCTTTCCACGCCTCCAACAATATCATTAATGGCAGAAAGCGGCTGCGACTGAATGTATGCCCCGTTATGGTAAACATGTGCCGAGTCGTTTCTCACGGCGATCCGGATAGTTTGATCTGTTCCGGCCTGTGATGCCGTAAGAGCGGTAATTGAACTAAGAGATGAAGACAGTTTCAAATTCGATGCATCCAGCGACAGCCTGATCCCCTTCGCCTTAGCGTTGCGGGCCTCTATATCAAGCCCCCTGCCTGTGGCTGAATTGACTTTCCCGACAACTTCGAGTGTATACTCATTTAGCGTTGGCCGGTATTTTACAACGGTATCCGTTTGGGTGCTGTTGGAGAACGCCTTGGAAGTCAGGATAGTTTGGCTTAATGTTCCCTTAGTTGGTAAGTTAGGTGACTGAGCCGCCACTTTTAAACTGCATAGGCAACTGATAACAGCTACTGATAGTAGAAATCTCTTCATGGGTTGTAATTTGGTTAATTGGTATCCCAAAATAAGCGAGAAAAACCACGCGCGATGGGGGACATTTTCGCATAAATTAAGGGGTTAAATTAAAAGCGCCGGGCAATTGTACTTTTTCAGAGCTGATAAAAAACGATATGTAGCCCTGTGTCCGTCTGGCACCCTATTAGAAATAGATGTATTATGATTTCGTGCGATATCAGATTGAATATCAACAGAATAAATTTTTTACCAATTTCAGATCGTATAGAAGGGGAGGCATCTTCCGTTAATCAGGTATTATAAAGTCGCGCTCTTTTCAACGATCACGTTGCGTGCACGCATATAGGTAGTCCCCGTTGGCCCGGGCGAACCGGAGGAACCTTCCATCTGGTAATCGATGATGATATTCATGCTTTTACCAACAAAGTTCGCCCCGGTTTGGGTGCTTTTTAAAACACCGTCGATCCAATATTCAATGGTTACGTCGGTAGCGTTGATCTTGGTCATATAAACGGAATAGGTATGCCAGTTCCCGGGGCTGGTTATCGCCGTTCCTACGCTGCTCCAACCACCACTGGCATTTTTATAGGTATTCGTCCAGCAGGTGTTGCTGCCTTTAAATTCCATAAAGTCGCTTTCGGGCGGCCAACTGGTAGCTCCGGTTGCCCAGAATGCGGGCCAGGTGCCTCGCTGAGACTCACATTGGAACTCACCTTTAAAATGCCATTTGGGCCACGATGCATCCACAACGGGAACAACCTTGGCATAAACGGTTCCAGAATAATAATCAATAGCGAGATATGGGCTTTTGTTGCTATTACCTACGCTTCCGCTGGGAGCGCTGGTGAGCGTGAGCACCCCGCCTGATACCGATATGTTTTCAGCACGCATGCGGGCTGTTCCGTTATGGTCGGAGCCCCATGGGTACAGGTTATTCCAGTAGGTACTGAACGAACTAAAAGATGAAGCAGGAATAACATTTACCCATGATACGGCTGTTGCCTGCAACGGTGCCGTACTTGCCCCCGCGAGTGAGGCTGTTGGCACCTGGCTGGTGCTTTGTTGGGCCGTATCCTTTTGACAGGCCGCAAGTATTGCCGATGATAAAAAAACAATGACAGGAATTAACTTTAATTTTTTCATAAATTTCATAGATTTTAGTGAGAATAATTGGTTAGCCTCCCCTAATAATTGGTATGACAAATGAAGCATTAAAATAAATTCGTAATAAGGGTCAAATCAGCGTTTTATAGGGGGTAATATCGAAACCATCAAAGCGGATGCTGCCGGGAAACCAGGTTAAGCAGGTAATTATTCTTCTGCCAATTAATATGGCAGGGGAATAATAAATACGATATTTCTGTGGCAGGAGATAAGACCGGTTATCTGTTTTTGAAGAAGGCTAAGGCGAATGGAAAGGAAAATATCCTAACCGGGAAGCGCTTTCCCGGTTAGGATGGTATATAATCTTATCGGTCTAATGGATTTCGTCTAAAACAGGTCGCTGTAAGCCTGTGAGTACATCCTGTTGAGGTTTTAACAATTCCAGTACAACTACTTCGTTTTTACCTGCTTTTAACCATTCGGCAGGCAGGTAAAGGGTTTGCTGAGGTCCGATGCTCCAGTATTTGCCTAAATTATGACCATTCACCCAAACCACGCCTTTTCCCCAAGCACGCATATCCAAATAAGTGTCGGACGGATTATTGATAATGAACGTTCCTTTTTTAACAACTGGAGTTGTATTTGATGATGAAGCGCTAAATTTAACACCTTTAGTATCAGCAAAAGGCAGGCTGTACATCATCCAGCTTTTTACTTCAGCGTTATCAAACCATACACTTTCGGTTATGCCCTTTTTGTTTTGTAAAAGGTATTTACCAAAGTTTATGCGTCCCATATTCTCAACCATGATATCGAGGGTAACCTCGCCTGTGGGTAAATTGATCATCATACTGTCCAACTTTACGCGGCGATCAAGCGTACCTATCGTTTTTCCGTTTACCATCACCACGGCATAATCACGCAGATCCTTCAATTTCAAAACACCTGTTTTACCTCCCTGCATCTTCGTGCGGTATAACACAAAGCCATAATCCTGGTTCATTGCCTCAAAAGATAAAGGAGTGGCATTGCTTTGCGGAGCAGGTAAGGTATTTAGTATAGAGACCGACCGGTCGAGATGAATATCAGGTATAGCTATTGTAGGTTTAACTGCGGGTACAGGCGGAAGGTTTTTGCCAGCCGGCAAATATTTAGCTATCACAGCTCTGAATTTCATGAATTTATCAGTAGCGTTGCCCGCTTCATCTAAAGGGGCATCATAATCATAACTGCTGATCTGCGGTTCATATGGCGTATTATCCTTATAATTTGCGCCGTTCATAAAGCCTCGTGTAGTACCGCCGTGAAACATGTACATGTTGATGGATATGCCGGCCTTTAAAACCGAATCCAACCGGTTAACATAACTTTCGGCAGGCACTGTATGATGTTTTGTACCCCACCAGTCGAACCATGCCGGGTACCATTCGGCTATATAATACGGCCCCTTGCCATCGTGTAAACTATTAACCAGGTTTTTTACTTTGGTTGTATTGTCGGTACCGTTAATCCCTGGCAACAGGCCAGGTAAATATCCTTTTTTAGCATCAGGTGCCGGGTCGCAGGTATACAACAGGCCATCAAAGCCTGCTTTTTTAAACAGTTCCTGGTTTATTTTAAGGTACTCTTTATCACTGCCGTATGAACCATACTCGTTCTCTATCTGCACCATAATAATGTTACCACCATGGTTTATTTGCAGCGGGGCCAGTTGTTTGCCTATCTGCATAATATAGGTTTCGTATTCTTTCAGATATTGGGGTTCTTTACTGCGAACAATAAGTCCCTTTTCATTTTGCAGCCAGTACGGATAACCGCCAAATTCCCACTCGGCACATACATACGGGCTTGGGCGTAATATTACCCATAAGCCTTCTTCTTTGGCTATTTTAACAAATTCGGCTACGTCATTATTGCCGCTAAAATCAAACTTTCCTTTTTGAGGTTCGTGCAGGTTCCAGAAAACATAAGTGCCAATTGTATTTAAACCCATGGCTTTGGCCATTTTCATACGGGCACGCCATGCTTCGCGCGGCACGCGGGGGTAATGCATTTCGCCCGATATCATCTGGAAAGGTTTCCCGTCTAACAGAAAATCTGTATCGCCTAATGCAAATGTATGCTCAACTTTCTGTGCCTGTGCGCCGCCAATTATCAGTATTAATACGGGCAATAAATACCATTTTAGTTTCATTATTATTGTTTTTGTAAGATTTGGTTTTTTCTCTTTGTAATAATAGGCATTCATTCTATAAAATACCTTTTTATCTGCTCATTTTATTTATTAAATACATCCAGGTTCCACTTATCCATCCAACTGATCACAATGTCATCTCCTTTAAAGGTAACAGGCAGCCACAGGTAACGCCCGTCTATTGCATTTTTGGGTGTCCATTTATCAGCGATAAAAATAAAGGCGTTCTTTTTCCCGGCGACGGGCAAAACATAGGTGCTTTGGCCGCCAAAGGTAATTTCGGCATCTTTACCAACACATGGATTACCATGATAGGTCCAGGGCCCCCATATTGACTTTGCCGAGAACCAGCGGGCCGGGTTGGGAGCCCATCCTGTTGTGCCGGAGCCGATCATGTAATAGATGCCGTTATGCTTAAATATAGCAGGTGCTTCTGTTTGATGCCCGGCGTACACCCGTACAAATTTCCCGGTATGCCCGGTATAATCGGGATTGAGTTCCGCAATATCCAACGTGAAATTTTCTTCGGCCGAGAAGATATGGTAGGCTTTGCCATCATCATCAACAAACACATTCATATCGCGGGCCATTTGCCCGCCGGGAACATCGCGGCAAAAAAAGCCTTCGCTTTTTGACTTGGGTTGCACACAGTTCACTTTGTCTGTTTCGGGTGTTCCTGTTGGATAAAAAGGCATAAAACCGGCGTTCGGGCGGTAGCTTCTGATAAATTTGTATGGCCCTGTTACATTATCGCTAACGGCCACACCAGCCCTGGCTGCTTTGTAACCCTGACCGCGCAGTTCGAGATGGAACCACATCACGTATTTCTTTGTTTTCCGGTTATAAACCACTTTTGGCCGCTCCAGTATGCAGCCTTTGGCTACATCATTGGTAGAATCGGGTGATACCGGAAGCGCTATTCCTTCATCTTTCCAGTTATACAGGTCTTTAGACGAATAACAATGTACACCAACCATAGCAAGGTTGCCCGCGTTGCCTTCTATCTTATGCTCACCAAACCAATAGTAGGTTCCTTTTTGATAAAGCATCCCGTTACCATGCGCATTAATATGAGTGCCGTTATTATCCGGCCATATGGCGCCCGGTCTAAATTCGCTCAGCTTAGTTTGAGCCATACAAGGGCGGCAGAAAACAAATAAGACAAAGGTTATTAGTAAGGGGATGTTTTTTGTAGAATGTTTCATTTTTTCAATCCGGCATAATTAATACGGGTTGCTAATTACTGAATAATTAGCTGGGGAAACAGGGGACAAAACCGCCATTTACGGGGGTTATATTCGCAAAAGTACTTTTTAGTTGTTTTTTGAACCCCGCTGCCGGATGCTGTAGTTTTTTTGAAAAGCAGTTCGATGTCTTTTGATAAACTCGGATGGGTTGATCCCGAATTGTTTATAAAAGTGCTCTCTAAAGTATTTAACATCATTAAACCCGACGTGAAAAGCAGCTTCGTTTACATTGCAGTTCGTATTGATCATGAGCTCGGCGGCTTTACGCAATCGTACAAAGCGAATAAATCCATTCAGCGTATAGCCGGTTACGGCACGTATTTTTTTGTACAGATTGGAATAACTCATCCCCATTTTACCTGCAAGGGTATTTACTTCAAGTTCGGTATCGGTTAGTGAATTTTCGATAATATCCATGCATTTGTATAAAAAATCTTTATGCTCTTCGGATATGTTCCGGCTTTTTCCTTTTAAGGTTATCTCACTGTAAAAGTATTTCTGTAGTTCTGTTTTGTTTTTAATGATTCCTTTTACACGTGCAATGAGCAGGTCTTTGTCAAACGGCTTACTAATAAAATCGACGGCCCCTTCTTCAATACCCTGCAACCTGGCTGCAGGTGCAGATTCGCCGGTGAGTAAAATGATCGGAATGTGGCTCAGGGCAGAATCTTGTTTAACCCGTTTACATAATTCAAGACCGCTTAAACCCGGCATAACAATATCACTGATGATCACATCCGGCAGGTTTTTGCTGATTAACTCTAAGCCCTCTTCTCCATTGCTTGCTTCATAAACCAGGTAATCGGTCGAAAATATTTTCCTGATATAGTTCCTGATCTCCTGATTATCATCAATCACTAAAACGGACTGGCGATCGGATATCAGCAGGGCCAGATCAACGGCCGGGGAAGAAGAAAGTATATCATCAGGATTATCGTAATCTATCAGCTCTTCAGCGGCATAAGAGTAACGTTCACCTGTTGAGTCTGTGATCGGGTAATCTTTCAGATGTTCCTTGCCTTTAGGCAAACAAAGGTTAAACGTAGCTCCGCCGCCATTGGTAGCAGTATAATTAATATCACCATGGTGATGCTCAATAAATGTTTTAACGAGATATAGCCCAATCCCAAATCCGGTTTTTAATGAATTAGCGTCTTTAACCTGGTAAAATTTATCAAATAGTTTTTCACCCACATCTGTCTTAATACCTATACCGCTGTCGGCAATTTCAAAGCAGGCAGAAGTTTCATTTTCCTTAATCGTGATATTTACCGTACCGCCTTCGGGGGTGAATTTTAGGGCGTTGGAGATCAGGTTGAACAGCGCGATTTCTATTTTTTCCATGTCCAGGTAAATCTCAATTAAATCGTCCGAGGCATCGAACGTGTAATTCACCTGCTTTATTTTAGCCTGATGTGTAAAACAATTATATACCTCGCGGCATAATTCTGTGAAATTGACTTTTGATACATTAAGAACTGCATTTTCACTTTCTGTTTTACGGAAAAGCAGCAGATGGTCAAGCAGGCCCAGCAGGCGTTTTGCATTCCGGTAAACAATGTTCAATTCTTCCGTGTTTTCCCGGGCATGCTGCAATATATCTTTGATCGGGTTTATAATTAAAGTTAATGGTGTGCGGAACTCATGCGATACGTTTGTAAAAAACGACAGCTTTCTTTCGTTCGCTTTTTTTTCCGTTTCAACTTTTAAATTGGCTATCTCTACTTCATACTTAAGTTTGGTTTCTTTTATCCGGTATAACCAGAACCAATAGATCAATGATCCGATAAGGCATACATAAAGTAAATAAGCCCACCATGTGCGGTAAGCAGGCGGTAAAACAACAATATACAGAAGGAGTTGCCTGCTACCCCAATACCCGTCGGTACGTGTACATCTGATACGCAAGGTATATGTGCCTTCATTAAGCCGGGTATAATACGCTGTTTTTAGCTGGCCAACATTGTTCCAGCCATGGTCCCAGCCTTCAAGGTAATAGGAGTAAAGAACTTTATCAGGATAGGCATATTCCAATGCCGTATAGTCAACAGCCAGGGTAGCTTCGTTGTAAGGCACTGTTATTTTTTTTAAGTCGACAATAGCCTGTGTACCGGTATAAGATGAATATCCTTCGATATTCTGATTATTAATGTGCAGACCGGTGACCGTTAAGGGTGGTTGTCGGTCGATCACCTTTATGCTATCGGGAAAAAAGAGATTAAAGCCATTAATGCCCCCAAAAGCAAGTTCGCCCGATTTAAGCCTGATGGCCGCATTAAAGTTAAACTGATTGCTTTGCAGGCCGTCGGCGGCAAAATAATTCTTGAATTTACCACTGTGCGGGGTGTATTCGGTTAGCCCGTTGAACGTACTGCCCCAGATATTGCCGCGGTTGTCGGCAACCACATTCAACAAGGAGTTGCTGGGTAAACCGTCAGCTTGGGTGAAACGTGTCAGCAGGTGATCCGCCAAACCGTACCGTAAAAGTCCGCCTCCTTCTGTTCCTATCCATAAATGATTTTGAAGATCTTCGGTAATTGACCGTACCGCGTTTTTTACGGAAATAAATTGGTGGTTCCTTTTTGACAGGTCAAGCCTGATCAGGTTGGAATAATCGCCGGCCCAGATGGTGCCGCTGTGATCCTGGTATATCGCGTGAATATTGGTCAGCCTGCTATCCAATACTTCAAACTTATCGGTTATACGGTTATAATAATACAAAGCGCCCCCGCTGGTTGTTCCGGCCCAAATGGTGTTACCACTATCAACGTACAGCTTCCACAGGTTTCTGTCTGTCGTTTTTGTAAAAGGGTTGCTGCAGGTATAATGTTTAAATGTTCCGGATAGCTTATCGAACTTGTCAATTCCGCCGGTAAACGTTGCGGCCCATATTTGGTTACTATGATCGTTTACAATACTTACCACAAAATTACTGCTTAACGAGGAATGATCTGATGTATGGCTAAAATTGGTGAACTTATTTATCTTCCTGTTCCAAAAACTAAGCCCGCCACCGTCTGTCCCTATCCAGAGATTTTGCGCTTCATCTTCGCAAAATGACAATATAAAATTATTGACGAGGCTGTTTTTATTAAAAGGATCATGCGTAATGAGTTTAAAAGTTGGTTTTTTATTATCGATAATGTTTACCCCACCCCGAAGCGTTGCTATCCATGCCCGCGATTCGTCATCGAGGTAAACCATACTAATGGCATCACTGTGGAGTGAAAACCCTGATGGACTGGTGCTGGTAATGTATCTGATCTTACGGCTTAGGGTGTCTATGATATTGATACCGCCGCCATTGGTGCCAACCCATAGTTCATGCGATTGGGAAAACCGGATATCCATAACGTTATCGCTGGTCAGCTTCTCAGAAGGATAGAGGTATTTTGAAAATATGCCGGTTAGCCGGTTATACTGAAATATCCCGTCGTTAGTGCCGATCCAAATATGTCCGTTCGAATCGGAAAATAAGCAATTAGCAGATTTTAAAGCGGCATTAATAATTTTTAACCGGCCATTTGCACGCTGATAAGTGCATAAGCCGACATCGCGGATAAATACCCATACCGCTCCTGAAGCGTCGGCGGTAATAGCCTGCACGGTATACTTTCCGGTTAATTTTGCCAGTTTTAACTGAATGCATAAACTGTCATTAACATGGCCAATAAAGAGGCCGCCATCCTCAGTGCCTATGAAAACCTCTTGCTTAACGGTTATCATCAGCGCTTTTACCGTAAAATTGATTTTCTGCGGTTGCTGCGCAGGTGAAGTACGATAAAGCATCGGAAAAAAGCGTGAGCTTGCGTAATCATAATATACCGGCCCTTTTTGCGTGCCAACAAATATGCGGTTGCCGTAACCGGTTACTTTATTGGAGTGGTTATTGTTTAAGGAAGTGTTGTCGCCCCAAATATTCCTGAATATCCTGACCGTGCTGCCGTCATAACGATTAAGACCATCATACGTGCTGATCCACATAAAGCCATGCGAATCTTTATATATGCCGGTAACTGCATTATTGGATAGGCCCTGCTCAATACCAAGGTATTTTACCGGATGATCTGAAGCTGATGCATTACCACAGTAACAAATAAATAAACCCAATAAAACAAAAAGCTTTAAAAAGCAGCGTATTGATCTTGTCACTTAAAATAAATTAGCATCTAAAAAATAACTGGCAAATCAAAACTACGGTTTTGGTTTGTATTGTAACATTTTTATTGAATGCTGAATTTAATCCATGTTTTAAAATCTCCTTTGATGAAGGCTGGGTATAATAATGTGATCCTTCGTTTTGAAAATACCCCCTATATAATATTAATTCATCCCCCCTGTATACCGTTTTTTATCGGGTGATTTGTATTGCCAACATAAACTTTTACCCAGACGCGGGTATAGTCATCTGCACAGAATATTTGTTTGACTGTACTGCTTTATGCATCTGTTTTTTAAAAGATATGGCTAACCAATTAAATGTGTTCACCTTAAATTATCTGTATGAGTAAATTATTACGAACTAAAAGATTTACACTTTTTATGTTGCTCGGATCGCTGGTATTCGTCCGGGCAAATGCCGGCGCTGCGCCATTCGCGCACGTAGCGAAAAGCCAGCAAGACACGGTTACTGTTAGCCAGCTGACGGTGATTGATGAGAATTATGCGGCTTTGTCAAATGTTACGCTGTATAACAAAAGAACAAAGGCCTTGGTAACCACGGATGAATATGGCGTGGCGCGGTTAAGCGCGCTGCTCCATGATGAGATCGACGTATTGATCAAAAATCAACCGGTTGCCGTTTACATTATTGCCGCTGCCAGGCCCGTTATTACATTGAGCAGTAAAAACCCGTTAGTGATGAGCATAAAAAAAGTGATTACAACCAACGGGATAACGCTTTTACCGGCTCTCACTGCCACCTCAACCCAGGCGGTTTATAATAACGACCTGGTCAAAATGCCGGTAACCAGTACAAAGAATGCGGTTACGGGCAGGCTGGCAGGCGTTTACACCCTGCAATCAAGCGGCAGGCCCTCTGCCGATGATGCCGCTTTAACACTTCGCGGCCAGGATCCTCTGATAATTATCGATGGCATACCGAGAAACCTTGCCTCGTTGGACCAGGAAGAGATCGAGTCGGTGACGGTTTTAAAAGATGCGCTTTCTACCGTAGGGTTGGGCTTGCGGTCATCTGCCGGCGCCCTGGTAATTACTACAAAAAAAGGCATATCCGGCGCGCCCAAAATTTCATTTACCGCACAGGCCGGGATACAAACTTCCATAAAGGCTCCCAGGTTTTTAGATGCCTATACCTATGCCGGCTTATACAATGAGGCTTTGGCCAATGATGGCAAGGCACCCGTATATTCGGCTACTGATCTGCAGGCCTACCAAACCGGTTCAGACCCTATCGGGCACCCGGATGTAAACTGGCAGGACCAGGTATTCAGCAAAAGTTCGGTGCTCAGCCGTTATGATCTGAACATAAAAGGCGGTGATAACATTGCCCGCTATTATGTTGGGTTAGAGTATTTGAACCAAGAGGGTGATCTGAAACAGAGCGCGTTAAATACATACAGCACCAATAACAACTTTAATAATTTTACCGTGCGCTCCAACGTGGATATCAATCTTACTCCAAAAACTATTTTGGGTATTAACCTTTTCGGCCGTATTATCAACAGCTCAGCGCCGGGCGTAGGTACCGATAATATTTATGCATCAATTTTGAATACGCCTAATTTGGCTTATCCGGTTTTTAATGATGACGGATCATACGGCGGCACCACCAACTTCCAGAATAACATCTATGCGCAAAGCGTTGGCTCGGGCTACGTTTTAAATTATAAGCGCGATATTATGAGCGATGTATCACTAAGGCGATCTTTTGATGACCTTACAAAAGGTTTGTGGGCACAGGCTTTGGTATCCTCTTATTCCTCGCTATCGGAAAACACCAACCGCGGTAAATCATTCGCGGTATTTAAGGAGAACAATACCGGTGGTGTGATCAGCTATCAGCAGTTCGGCACCAATGGCACGCAAGCAAACAGTACCTCCAATAGCTACCAATCCCGCCAGTTTTATGCAGAGGGAGCGATTGGCTATAAAAGGCAATTTGGTTTGCATGGCGTAGACGCACAGGTTAGGATAACAAGTGATAATTACTATGCGGACAACGACCTGCCTTTAAACTATTATGGCGGTTCGGGCAGGTTATCCTACAACTATGATGGCCGCTATAGCGCAGAATTTGCTGTTGGTTTAAACCGCACCAACCGTTATCCGGATGCTACGCCAATGGGTATTTTTCCGGCCGCAGGCCTTGCCTGGCACATTACCAAAGAGAAATTTATGCCGGCCATATCCTGGTTAAATGATTTGAAGCTATTTGCATCGTACGGTAAAACAGGTAACGACGTTGCCGGCTATTATGTGTACAACCAGTATTATACCGGCGGTGGCACCTATTATTTCGGCACAACACCAACATCATACGGCGGCGAACGCTTAAATGGCCTGGCCAATACCACCATTACCTGGGAAAAAGCAGATAAGCTTAATATTGGTTTGAGCACAATATTGTTCAATAATAAATTATCAGCCCAGGTGGAGTATTATAACAACAAGTATTATGACCTCCTGATCAACCCGAATTTATCAAGCATCGTCGGCATTACGGTTCCCAATCAAAATATAGGTATCAACAGGTATCGCGGTGTGGAATTGCAGTTAAACTGGCAGCAAACCATTGGCAAAATCAGTTATTATATAACAGGCAATGCCAGCTTGATGAAAACACAGGTGATCTATCAAAGCGAGGTTTACCGCCAGTATGACTACCAAAGAAGAACTGGTCAACCCGTGGGACAAACGTTTGGTTATATTGCCGATGGCTTATTTCAAACACAGGCCGAAATTAACAGTTCAGCCAAAATAGCCGGTTACAGCCCGGTTCCGGGTGATATTAAGTATAAAGATCTGAACAATGATGGTGTTATAGACCAGCTTGACCAGGCCGCTCTGGGTACTTCAAACCCATTGATCACTTATGGCACAACCCTGGGCTTTAACTATAATGGTTTTGATTTCAGCATGCTGGTACAAGGCGTTGCCAACCGCAATGAGCTGCTCACTGGGAATAGCGTATGGGAGTTTCAAAATAACGGGTTTGGCCAGGCTTATCCTCAAAACCTGGATCGTTGGACCCCGGCGACGGCTACAACGGCAACCTATCCGAGAGTGACCGTAGGAACTAATGTAAATAATGATATTACCTCTTCTTTCTGGATGCATTCCGGCGACTATTTCCGGCTTAAAAATATAGAGTTGGGTTATACGGTGTCGTCAAAGGCGGTTTCAAAATTCAGATTGTCATCCATACGCTTTTTTGTGAGTGGTACCAATTTGTTCACCCATGCCGCCTACGACCAGGTTGACCCGGAAACTAATTCCGGAGGTTATCCCATACAGCGCGTAGTTAACGGCGGTATCAACATCAGATTATAAAATATTAGTCATAAAAATTATGAAAAGGAAAATAATAATGATCCTCATGTTAGCAGGACTGGTATCGTGCTCAAAATATGAACCTGAACCGCTAAACAATGTAACGGAAGATAATGTATGGGACCCCTTGGATAAAAACGGGGACTTTGCCAAGCAGATGCTGACCGATATTTACTCATACCTGCCCGATGGTTATAACCGTATTGGCGGTGATCTTTTGGACGATGCCAGCGGCGATGCCGTGCCCTCACGTTTTACCAATACGGTAGAATATTTTACCAACGGGCGGCTAAACTCGCAGAACAATCCCGATAACTGTTGGACAAACTCATACAGAGCGATCAGGGCCGCGAACGATTTTTTGGCTCATATTGATATTGTACCGGTTGACGCCACGACAAAACAATACTGGAAAGCAGAGGCCCGCTTCATTCGTGCCATATCATATTTCGAAATGTTGAAACGTTTTGGCGGTGTTCCGCTCATCGGCGACCAGGTACTCACCGCTACCGATAACCTGCAACTACCAAGAAACACCTATACCGAATGTGCAGCCTATATTGTAAACGAATGTGATGCGATAAAGCCCTTACTGCGGGTGGAGCCTGTGGCCGATTCTGATATAGGCCGCATAACAAGATGCGCCGCGATGGCTTTAAAGATCCGCGTTTTATTATACGGAGCGAGCCCTTTGTATAACGGAGGCGGATTGTCATCAGATCCTATCATGAAAGCGCTGACGGGATACCCCACTTATGATGCTACACGCTGGAACAAAGTGGTAACCGCCTGTGAAGACCTGATCGCTTTAAATGTATATTCTCTACCCACTTCCTATACTTCTGTTTTTACCGCCCGTAAAAATACCGAAGTGATATTAGCTAAAGAGCGTGCCAAAACGTTTGATGTGGAAAGCAATAATTCGCCCATCGGATTTTCGCCCGCCACCGGGTTAGGCTATACCAGCCCTACCCAAGAGCTGGTTGACGCGTTCCCTATGGCTAACGGTCTGGCCATTACCGACCCTACATCTGGTTACAATGCGGCAGCACCTTATACCGGTCGCGATCCGCGTTTTGCCGCTACCATTTTTTACAACGGAACACCCTGGTTAAACCGCTCCGGCGGTGTACAAACCTTTACCGGTGGCTTAGACAGGCCGGGGGGCACCGCGGTACAAACCCGTACAGGCTATTATATGAAAAAATTCATGGCCGATTTTTCAACCCAAACCTCATTTAGCAACCAGGATCATAATTTTATCCTGTTCAGGTATGCCGAGGTGCTGCTAACCTATGCCGAAGCATTGAACGAAGTAGGCCGTACCAGCGAAGCTTATACCCAGCTTATCGCGATACGCAAAAGAGCAGGCATTACTGCCGGCACAGGAAGTTTATATGGATTAAAAGCTGCCATGTCTCAAACCGAAATGCGTTTGGCCATACAAAATGAGCGCCGTATTGAAATGGCGTTTGAAGAGCAACGTTTTTGGGATATCCGCCGCTGGAAAATTGCCGACCAGGTGCTGAACGGAACTTTACACGGAGTTACCATTACCAAAACGGGCACTTCAACCTATACTTATGCTCCGCTGAATGTAAGTACCGTAAGCTTTGCCAACCGGAATTATACCATGCCGTTGCCATATACAGAAGTTGTAACCGATTTGAACCTGTTACAAAATGAAGGGTGGCAGTAATTAAGGTATTAAAGAACCATTAAATGTAATACACATTATGAAAAAAATATTTTTACTCATTTGTACCTTCATGATTTTCATGAATAGCCTGTACGCTCAAAATAAAACGGTACAGGGCCAGGTAAAAGAAAAAGGAGAAACGCTTCCGGGGATATCTGTTATTGAAAAGGATGCTCCTGGCAATGGTGCGGCAACCGATATGGACGGAAAATTTAAAATAACATTAAGAGGGAAAAGCCATATCCTGATCATTAAAGGGATCGGTTATATCACCAAAGAAGTTAATGCTGATATAGCGGCTAATTTAAATATTGAATTAAGCGCTGATGTGAGAAAAATGGAAGAGGTGGTTGTAGTTGGTTACGGCACAACCAAAAAGGCTACATTAACCGGTGCTGTTAGCAGTGTTTCGGGAGATGCGATCAGGGAAAACCCATCAGCCAGTTTGCAAAATACCTTAGCCGGGCGTGTACCCGGTTTCACTTCGCAACAACAAAGCGGGCAACCCGGGTCTGACGGTGCATTATTTTATATCAGGGGCATCAGCTCCTACACAGGGAATAACCAGCCCTTAATTATTGTTGATGATATTGAATTTACCGCCGCCCAATTCGCCAGGCTTGAGCCTAACGAGATAGAAAGTCTGAGCATTTTGAAAGATGCTTCTACCACCGCTATTTATGGTATAAGCGGGGCTAACGGCGTTATACTGGTGACTACCCGTAGAGGAAAGATAGGGCCACCTTCAATTACCTATCGTACAGAGTACAGCTTGACCCAACCTACCAAAATACCTAAATTTTTAGGCGCTTATCAAACCGCGCAACTCGCCAACCAGGCAGCAATTAATGATGGCACGGCTCAGCCCTATACTGCGGCCGACCTGGAACACTGGCGCACCGGCGACGATCCGTACGGGCATCCCGATGTAGATTGGTATAGCACACTGTTCCGTAAATACAGCTATCAATGGCGCAATAATTTTGATATTTCCGGCGGGAATGATCGTGTGAAGTACTTTGTAAACCTGAGTATGTTAAGACAAAACGGCCTGCTCAATGATTTTCCGGGCGGTGATCCTGGTGTAAATAATAACTTTTATTATAACCGGTATAACTATAGGTCGAACCTCGATATCGCAGCAACTAAAACATTAAACGTAAGGGTTGATCTGTTTGGAAATATCGGAGAACAGAACAGCCCTTATGTACCTAATATTAATGGTATACAGAATGTATTCTATTTTTATCAAAGCTATCTCACTTTATCCCCTTTCGCTTATCCGATAAAAAACCCGGATGATAGCTGGGGTTACAGTTATTTGCAGCCTAACCGGTACGCATCTCCAAATATTGTAGAGGCGCTTACCCTGGGTGGCTATAACCGTACTATTGAAAACAATATGAACTTTAACGCCAGCGGTACCCAAAAGCTTGATTTTATTACCAAAGGTTTATCTATAAAAGGCAATATCGCGTATGCAAGCACCTTGTCTTCTTCGCGCACCTTATCGCGCGGTACGTATCCGGCATTTATATATAATTCAACCACAGGCACCTATACCCCTCAAAATGCAAATGTTTATCGTATAGGTTTTTACGGTTTAAGTTATTCTCCGGGAACGACGGTGCGTACCATTAACCCCCAGGCATCACTCAATTATGATAATACCTTTGGTGCGCACCATATTTATGCACTGGCCTTATTTAACCAAAAAACATTATTAGCTTACAGCGACCCAAACAATGGTTCAAGAGTGTTTAACTACCTGCCGGTAAACTCGCGTGGTTTAACGGGCCGCGTTGGTTACGGATATAAAAACAAATATTTATTTGAGCTTGACGGTGCTTATAACGGCAGCTCCACATTCAGCTCGGCAAAAAGTTATGGATTTTTTCCGGCGGTATCTGCAGGCTATAATATTTCCGAAGAGCCTTTTATTAAAAACAATCTCAAATTTATCGACCGCCTTAAATTGCGCGGCTCTTATGGTTTGGTAGGGTCAAGCGATATAGGCGGTTTTCAATATGCCTATATTCAACAGTAT
>Ga0070659_100001022_pt1 | contig 20530 bp, 11 predicted proteins | sample KBSC23metaG_FD_64666 | JGI IMG/M metagenome (GOLD analysis project Ga0070659, IMG submission 64666) | Corn rhizosphere microbial communities from Kellogg Biological Station, Michigan, USA - KBS C2-3 metaG | ecosystem: Host-associated > Plants > Roots > Rhizosphere > Soil ... | reverse complement strand
AATATCAAAGCAGATCAAAGAAAAAATGATCTGCCGTTCTTCCTGCTAATAATACAGGATCACTAACGGGAGGACGCAAAAATACGTTTGAATTAAAGGTAAACTTATTCAATAAATAACAGATGTAATTAAAAATTCCATGATGAATTATTTGAAAAAAGCCCAAAAAGAAGAATTGGAAATAGTGCATTTTACATCAGATGAGCTAAAATCGATTATAGAAAACAATACGGAGTTTCAATGTGGAATAAGATTATTTGCTTGTTATCAAATTACACGGGGGGCGAGTATTGATGATGTTGCTTCGTTTTATAGCATTTCACATAAAAGAGTCCGTGATTGGGTAATGAATTTGAACAAAGGCGGGATAGAGGGAATAATTGATCAGGAAGCGCCCGCAACAATTACCGGGATTTGTGAAAATAAAGTAAGATTAATGAGGGAAATATTGCTGGAAAAAAAACCTTGCGACTATGGCTTCAATTGCGGATCATGGACGTGGGCTACCCTGAAGAGCACGATAGCTTACGAGTTTCAAATTAGTTACAAACGAGCCTGTTTCAATGGACTTATACGAGAAGTAAAAATGAAATTCATCAAATACGGCAAGTACTTGATAAATTTTCACTGATTTTTCTGCATTAACACTCAAATCGTTTTTGCAGGATGTGATAATGTTGCGTCAGTGCCGTATAATCGGGCTACCTCCCAATTAAATATTTTTTAGCTTTATATTTGGGAATGATTTGAAAACTACGGTTTTATTGACCATTGTTAAAAAAACATTAAGCTTTACTTTTATGAGATTGCGGTCCATCGCTGTTCTTTTACTGGCCTTTATGTGCTGGCCCGTTATGCTTCTGCGTGCCCAATCGCCTACGGTCCATTTTCGGCATATTACTTACCGGGATGGCTTGTTGCAGAACCCGATTGCTACGGTGCTGCAAGACAAAAGCGGGTATGTTTGGATTGGTACCTGGAATGGCTTGTCGCGTTATGATGGCAGTAATTTTAAAAACTTCAGGCCAAACGATTCCAGTAATACCAATATCAGCCATAACCGTATCAATCGTTTGTATCAGGATCAGCAGGACAGGCTGTGGATTGGCACCGGAGGCGGTTTAAACTTATATGATAGCAAAACGGAAAAATTTCAGCATATCGGTTTATCTACGGCTAAGGGTGGCGGTAATTTTATTACTGCCATTCAGCAGGATCATCAGGGTAAAATATGGGTTGCTACTTTTAAAGGGGTAAAGTTTGTTACTTCCGATCTGAAGAATCTCGCCAGTGTTGCCCGATGGAAGAATACGGAAAACGAGCTTTTTCAAGGGATCGCTTTTTCGTTGGCTGAAGATGATAAGCGAATCATGTGGGCAGGTATTAATCAGGGCTTAAAACGGTTTAATCCCGGTAACGGAGCAGGGGTTGATTTACCGGATGTACTACAAACTAACAAAGAGCTGTTATCCGCAAAGGTTGTCGTTATTAAGCCTGATCGTGATGGTTCCCTTTGGTTTGGTACCGAAAGCGATGGGGTCTTCAGATACAACCCGCGTTTAAATAGCTGTACGCATTATGTAAACATTGCTAACGATCCGCGCAGTCTGCCATCAAACTGGATAAATGACTTATTAATTAAGGATGGGAATGTTTTGGTGGCCACACGTAACGGTTTAGCTGTTTTAGATACCGCAAAAAACACTTTTACAAATTATAAGCATGATCCTGACGATTACAGGACCTTGAGCGATGGATCTGTTTGGAGTTTAATGACGGACCATACCGGTAACGTGTGGTTGGGAACCTATTCAGGGGGGATCAATATTTATTATCCCGGTAATTCCAATTTTTCAAATATCGGCGAACGGGTTGGCGCCGGTATAGGCCTTAATAAGTCACTTGCCGAAGCCATCGTTGGTGATAAGGACGGCGGCTTGTGGATAGGTTCTTTTGGCGGTGGGCTAAATTATGTCAATCGACAAAAAGGCTTGGCCAGTTACTTCCCGGTATCCGACGAGATCAAGGCGCTGACTAAAGATTCGGTAGAGGATTTATGGGCGGGCACTTTAAATGGCTTGTTTAAGTTTAACCGCCGCACCAAAACTTTTAGCCAGATTAAGCTCGAAACTTTTAATAAAAAAACTGCCGCCAGGTTAATTAACGCGCTTTTACCTACCAAAGATGGTATTTGGGTAGGTACTAACGGCGCGGGCTTGAGATTGGTTGATTATCAGGGAAAAGAGCTGCTCAGATTGGTGAGTGTCTCTGGCCAAAAAAGCGGATTAAGTGATAATTATATTAATTGCCTGATCAACGATGGGAATAAATTATGGATAGGTACACAAAATGGATTGAATTGTTATGATAAACTAACACATGATATCAGGTTCTATCGTCGTAAAAATAGCGGTTTGGGTAATAACAACGTGCTTTCGCTATATATCGATGATCGTAAACGTTTATGGATTGGCACAGATGGCGGCGGTTTGAACTACCTGGATGAAAGGACTAGCCGGATATATCCTATCCGGCAGTCGGATGGATTAGTTGACGACATGGTAGCAGCCATTATTGCGGATGACCGGGAGGCTTTATGGGTAAGTACGAATAATGGCCTTTCGCAACTTAGATTTGGACGAGCAGTATTTCCGTTAACACCAGGTAATTATCAAATTGCTAATTACAGCGCAGCCAATGGGCTGCAAAGCAATCAGTTTTTGGTAAACGCTGCTTACAAAACAAGTGATGGGGAAATCCTATTTGGGGGAATGAACGGCATAACGACATTTTTTCCTGATAAGATCGTAAAGAATAAATTTAAGCCTGAGATCTTACTAACCGGGTTTTATATTAATAACAAAGAGGTCCGCTTTGGTAACGAGGCTTACTTAAAATCGCCGGTTAACGAAACTTCTGAGCTCACACTTCCTCACGATCAAAATAATTTTACCATTAAATTTTCGGCGTTAAACTTCATCAACCCAGAAAAGAATGTTTATGCCTATAAAATGGTAGGATTACGTTATAATGATCAGTGGATCATGAACGGCAATCAAAAAGAGGCAAGCTTTACTAACCTGTCGCCCGGGCATTATGTGTTTATGGTGAAAGCTGCAAATAACGATGGCTATTGGAACACGAGTGGCCGGAGGCTTCAGATTAATATCTTGCCACCGCTTTGGGAAACATGGTGGGCCTACTGTCTTTACACGTTAACCGCGGCATTCCTGTTTTACAAAATTATCCAGTTCTTCCAGGTGCGGGCCCGTCTGCAACGGGATCTGTTTAACGAGCATTTACAGAACGAGCGTCAGGAAGAGTTTTATAAAATGAAACTGGATTTCTTTACCAATATATCACATGAAATTCGTACGCCGCTAACGTTGATTCTCGGACCGGTTGAAAGCCTGTACAACAATACCATAGATAATATAATGATTAGCCGACAAGTATTGCAAATTAAAAACAACGCAGAACGGCTTTTACGGCTTATTGGTGAGCTGATGGATTTTAGAAAAGCGGAAACGGGGAACATGGTTTTATATGTGCAGCACAATAATATTGTTGCGTTTATCAAGGAGATATATCTCTCGTTTACCGCCTTGGCCGAGAGCCGCAACATTAGTTATGAGTTTACCACCGACCAGCCCGAGGTTTATTTGTATACCGACCATAACCAGTTGGAAAAGGTGTTTTTTAATCTCTTATCCAATGCCTTTAAATTTACTCCGGATCACGGCCGTATAACCATAGATATCCTGAGTAATGATCCATCCGGTTTTAGGGTTAATATCACCGATAATGGCAAGGGTATCCCTGTCGAACATCAGTCAAAATTGTTTACTAATTTTTACCAGGTGTATGATGAAAAATCAAATTTGGGTACCGGTGTAGGGCTGGCCTTGTCAAAAAATATCGTAGAACTCCATCAAGGCACAATTGCGTTTCAAAGCAGGCCGGCGCAGCCTGATAGGGAAGGGTATACCGTTTTCACCGTTAAACTGCCGCATCATTTTCTTCCGGCAACCAATGTTCACTTCATCAGCGAGACTTCGGGCATTGAAAGCGTCGCTTCGTTTAAAATGCGTGCCGCAGCCGATGCACCGGAAAAAGCAGAGGCCCAGTCATCAGGCCAAAATGGTTCAATTATACTCGCCGAAGATAATGAGGAACTAAGACTATTTATTAAGGATTCATTGCCGGGATATAAAGTATCTGCCTACGAAAATGGTTTAATGGCCTTTGATCATGCCATCACTCAAATTCCTGATCTTATCATCAGTGATGTCATGATGCCGGTAATGGACGGGTTAGAGCTTTGCCGTAAAATCAAGACCGACGAGCGGACAAGCCATATACCGGTTATCCTGCTTACCGCTCTTGCCACACATATTCACCAGGTTAATGGCTTGCAAACCGGTGCCGATGTTTATCTCACTAAACCTTTTAGTGTTAAATTGCTGGAATTGAACGTTCATAATCTGTTGACATCAAGAGAGATGATGCGCAATAAATTCAGCCAACAGGTAATCTTGCATCCCCGGCAAGTGGTTTTGAATAATCCCGATGAAAAGTTTATTCAAAAGCTGATGGCGATAATTGAACAGCAGATGGAAAACCCCGAGTTTGGCGTGGTTGCCCTGGGTACCGAAATTGGGATGAGCAAATCTGTATTGTATAAAAAAATATGTGCCTTAACCAATCTTTCGCCGGCTGACTTTATTAAATCCATGCGATTAAAAAAGGCTGCCGATCTATTGCAGCAAAATATATTATCAGTTAACGAAGTAGCCTCTTTAGTTGGATTCAACGACCGGAAATACTTTAGCCGGGAGTTTAAGAAATTATATGGACGCTCTCCGTCCGAAATGAATACGTCAGCATCTTCGTAATTAATAAGTTTAAGATAAATGAGCTGTAAATAGTTCTTAATATCTATCATTAAGAACGTTTTTGATGTTTTCTATACCAACAGGAACAAAAGTCATTTTTTACCCCTAAAAAAAACTTTTTTTCACCCGGTTTTGGTTTCCTTATTTCCAGTTTTGCTTAACCAATTAAGCGGGCCTATCCCGATTTTTTAACCGAATAAAACCAAATTAAACGCATGGGCAATAACACCTGTTTTGTATTCACGTAAGTTCTGTATTTAGTACATGTTTATCAGGATCATATTAAACACCTGGTGACCCTAACCAAATTATAAACCATTATTAAACCCCTGAATTATGAAGGTATTATACTTATATCTCTTAAAGAAACCTAAAGCCAATCCACAAGCACGGGTTTTCTGTTTGCTGTTTTTGGCCTTGTTTTTCCAGGCTTTCAGCCTTTATGCGCAAACCATAAACATCAAAGGCAAAGTAACCGATGGCAGCAACGTCCCGCTTCCCGGCGCCACGGTAATGATCAAAGGAACCACGACAGGTGCCGTTACGGATGCCAATGGTAATTATTCTATCAATATCACCAACCGTAAGGCGGTGCTTGTTTTCAGTTTTATCAGCTTCCAGACAGAAGAACGTGTCGTAGGTAACAATACACAGATCAATGTAGCCCTTCACGAGAACGCGATAGCATTAAATGACGTGGTGATCGTGGGTTACGGCGAAATGAAAAAGAAAATGCTGTCAACAGCGATCAGCTCGGTCAGCTCAAAGCAAATTGAAGACCGGCTGGTGGCTACACCAGCCGAGGCATTGGTCGGTCAGGTTTCGGGTGTACAGATATCCCAGGCCCTGGGCGACCCGGGCGCCGCACCGGTGATCACTATCAGGGGACTCGGTTCGATCGGTGCAGGCAACAGCCCGCTGTTCGTGGTTGATGGTTATCCGCTTAACAGTGCTGACGATTTTAACCAGATCAATCCGGCCGACATTGAAACCGTGCAAGTACTAAAAGATGCCGCCGCCGCTGCTATTTATGGGTCAAGGGGCGGCAACGGTATCATTATCGTCACCACAAAAAGAGGTAAGTCCGGTGCCACCAAATTTAACCTGACGGCGAATACAGGTTTTGCTAATGTATCAAAAAAAGTAGATGTTTTGGACAAAGATCAATATGTCGACTACGTCAAAGATGCGTTTGCCAACTCGGCCAAAACGCTGCCCGCGATTTACAACGATCCGTCGGTGCTCGTCAACACTAACTGGCAGGATGAGATTTTTCGCCGTGGCTGGACAAGTTCTTATGCCTTGTCTGCCTCCGGCGGTACCGATAAAGTTACATTTAATGTGACGGGTTCCTATTACAGCCAAACCGGCATCATTAAAGCCACCGATTTTAATCGCTATAACCTTAGAGCCAGTATGGATGCCCAGCTCACCAAAAAATTAAAATTCAGCTTTAACATTGCACCATCATACGCGATCAACGATCAAACCGCAACCGGGGGCGGGTTAAATAATGCACTTATCAACGGCATTGGTGTCAATCCTTCGGGTGTAGGCGGTACCGTGATCAGCGCGTTATTGCAGCCACCTATAATGCCCGTTAGGCAACCGAATGGCGATTATTCAAATGCCACAGCTATCTTATCCGGGGCAGGCCAAACCTTCAATGGTAATCCATACAATCCTGTATCAGTATTGGATCTGTATAGGGACAGAACCACGACAAGCCGCCTGCTTTCCAATACGGCCATAGACCTTGAAATTATCAAGGGCTTGAAATTCAGAAGCAGTTTTGGTTTTGAGGGGATCTTTAATAACCGTAACTGGTTTGTGCCGTCAACACTACAGTCCGACAACGGGCCGACGGCCAATATCAATAACCCGCTTTTAACCAATGTAAGAGCAAGAGCTACACAGGGAACAAATTATAACTACGTTTCAGAAAATACACTGAACTATATGGCCAAATTTGGCAAATATCATAACCTGGCCCTGCTGGCCGGTTATTCCTTCCAGAAAAACACCTATACGGAGACCAGTCAGGCCGGTCAAAATGGTACCATTACTAATACCATTGTGCAAAATCCGAACGATGCTGGGGTGATTTTAGGAACGTATGCCTATAGTTCGAATGCGTTGATCTCCACCTTCGGACGTGCCAATTACAGCTATAAAGATAAATACCTGTTATCTGCCTCTGTACGTACCGATGGTTCATCGCGTTTTGGTGTAAACAATCAGTATGCTACTTTTCCTGCATTTTCGACAGCCTGGCGTATAGGTGAAGAGGAGTTCATGAAAAAGCTGCCGGCCATAAGCGAGCTCAAATTAAGGGCTAGCTACGGCGTTAGCGGTAACAATAATATCGGTGATTATAATTCGCAAAGTTATGCCACACAGATCAATTATGTGTTTGGCGCCAACAATGCTACACCTGTGTTCGGGTTTTCGCCAACTTCGCTTGCCAATGCTGATCTGACCTGGGAAACCAATAAGCAAACCGATATTGCAATAGAAATTGGCTTATTAAATGATCGTATTTATTTCACGGCCGATGCTTACCACCGATTGACCAATAATCTCCTGCTAAGCAGGGGAGTACCTGGTATTTATGGCTATGCCACCACAATATTTACTAATATCGGCTCCGTTGAAAATAACGGCTTAGAGTTTTCTCTGAAATCAACCAACCTGAATGGGAAACTTAAATGGACCACTGATGCCAATATTTCATTTAATCAAAACAAGGTGATTGCATTGACCGACGATGGTAACTTTGTTGGTTATGATGCCGCTTTCGGTTATACCAACTCCATCCGGGTTGTGCCGGGAGAGGCCATGAGCAGCTTTTATGGTTACAAACAGATAGGTGTTTATACAGATGCGGCCGATGTTGCCGCCAGCGCCAAATGGGCCGCAGGAGGCTCTGTGCCGGGCGATGTGAAATATGCTGATATTAACGGCGACGGGAAAATTGATGCCAGCGATATCGTCAATATCGGTAGTCCGTTGCCTAAGTTCACCTATGGCATGACCAATAAGTTCGATTATAAAAACTTTACATTCAGCTTCCTTTTCCAGGGGATGTATGGTAACAAAGTATTAAACTCAGCCGATAGGTATACCGACTATTATAACGGATCATTCAATGTACGTACCAACGCCCTCAACCGCTGGCGCTCGGCGACTGATCCCGGCGATGGGATGACGCCACGGGCCGCGGTAACTAACCCGTCTTCTACAACCGTAGTATCAACACGCAATATTTTTGACGGCTCGTACCTGCGTTTACGTAATATAACGCTTGGGTATACACTTACAGGCAATACACTGAAAATCCTGCGTGTCAACAGTGCCAGGGTATTCCTGTCGGCAGAGAACGTGGCCACTTTCACCAACTATTTTGGCTACAATCCCGAAGTTAATGTTTGGGCGGCTTCGCCCGCGCCGCGTTATGGCGTAGATCAGGGGACTTACCCGCTGCCGAGAACATTTTCTTTGGGCTTAAACATTGGTTTTTAAATCAGATAACAAGATCATCATGAAAAAATATATCACCATGTTCCTGTTCCTTTCCATTGCAGGAACATCATGTAAAAAAGACTTCATCCAGTTAACAGATCCAACCAAAATTTCAACCACGGACCTGTATTCAGATGCTAATGGACTTGGATTAGCGGTCAATGCTGCTTATGGTACGTTACAGGATATTTACGGAAAAGGTACCAGCGGCACGGGTATGTACCTGTTTACCGACGTGCCTTCTGATAACAGCAACGCGCTGGTATCGGGTGCCGGCCTCGGCGATTTTGACCTGTTTACCGTCGCACCCGAAAACATCAACCTTGCTACTCAATGGCAAAGCCTTTACAAATGCATCGCACGGTGCAATGCCATAATCGGAAGAGCTCCCGCCATTAACATGACCATCACGCTCAGGGACCGCTATATCGCCGAAGCTAAATTTTTAAGAGCGCTGTGCTATTTCAACGCCGTCAGGATATGGGGAGGGGTGCCACTGGTGATCAAAGAGATCCAATCCATTGATGAATCTTTAAGCTATAACCGCGAAACGGTTGATAATGTGTATGCACAGATAGAGAAAGATTTGACAGAGGCCGAAACTGTTTTACCAACTACTTATGCAACAGCCGACCTGGGCAGAGCTACCAGCGGTGCTGCAAAGGCTATTTTAGGCAAGGTATACCTTACCGAAGGGAAATATGCGCAATGCAAAACCAAGTTAGCTGAACTTTTGCCAAGGGGCACAAACGCCTGGGGGTATGATCTGCTGCCGCTTTACAGCGATATATTCTCCTCCACTAATGAGTTAAACAAGGAAATTATTTTTGCGGTGCGTTATACCAAAGGGGGCTTTGGAACCGGCAGCCCTTTCTTTAACTGGTTTGTTCCCAATCAAAGCGGTTCAACTATAGCTACGGTGGGTGGCGGCTCGGGTTTCAATACCATCATGCAGGATCTGTATGATGCTTTCCCGGCCACGGACCCGCGCCGGGGTTTTTCTATCGCTACTTATGTTAGTGGTACTACCAATTATTATTATACCAAAAAATACACCGATGTGCCTGCAAACGCGATGGATAGCAATAATGATTGGATCGTTATCCGCTATGCCGACGTTATGCTGATGTATGCCGAAGCCGAGAACGAGCTGAACGGCCCGGCAGGTGCTATCAGTTATGTAAACGACGTGCGCCGCCGTGCCTACGGAAATACCACCAACGACCTGACAGCCACGCAAACCTCATCCCAGGCTAACATGAGGCTCGCTATCGAAACCGAACGCAGGCTGGAACTGAATATGGAGGGGCACCGCTGGTTTGATCTGTTACGGACAGGTCGTGCAATCGCCGTGATGAATGCATCCTTTACCAAATATCAAACCAAAAACGGGACTACGGTGATACAAATAACTGCACCGCATAACCTGTTGTTCCCAATTCCGCTGCGCGAAATACAGATCAATCCAAATCTTACCCAAAATCCGTGATAACTAATAAACTATAAATCATGTTGAATAAATTTCTCACTCTATCCTTTCTTCTGTTGGCCGTAAATGTATTTGCACAAACATCGGGCGAATATTCCCTTACGGTAAGTGCAAAAATCTCAAACCAGGGAACCGGGCAAAAGCCTGGTTTCCGGGAATGGAAGGATTACCCAACGCGCACATTGGCTACTTTAAACGGTTACAGGCAGGTAAATGATAAAAGTCTGGATGCTTATGGCGGGATGACCGGTCGCCGGGTAAAAGCCACAGGCTTTTTTTATGTGGCTAATATACATGGCAGATGGTGGTCAGTTGATCCCGAAGGTAACCTGTTTATTGATAAAGGGGTGAATGATATCAATATGGGGCAGTCAGTCAATAATAAAACGGCATTTGGTAATTTATTCACTAATCCTGCCGATTGGGCCTTCAAAACCACACAAATGCTCCGTGAGCTGGGTTTTAACGGGGCCGGCGCATGGTCTGTTTATCCGGTTTTAAAAGATTTGGATAACAAAGTACAACCGTTGGCTTATACCGTTATGCTTGATTTTATGGGGAGTTATGGAAAGAACAAAGGCACTTACCAGCAATCCGGTCATTTAGGGTATCCTGATAACGCGATCTTTGTTTTTGATCCCGGGTTTGAAAAATTCTGCGACCAGTATGCCAGGCAAATCAGCGCGAACAAAAATGATAAAAATCTTTACGGCTACTTTTCGGATAATGAACTTCCTTTTTACCGGAAATCACTGGATAATTATTTATCCAAAAAAGACACCAATGATCCAGGCTATATAGCGGCTCAAAAATGGATAATTGATCATCATTATAATCAAACTGCTATTACCGATCAAATGCGGAATGAGTTTCTGGGCTTTATTGTCGACCGGTATCTAAGTATCGTTTCAAAAGCCATTAAAAAATACGATCCAAACCACATGTATATCGGTTGCCGTTTTAATGGCTATGAAAAAACAGTGAAGGAAGTTATTACGGCTGCAGGAAAGTATCTCGATCTGGTGTCTGTCAATTATTACGATCATTGGACGCCGGATGCTGGTGATATGAAGAACTGGACCGCATGGTCGGGCAAGCCTTTTATTATTACCGAATGGTATGTAAAAGGGGAAGACTCGGGGATGGGCAATTATTCCGGTGCTGGTTGGGTAGTAAAAACGCAGCAAGAGCGGGGAGTGTTCTACCAAAACTTTACACTGGGCTTATTGGAGTCGGGAAACTGCGTAGGCTGGCACTGGTTTAAGTACCAGGATAACGACCCGGCAAACAAGAATGTGGATCCTTCCAATACAGATGCTAATAAAGGCATCCTGAATAACAAGTACCAGTTATATTCCGGACTAACCGATAAAATGAAAGAGTTGAATCAACAGGTTTACAACCTGATCGATTTTTTTGATACGAGGAAGAAAAACTGAAAGACCGGTCAGTAATAAAAAAAATTTAACACCAACATCAGTATTGTGCGAAATATATGATTTTACAGCGTTTTTTATTGTTTCTTTTTTGTGTATCGATTGTCTGTAGTGTCAAAGCTCAAAAACAAGATCCGGTAATTCTTCATAAAGTTGATCGGTTGCTCAGCAGAATGACATTGGAAGAAAAGATCGGCCAACTTAATCAGTATACAGGGAAGGCCTTAACGGGCCCGCCAAGTGCCAAAAGCAATGACTTGCAAACCGAGATCAAAAACGGGTGGGTTGGTTCTATGCTGAATGTTAAGGGAGCCAAAAATACCCGTGAAGTCCAGTCGATAGCTATGCAGAGCCGTTTAAAAATCCCCTTATTGTTTTCATTGGATGTGATCCATGGCTACAAGACAACATTTCCCATACCGCTGGCAGAAGCGGCCTCATGGGATATGGATGCCATTAAACTATCAGCACATATTGCCGCAAAGGAAGCTGCGGCTTCGGGTATCCACTGGACATTTGCACCTATGGTTGATATTGCCCGTGATCCACGATGGGGGCGTATTATGGAAGGAGGCGGTGAAGATCCTTATCTGGGCAGCCGTATTGCAATAGCTCGCGTTAAGGGCTTCCAGGGCGAACATTTGGGCGATACCGATGCCGTAATGGCTACCGCCAAGCATTTTGCGGCTTACGGTGCTGCTACTGCAGGCAGGGATTATAATGCTGTTGAAATGAGCGACCATGAATTGTGGCAAACCTATTTACCTCCGTTTAATGCAGCAGCTAAGGCAAATGCAGCAACGTTTATGAACTCTTTTAATACATTGAACGGGATCCCAGCCACAGGCAATACGTATTTGCTGCGGGACATTTTAAAAGATAAATGGGGCTTTAATGGTTTTGTTGTAAGTGATTGGAACTCCATTGGTGAAATGGTCATCTGGGGTTACGCTAATAATGCTAAAGATGCAGCATTAAAGGCCATTACTGCCGGCTGTGATGTGGATATGGAAGGGAGTATCTACCGGAAAAACCTTGCGACATTGGTTAATGCAGGTAAAGTACCTGTTTCCCTAATTGATGATGCAGTTAAAAGGATATTGTACAAAAAATATGAACTGGGCTTATTTGATAACCCTTATAAGTTTTGCGATGAAAACAGGGAAAGGGCTGTGCTCAACGACGTACAAAGCCGCCGCGCTGCGAGGTCAGTAGCAGAGAAATCGATCGTGCTGTTAAAGAATGATGCGAATATATTACCGCTGAATGATCGCACCAAAACCATTGCTGTAATAGGCCCTTTGGGTAAAGCAAAAAGGGATATGATAGGGGCTTGGAATGTTAATCAGGATACCTCTGATGTGGTAAGCTTATACGATGGCATTAGCTTGGCGGCAGCTAAAGGCCAAACAGTATTATATGCCAAAGGGGGAACCGTTCAACATAGCAGTGATAAGGAAATTGCTGAAGCCGTCTCAATAGCCGCTAAAGCAGATGTTGTGATCATGGCACTTGGAGAAAGTTTTGATATGAGTGGAGAATCTAAATCGCGCGCCAATATCGAATTGCCCGGAGATCAGGAGAAGCTGTTTAATGCCGTAGCGATGACAGGGAAACCGGTGATCGTGGCCATGATGGGCGGCAGACCACTGATATTTAGTGAAATAGCCGAAAAAGCGCAAGCCATTTTGTATACATGGTGGTTGGGCAGCGAGGCCGGAAATGCCATTGCTGACGTTGTTTTTGGCAAGTACAACCCATCCGGAAAGTTGCCGGTAAGCTTTCCACGATCAATGGGCCAAATACCTATATTTTACAGCCAAACCAATACCGGCCGCCCTTATAATAACGAAGCCAGTAAGCTTTACCTGTCATCTTATATTGATGAACAAAATTCTCCCCGGTATGCGTTTGGTTACGGGTTGAGTTATACCCGTTTTGATTATGGCGAATTAGTGCTGGATAAAAATGCGATAAGCACTAAGGATTCTCTCACTGTTACTTTCAAGCTTAGTAATATAGGTAAATATGCCGGTGAAGAAGTTGTACAGTTATACTTATGGGATCAGGTGGCGTCTGTCGTGCGCCCCTTGAAAGAGCTAAAGGATTTCAGAAAGGTGAAATTGGAAGCGGGAGAGAGCCGCCTTATTCGTTTTACGTTGGGTAAGGACGAACTTTCATTTTATGATGCCAGCTTAAATTGGATCACAGAACCCGGCACCTTTCAGGTCATGATTGGGTCGGCATCCGACGATATCAGATTAAAGAGCAGTTTTGTCCTGGAAAACTAGGGTCGTAGCCCGACATGATTTTTTAGGAATAGTGATGATTGAGATAGAAGAGTTTTCTTTTAATAATTAACCAATTTATACAACCTGCAAATCAAAAAACATGAAAAGAATGATGAAAAACGGAGCTTTTGGCCTCGTTACTGTATCGTTGATGCTCGGATGTGGCAAGTCTGCTGTTAAGAATGCCCCAAACGATCCACCCACGCTGCCAACTACAAATGTAACGCAGTCTTATACTTACAGCCAGCAATGCACCAACGCGCAAACCATAACGGTAGGCGCATCCTACAAATTAAATAATAACATATGGGGTGCCGGGACAAATGGTGCTGGGTCACAGTGTGTGTGGTACGATAGTACAAGCGGTCAGTGGGGGTGTAATGCCAGCCATACTTCGGGCACGGCTCAAAATATTAAGGGTTATCCGGCACTGGTAAGGGGATGGCTTTGGTATAATAGTAGCGGCAGTATCTGGGCTTCCTCCACAGATACTTCTTTCCCGGTGCAAATGAGTCATCTGGCAACATGTGTAAGCAACTGGTCGATGACCGTTCCAACTAATGGAGAAAAATACGATTCGGCCTATGATATCTGGCTGGATACACAGAGTAATCCCAATTACAAAGCGCAGTACGAAGTAATGATTTGGCTTAACTATCAGGGCCCAGCCTACCTTGGGACCGACTTTTCGCCCATCGGAACAAAGGTAGCCTCTAACGTCAGTTTGGCCGGGCATGTTTGGGATATCTGGAGTGGTTATAATGGCACAAATAATGTTTATACTTTCAGGCGTACCACCAATACCAGTTCGGTCAGCAACCTGGATATCCGCTCGATGTTATTGTATGCGCAAAATCATGGCTTTATTCAATCTGCGTACTATTTATTGGGTATTCAGGCCGGCTGGGAAATCGTGGCTGGCGGAGCTTTTACTACTAATAGCTATACATCAACTATCGTTAAAAGTTAATCTTTTGCGGATTAACTAAGCTGATGAGGAAACAGAGCAAAGTTAATCGAAGCACACTTATAACCAACCGCGATCTTTCTCTGGGATCGCGGTTTTATTTTTAAGATACCTGGTCACCGAATCTGAAATTATTTGGCAGATTAAGATTGTCATATTGGAATTGTTTGTCACATTTTTATGTGGATTTGTGACATGAAATCGACGCATCAGGAAATTACGGAGCGAATCAACAGGATTAAACCACGCCATTATATTACCAACAGACTTCCGGGGGGAGTAGGAACAGAAGACGCGGTAAGGAAAGCAATGTCCCGGGTTACTAAAGAAGGCAAATTAGAACGGCTGGCACATGGTATTTATTTTCTACCTAAAGATCATCTGACGCGGAATATTGTTGAAAATGGCCTGGGAGGACACTTGAAGCTCAGTAATAGAAATTTGATCAGAGGCCTAACGAATATGTTGAAGCTGTTTGTATTCTCAGGCAGCATTTTTGTAATTATAGATTCACGTGAAACCCCCATTCAAGTGTTGCTCCGGCACCAAATAAAAAAACAATACTTTTTTTGTTCATATCCGCTGAATTACAGAAATCGGTAATAGTCAATATTGGCTTCCATCACAATATCTATCGGAAGGAAGTAACACGAGCCTATCGGTTTTTTCAATATCAAATGATCATAAAACAGTTTAATGCCCTGGTACGCCTGTTTTTGGGGTTGCTGGCTGATCAGGAAATCGATAGCCCCATTCTTTAACAATTCAATATTTTTATCTACCAGGTCATATCCAATCATCCGGTAGTTACTTTTTTGAGCCGGCGTAACCGCTGACGCGATCTTATCAATGCCATTGACGACAAATATTCCCTCCAAATTCGGGTTGTCGTTAAAAATTGCAGAAATGCCTGTACTGATCACCTGCTCGCTTCCGGTGCTGTCTCTAAATCTCAATATTTTTCTGCCCGAGTTTTCAAAGTAAGCCAAAAAACCCTCTTCCCTGGCTGAGAATTGGATATGGTTGTCCTCTTCTCTTTCTATAGTTGCAATCAGTATATCAGCCTTTTTCGTAATTGTATAATCTAATAAATTAGCGGCCAGGTACCCGCTGTCGCGTGCGTTATTTCCTATAAAACTAATGTTGGATAGCCCGGGGATATTACTGTCGAAGAATATCACGGGTACAGTTAACTCCTTACAATGCTCCAATAACCGAAGGGTTTGCTCATAAAATACAGGTACCATAAAAATACCATCATAATCTTCGCTCATCACTTCATTTACCCGCAATTTAAAGGACGCTTCGTTGTTTTGGCCAAAAGTCAGGATGTTGATATTGATCCCAAAAGGCGAAACCTCTTTCAATGCTGCATTAAATCCAACGTTATGGGCTGACCAAAAAGGGATCATGTCGGTCGCTTCAGGAATTAAGATCGCGATATTGTAATCCCTTGCCGACTTTAACCGGCTGGCCAATATGTTTGGGGTATACTCCAGATCTTTAATGGCCTGCAAAATACGCTCACGGGTTGCCTTCGAAACGCCCCCGCGGTTATGCAGTACCCTGTCCACAGGGCCAATGGATACCTTGGCACGCTCTGCAATTTCTTTGATGCCGATGCTTTTGTTCGAACTTGTTTTCACTGAAAGCAATATTACAATTTTTAAGCAGAAAAATTTGGAAGTGCAATATAAAGCAACTATGTTTGAAAAATAGTTAACGTACACTATTTTGCAACACTGTACATAAGTAACTCATAATCAATTATAAAATAAATATTTTAAAAACTTCGCTGAAAGCCGGTGATGCATTAAAATAAACCAAACAAAAAATCGATATGGAAAATTTAAAGGAATCCTTCGAAAGAGAGGGGTATGTGATCGTTGATGTCTTAACTCAGCCTGAAATTGATGGATTCAGGCGTATCATGGACGAATTGTTAAGCCCCAAAATTGAAGCGACAGACAAGCAGGCCCGCAGTTCGTCTTTCCAGCACCTGGGCGACGAGATCGCTTCGTTTGGCCAGGAAGCCCGGCAGTATTATTTTCATTTACTGACCAAGACCGGAACGGAGCCTATTCATCATGCGTTTTACAACCCTGTGATATTAAAGGTAGTTGAAAAGATCATCGGACCGAACCTGATCATTAACAATGCATCAATCCTGGCGGCAAATGCGGGCACTTCTTATTCACTGGGCTGGCACCGGGATATTATCCAGATTCCGCAGGACGAGATTGAAGACTGGATGTTCTCTAAAGAGCGGTTCCATAACAGCGTACAGATCAATTTGCCATTGGTGGATGAAAATTCGCTTTGGGTTGTGCCGCGCAGCCATAACCGGCCAAATACATCCGAAGAAAACGAAGTATTCCAGGGTTCAAAACACTACGCCCCGCTTGGCGCGGAGATGCCCGGCGGAATCCCGGTACCTTTAAAGGCTGGTCAGGCCGTAATTTATAATAATAATTTGATCCATAGGGGATATACCAAAACGATGGAAGCACCACGGCGTACCTTGCACATGGGTTACCATAGCGCAGCATACCCGCCCACCTGGCATTTTTACCTTCTTAATGCCAGCCTGTTAACGCCCGCCTACCTGGAAACGCTGAACCCTACCATGCGCCGGATGATGAACGAATACCTGGAGTGCAAACACTTATACCCGAATATGAGCGATACCTGGAAATATGATTACAATTTTCCCGGACGATCCTAAAATCAGAACAACAGGTATCAGTTTAATAATAACCAGTTAATAATCAACAACATGAGAGCATATCATTGCAGCCTACTTTTTATATTCTATATTTTTTTATTGCCCTTTAGGCTTGATGCCCAGCAACGGGCCCTACCGGAGCAAACCGACCGCTGGGCCATCCAGCCTGATGGGAGCATTAAATGGACCATTAACGGCAGGTTGCCCCATGCTGATCATATTGAAATGTCGGGCGAAAAAGTATCGCTCTGGGTGCAGTACGGGTTAGACAGCGCCGGCAGATCTTCTATCTCACGCACTGTGGTGTTCCCTACCTACAGGATGTTGCCTGATGCCACCCGGAGCCATATTGATTACACCTTTCTGGATAACGAACTGCCCAGGTTCTTTATCAACAACCGGCAGCTAAAGACCGATTTGTCCGTCGGGAAAAAATCCGGTAACCTTACCTATAATATCAAAAGCATTAGCCACAAAGGCATCATGCGGATTGAAGCAACAACGGAAAACCCCGCGCTCGTAAAAATTGAACGCAGTATTTTCCCTTCGGCAGATAAACCCATGGCCATTGAAAAGTTTGAGTTCACCAACATTACGGATAAGCCGGTGATTATTTCCATGGAATACCTTAAACGGGAAGTTAGAACAGACAGCATTCAAAGTAAAGTGAGGCCGCATACCATCATCATGGCATCGGTTGGTAGCGGAAGCCGCACCGTGCAGCCCGGCGGCCATACCGTTTTTGCGGTTTATTACCTCGCGACGGATTTCCCCTCCCGTCTCATTACAGTTAATGTAGGTGCAGAAGAAAAGGCCCGCGAGAAGCGTATCAATACTATTTTATCGCCTTTACAATTAAAAACACCCGATACATTATTGAATACAGAATTTGCATTTGCAAAGATCAGGGGAACCGAAAGTATTTACAAAACCAAGGTAGGTTATATGCATGGGCCAGGCGGGCTTGCTTACTATGCCGCGATCTGGGCTAATGACCAGGCCGAATATACTTACCCTTTTTATGCTTTCCTGGGCGATAGCATTGGCAATCTTGCGGCCATGACATCTTACCGTTTGTTTGCCCGTTACATGAACCCGGATTATCGCCCTATACCCAGTTCCATCGTTGCGGAGGGCGATGCCGTATGGCAGGGCGCAGGAGACAGGGGCGACCAGGCTATGCTTGCTTATGGCGCTTCGCGGTTCGCGCTGGCTTATGGTCATCCCGATTCGGCAAAAGTATTGTGGCCGCTCATTACCTGGTGCCTGGAGTATTGCCATCGCAAATTGAATGATCAGGGTGTGGTTACTTCAGATCATGATGAACTGGAGGGGCGTTTCCCATCCGGCAAAGCCAATATACCAACCAGCAGTCTTTATTATGGCGCGTTGCTGTCCGCAGCCGATCTTGGCAAACAATTGCATCAGCCAAAAGAGCAAACCGATGCGTATTTACAGCAGGCTGCAGCACTTAAAATTAATATCGAAAAGTACTTTGGGGCTAACGTAGAAGGGTTTGAAACCTATAAATATTACGAAACCAATGATGTGCTGCGTGCCTGGATCTGCGTACCGCTGACCATGGGTATTTTGGACCGGAGCAAAGGAACGGTAGACGCCCTGTTTTCGCCAAGGTTGTGGACGGCCGACGGATTAGCCACCCAGGCCGGTAAAGAAACTTTTTGGGACCGGTCAACCCTCTATGCGCTTCGCGGAGTATTACAGGCCGGCGAAACCGAACGGGCTATGGAGTACCTGCGTTACTACTCGCGCAGGCGACTGTTGGGCGAACATGTGCCATACCCGGTAGAAGCTTACCCGGAAGGTAACCAAAGGCATTTATCGGCTGAGGGAGGCCTTTACTGCCGTATATTTATTGAAGGGTTGTTTGGCATACTCCCTAAAGGATTTAATAGCTTTGATTGCACGCCACGGCTGCCCAAGGGTTGGAATGAGATGGCCTTAAATAACATCCATTCGTTTGGACATGTGTTCAGTCTTAAAATATCGAGGCTAAATGCCGGAAAATTAAATATTACCGTAACCGGGGGCAGTAAAACACTTAATTACAAAATAAAGGATGGCGATATGCAGGCCATAATTTTACAAGCGGATCAGTTTCAGTAAATCATAGTGTCTTTTTCCCCAAAGGACCAGGCCGTCTTTTCGCTATGCTTAAACGGCTTGCCCCTTCGGGGATCAGGGCTATTTTGCACTGTGTTTAAATCTTTAGATCATGGGAAGACCGGCGTTAGAGGAAGAAGAGAAAAAGGTCGCACAGGTTTACCAATGTCCTACAAGATATTTTTAAAATAATAGAAAATTTAGTCACTGATTTTGAAGAACTGGTTAAAAAATTAGATGCAAATATTGCAGTGATAGATAAAGTTGTTTAAATACCCTCATTATCATAGCTGCATACTTCCATCGCCTTTATAACGGCCCCGTTAACGGTTTGTCTTAAACCAGGAGCAATACTGTTTTTCTGCCCTTTTTTCAGGTTTAACCAACATTCAGGGATATAATATTCGCGTTGTGGCCCGGCCTCCCAATGGCGGCCGATATTGTGCCCGTTTACATAAATGTAGCCATTGCCGGAAGCATTGATAAGCAGCCGCCAGGCTCCAAAAATGGTTTAAATAGCTATCTTTTTCATTTTAGATCCCTATGATTACTCCCCAATACCCCCCTTGCTTTTTTTTATTAAACCGATTTTAGCCGAACAATTATAAAAGATTATTCTATAAGCAGCATGTTTCTGGAATAAGAATATTAAACCTTAACCAAATATCAGATTCAAAAATCTATGCAAAAACCTTAACCTTTTTGAAATGAAAAAAACCTACCCATTGACCAATTAACAACCATATCATTTCTGATATGAAAAAAAGTACCTTTTTATCCTTCTGGCTCTGATGTTCAGTGTTTGCCTGTCGGTACGATCGCAAACCTTTGTGCATGCGGGAATTCCCCTTTCGGGCTCAGACCTGAGTGATTATGCCTATGGCGGTGCTGCTCCCATCCTTCGGGGAACCTGGAAAGGTTTTGGAGAAGGGCCGGCTATGGAATCCGCCGCCGCGCTGTCCATCAGGTGGGAGATTGGATGAAGATCAATGGTGTGGGTATATATGGCAGTAAAGCCTGGTCTGTTCCGGGAGAAGGAAAAGAAGGAAAATTGCGCACGCTTCCAGGCGGATCCCTGGGA
>Ga0070659_100001020_pt1 | contig 20551 bp, 22 predicted proteins | sample KBSC23metaG_FD_64666 | JGI IMG/M metagenome (GOLD analysis project Ga0070659, IMG submission 64666) | Corn rhizosphere microbial communities from Kellogg Biological Station, Michigan, USA - KBS C2-3 metaG | ecosystem: Host-associated > Plants > Roots > Rhizosphere > Soil ... | reverse complement strand
GCTGCGGTCCAGGAAGCTCAATGAGGCCGGTTGATCCAGTCGAGGAGGGCGGTCTCGAACCCCGCTTCCAGCGCTCGGGCCACGTCGGCCAGCGAGCGGGAGTGTGTTTCTAGGGGACTGTCTAACCCCGCGGAGCGGGGTCACTTTTTGAGGTGTCATGAGCAGCCGGGGGATGCTGCACCGTGGGGAACCGGCTGCGGGGGGAGAACGCGATGAACCTCGTCGGCGAGGGTCTGGAGATTCAGGGGTTTGGAAAGGTAGCCATCCATCCCCGCTGCAGCGCATTCGTTCCTTCGACCCGTGCCGTCGCCGCTCGTCGCGGCGACGATCGGAAAGGGCGGCAATCGGCCGACCTGCTGCCAGTTGCGCAGCCGCGTGGTGGCTTCCAGTCCGTCCATCACCGGCATGTCGACATCCATGAGCACCATGTCGGGTGGCCGGCGGCAGCAGGCGTCGAGCGCCTCAGCGCCGTTGGTTGCGACAGCGACGTCGTAACCCAGGACTTCCAGCTGGCCGCGCGCGATGAGTTGGTTGACGGGGCTGTCATCGACTACCAGAACAAGGCAGGTGTCCTGGCCGTACAGGGGAGCAGGCGACGTTTCCCGCGACTCGTCGGTGGAGGTGCGCCGGTCCACATGGGCGGTGAAGTGCTCCAGTTCGATGGGGCTGAGCGGCAGCAAGCGAATGTCCACCGAAGTGCCCTCACGAACTTGCACCGTCTTCGAACCTGCCAGCACGGCAAGCACTGTCCAGAGGGACGGCGCAGCGCGGTTGATGCGTTCCAGTTCGGGCAGCTCGCTTCCGGTCACTTCCACCACCACCAACAACATGGGAAACGCTGAGGCACTGCCTTGCCTCTCGGTCAGCAACGCCGAGGCCTGCTCGAGCGACCCGAATGACTTGACGCCCCAGCCCAGTCGGCGAAGCCGACGGCCAACCGAATCCAGACCGCCTGCAATAGGGCTCACCAGCCACGCCGTCACGCCAGCAGCGTCGGGGAGGGGTTCGGCTCCGGGCACCTCAACCGCTGCCAAGGAAAGCTCGAGCGAGAGGAGCAGACCGTCGGGTCCGGAGTTGACAAATGCCACGTTGCCACCGGTGGCCGGGCAGACGCCCGTAGCCCGAAAAACTTCGCCGCCATACACATGGTGGGTGAGTGAACCTCGCGTCAGTTGGAGGCGTTCCAACACGCGCTCGATTCGTTCAGCGAAGGCGCCTGTGCCCGCTGCGTGCACGCGAATCTTGCACATTCGGCTTCTGGGCCGCTCCACGTCCGCGCTGAACAACACAAAGCCAGCGTCGATGCAGTCGATCATCCCCCGCAAGACCCGATGGATACCTCCCCTCAGGTCCGCATTGCTGCCCGGCAAATCGATGAACGGCCCGTGGTAGTCAAAGTAGGAGACCAAGTGCTTGTTTCGCGCAAGAGGCAAAACTTCGCGGGCGCTCTGGGCAAAAAGTGCGGAGAATTCCATGGCGACTCCGGTACCAGTTTGACCGGCGGCCCATTGACGCGCAAGGGGCGCGCCGCTGATTCGGTCGCGGCAACTGCTGTTTCACCCGGCGAAGGCGACGGCAGATTGGCCGATCGGCCGTCCTGTCCGCCCGACATCACCGGCCAGCAGTGCCCGCCGCAGGCGTTACCCTTCACGCCATGACCATTGCCGCCCTGCCCGGCGATGACAAACGCATCGATGCCCTGCTGGATCGCGTGTCCGCGGCGGGCTACCGCACACGGGTCGTCACCGTCGACTGGCGGTGGCCGGCAACCAGGAGAACAACGTGCGCAGGGGCTTTTCCACGCCGCTGCGGCCGTCGCTGCGCCTGGCCTGGGACGGCCTGACCCGGCCGCGATGGCTCCTCGGCATCGTGGCCAGGATGCCGCTGCGGGACGCTGTTTTGTCTTGCCCGCAGTACACCTCAGGACGCTTCGTGTTTCTCACGTATCGCGACGCAGGCGACCCTGCAAGTGGCCCGGATCGCAAACCGTGCATGACGTCCACCAGTACTCGGTACAGACCCTCGATCGGCTGGTCGTGCGGCTTGTGCGCGACGAAATGGCGAAGCTGCAGCGCGATTGAAGCGGCGTGGCGGGAAGGCGTACGATGCAGGCATCATGAAGTGCTCGCGCGTTGCCCGTTGGATGGCGCCGCTGCTGCTGGCCGGTTGCGGGGGCGGGGTGTACCTCGGCTACACCTGGGACGACGACGACCCGCCCCGCGTGGACCTCGTGGCCTCGGCCACCGAGGTGTCACCGGGCCAGACCGTGCAGTTGACGGCGGCTGCCGTCGACGACAGGGGCTTCGTGGACCGGGTCACCTTCTTCCGCTATGACGGCAACAGCCTCGTGTCGCTCGGCACCGATCTGGCGCCGCCCTTCGAGGCGGTCTTCGTTGTGCCGACCGATGGTCGCTCGACGGTGAACCTCCAGGCGCAGGCCGTCGACAACCAAGGGGATGTTGGCAACAGTGCCGTGCTGACCCTGGTGGTGCGCTGATGCCTTGAGGTATGGTTTGGGCCATGCCGAACATCTTTCTGCGTACTGCCGTACCTTTCCTGGGTGCCTTGCTGACGGCCAGTGCCGCCCGGGCACAGACTCCCCCTGCGCCCTTGCCCGAGGGGCGGCCGTTGTGGGAGGCCGGCGTCGCCTTGCTGGGTGTCAACGGCCCCGACTACCCGGCCGCCAACACCCGCCGATGGCGTGGCGCACCGGCGCCCATCATCATCTACCGCGGTTCGCTGCTCAGGATTGACGACGAGGGCGTGCGCGGCCGAATGCTCCAATGGGGCAACTTGCGCGTCGATTTCTCCGGCGCCGCCGGTTTCAACGCGCGGTCGAACGGCGCCCGGGCCGGCATGCCCGACCTCGACTACCTGTTCCAAGTGGGCCCTCAGGCGGTCTACAAAGTGCCGCTGGACGGGGGGCATGAGGTCAGTGCCCACTTGAAGGCCCGCGCAGTCTTCTCGACGGACGGCCGCCATACGAACGGCCGCGGCCTGGTGGCGGAACAGGAGTTCCGCTGGACGCGCCGAGGCTGGCCCGATGCTTCCAGCCAGGTGAGGGCGGGTGTGGAGTTCCTGTGGGGCAGCGAAAAGCTGCACGATTACTTCTATCAGGTGGATCCCGCCTATGCCACGGCCGCCCGACCCGCTTATGACGCCCGGGCCGGTTACTTCGGCAGCACGGTGCGCGCCGGATTCGTCCGTCGTCTGACACCCACCTTGTCCGCCACGGCCGGCGCTTCCGTCAATTTCCACGCGGGCGCGGCCAACGAAGACAGCCCGCTGTTTCAGAAGCGGACGACCGCCGGCATCCTCTTCGCCTTGATCTGGACGCCGTGGCAGAGCGAATCGAGGGTGGCCGCCGAGCCTTGACCGTCGCCAGGATTCAAATTTCCACGACGAAGTGGAGCACGTGGGAGTCGATTCGCTTCTCGACGCGCGGAATGAAGATCAGCCGGGTGGTCACGCCGCGGTAGGTGAAGAGGGCCATGGAGGGCACGAGCAGCGGCTGGACACCATCGGTGTATCCGGTGACGGCGCCAGCCGTGAGGCCGAAGCGCCCCCACTCCAATGTGTAGCCGGCGTAAACGCTGGTGCGGCGCAATGAGTTCCGGTAGATGCCCGCAGTGGGGCCCTCCGCAAGTCGATAGTAGATTCCGGGGTTCACGTTGTTGTAGTCGTTGGATGGGAAGTGCCGACTGAACAAGTGAAACCCGAGGGTGTCCTTCTTGGGCGCACTGGTGACGTCATCCGCGCACCATGCGGCGCATGACATCAACGACATCAGGACGAACAGGCAACGACGGAGGAGGTGGGGCATGGCGTGCAATCCGCAAGTCATAGCCCCAGTCTTCGGCAGTGTTCCCCCGCATTCAAGCGCCAGCGGCGTGATCGAAGCCGTTGGTGTGCACTAGCGCACGGGATGCGTTCGCTGTGAGGGCCACACCATCCCGGCGCAACGGCGTCTTGCGATGCGGGTCGGCAAAAGCCGGTGGCACCCAGTCGCCAAAAACAGACTGGGGCACCTCCTTCAAGCCATCATCGCCGCCGGGTCGGGGTGGGCGGCCAAGCCAGATGGAGGCTGCCGCGACGGTCCGGCGCATCGATCTCGCTCATGGAAAAGTAGAGCCAGCTCCGCCTGATGATGTCCACGCCGCGTTCCGAGGCCTCCACCCGGGCGGCCGCGAGGTCCAGCGTGCTGGCGTCGGCGCGCAGCGCGACGCGGCCCTTGAGCCGGACGTCGGTGGCTACCACCTTGCTGCGGCGCACATCCAGCGCCACCTTGTCCGATGCAATGGTGACGCGCTCGAGCGTCACGGATGAGTTGATCATCGTCAGCCGATCGATGTGGGCGTCCCGGATCACCGCATCCTGGCAGTTCACGAGCTGGATGTGGTTGAACCGCCCCGTGTAGCGGGTGTTGAGCCGCGCATCGCACCGCACATCGCCTTGCGAAATGCCCGGCACTTGGGGCGACGGTCTCGGCTGCCCGACGGGCCCGGTGAGGGCCTGCCACAGCAGGGCCTGGAATTCGGCCGGCCGCTCGATCATCGGCATGTGTCCGGTCTGGTCCATCACCTGCAAACGCGCCTGGGCCATGCGGACGGCCAGCACCTCGCCGGTGCGTACCGGCGCCGTCGGATCGTCACGGCCCCAGATCAGCGTCGTGGGCGCCTGAACCTCATGCACGGCAGGGCTGAAGTCATGTTCCATCAGGTCCATGGCGGCATCCACCTCGGTGTGCGGCCCGATCAGTGCGTCGCGTACCGCGGGATTGCGCTTGAACCAGCTGCCGAGGTCGATGTTGTGGTCGATGCGGCCCACGACCGAGCGGCCCCAACTGTCCACGTGGGCATCGACGCGCCGCATGACCCGGTCGATCGATGCGATGCCGACCTCCGGCAGTGCTTCCCGGTCGGGTGTCATCGCCAGCAGGTTCATCAGCAGGATGCCTGCGGCATTGACGAGCACGAGGCGGTCGATCCGATCCGGGTGGCGGTGCGCGAAATTCAGGCTGACCGCACCGCCCAGCGAATGGCCGACGACATGGGCCCGGCCGCCGCGTGCACGGCGGCGCACCACCTCGTCGAGCACCCGGTCGAGTCCTGCGAACGAATGCCCATCGCGCAGCGCCTCCGATGAGCCGAAGCCCGGCAGGTCGAGCGCGATCACATGGAACTGCGTCGCGAGTGGCCTGATCACCGTGCGCCAGTCCCGGTGCGCCATGTCGCCCAGCCCGTGCACGAGCAGCACGGTGGTGTCATGCTCGCGACCAGCCTCACCGACCCACAGCGCCGTGTCGCTGCCCTCGAGCTGCATGCAGTCGTACACCAGTTCGGGCAACTGGGCAGGTACGTTGGCCGGGCGCTCGGATGGCTGCTGGCGATCCATGCAGCGGGAAGGAGAAGCGATGGCCTCGGCCGAGGAGACGATGAGGCCGGTGAGGGCGAAAGCGGTCAGCGTTCGTTTCAGAAAGGAAGGCATCGGCGGGTCGGTGCAGAGCGTGGCAAACGGGCCGCATTGTGCATGCTGCTGCCCTGCCGACCCGCATGCGTCACAGTGCCGCTTCGAGGCTGTTCCGCGCGTCACCGATGGCGTCGAGCCCGGCCAGATGTTTGCAATAGAGCAGCAGGCCTTCGATTTCGTTGCTCTTGTCGAACACGGCGTCGGCACCGAGGTCGAGGCACCTGCGGCGCATCTCCGGCGTCGCATGGTTGCTCAACACCACCCAGCGGCCCGGGGCATCGAACTCCTGGCGGGCGGTGAGCACGCCCAGCCCGGAGCCGTCTTGCAAGAAGATGTCGACGATGACGAGGTCACATGGCGTGCGGTCCTCACGCAGCCATTGGCGCAATTCGGGTTCGCTGCTGGCGATGCCCACGATCTCGACCGGCAAGGTCTCACGCAGCAGCTCGATCAGGTTGTCCCGGACGATCGTGCTGTCTTCGATCAGGTAGATCTTCAGCAACGTCTCCGGGCCGGGGTTGGAGTCGGTCAACATGGATTGGCCTTGATGGCTGCAAGTGCAGCCGAACATGGAAATGGTCGGCGCGAGTGAGCGCCGGCAACGGGGTCACCGCCCGCAGAGGAGGCGGTGACAAGCGGGTCACACGCGGGTGCTTCGTGAGCGGCCCATCCAGGACAACAACATGGCGAGTGCGGCACCGGTGGCTGCTGCGATGAGCAGCGCCTTCACCGGTCGCTCTTCGATGTAGTGCTTGCCTGCTTCGGCCTTGGCCGTTGCCCGTTCCATCAGCGGGCCGGCTCGCCCTCGCAGGGATTCGACGCCGCCGGAGAGGCGGTCGAACGCCTTGTTGGCGGCGTACTGCGTGGAGTGAATGGCGGAGTCGGCCGAGAGCGCGAGGCGATCGGCGATGTTGCTTTTGGAGGTTTGCAACGAAGGGGCGGTCATGGCGTTTCCTTTCGATGACAGGTTCTGAGGCCAATGGGGCGGATGCTGCCTTGGTAAAGCCGCATGATCAGTTTGAACCTGTTGTCCGAGGATGTGAACAGGGCGATGGGCGAAATGAATGTCGGATGAGTCCGACCATCACCTGCATTCGCGGGGGCTCTGCATGCAGCCCTCGCCATGCCGCCGGCCTTCAGCCGGCGAGCACCTTCAAGATGGCGTTGCCATACGCCTCGAGCTTCTTCGCGCCCACGCCGCTGATCTCTCCGAGGGCGGCAAGCGTGCCGGGTGCCAGGCGGGCCATCTCGGCGAGCGTCACGTCGTGGAACACCACGTAGGCGGGCAGGTTGAGCTCGCGTGCCACCTCGGCACGCCACGCCTTCAATTCGGCGAAGCGGGCGAGTGCTGCCTCATCGAGGGCGATCGGCGGTGCGCGGTCTTTCGTTCGGCCGGTGGTACCGCGCTGGCCCTTGCCGCGGCGGGTGGTTTCGGTGGGGCGGCGCAGCAGCATGGGAACTTCACCGCGCAGCACCTCACGCGCGTTCGGTGTCAGTTCGAGCGTGTTCCATTCACCCTCGGTGCGCAGGTACCCCAGTGCGATCAGTTGACGCAGCACGGCGCGCCACTGGGTTTCCGCCACGTCGGCGCCGATGCCGAAGGTGGAGAGGGACGCATGCCGGTACTGGGTGACCTTGTCCGTGACTTTGCCGCGCAACACATCGATCAAATGGCCGGCGCCGAAACGCTGGCCGCCGTTCTGGTGGAACCGGTACACGCAACTCAGCGCCTTGCGGGCGGCTTCGGTGGCGTCCCAGGTGGCGGGCGGGTTCAGGCAGTTGTCGCAGTTGCCGCAAGGCTCGCTTTGTTCCCCGAAATAATCGAGCAGGCGCACGCGCCGGCAATCGTGGGCTTCGGCCAGCGCAAGGAGTGCATCGAGCTTGCCGCGCTGGCCACGCTTGAACTCTTCGCCTGCGGGGCTGTCGTCGATCATTCGGCGCTGGTTCACGACGTCGGCCAAACCGTACGTCATCCATGCGTCGGCGGGTGCGCCGTCGCGGCCCGCGCGGCCTGTTTCCTGGTAGTAGCCCTCGATGTTCTTGGGCAGGTCGAGGTGGGCGACGAAACGCACATCGGGTTTGTCGATGCCCATGCCGAAGGCCACGGTGGCCACCATCACGATGCCGTCCTCGCGCAAGAAGCGATCCTGGTTGCGCTTTCTCACCGCGGCATCGAGTCCGGCGTGGTACGGCAAGGCGTTGATGCCTTCCTCGACGAGCCATGCCGCCGTTTCGTCCACCTTCTTGCGCGATTGGCAATAGACGATGCCGGCATCCCCGTCGTGTTCGTCGCCGATGAAACGCAGCAGCTGCGCCCGGGCGTTGTCTTTCTCGACGATGCTGTAGCGAATGTTCGGGCGGTCGAAGCTGCTGATGAACACCCGCGCTCGCTCGAGCTGCAGGCGCTCGATCATGTCGGCGCGGGTCAGGTCGTCGGCGGTGGCGGTCAAGGCGATGCGAGGCACCGCAGGGTACCGCTCGTGAAGCACGTTCAGCGAGAGGTAGTCTTCCCGGAAGTCGTGGCCCCACTGGCTCACACAATGCGCTTCATCGATCGCGAAGAGGCTCAGCATGCCGCGTTCGTACAGCGAATCGAGCTGCGCCAGGAACCGGGGCGTGGCGATGCGTTCGGGCGCGGCATAGAGCATCACCAGCCGGCCGCTCATCATCTCGCGTTCGATGCGCTGGGCGTCTTCGAGGGTGAGCGATGAATTGAGGAACGACGCATGCACGCCGGCCTCCTCCAAGGCGCCTACCTGATCGTGCATCAGGGCGATGAGCGGGCTCACCACCAGTGCCACGCCATGGCCGCTGCGGTGCCGCGCAATGGCAGGCACCTGGTAACAGAGGCTCTTGCCGCCGCCGGTGGGCATCAGCACGAGGGCATCGCCGCCGGCGGTGACGTGTTCGACGATCTCCTGCTGCTGGCCCCGGAACGCCGTGTAGCCGAACACCTGCTGAAGGATGGACGGCGGGTCGGTCGGAGCGAGGCTGGACGAGGCGGTGGCGGGTGAAGCGGGCATGGTGGTTGGACTGCGGCGGAGGACGCCGGACACCATCGTACCTCCCGAGGCCCGGGGCCCTCCCCACGGCCGGCCCCGAAACGAGGCTCATGGAGCGCCGGGACCCGGCCGCAATGCCCGACAATCGCCGCGTGCGTTTCGACCTGAAGACCTTCCAGCTGTTCCTCGCGATCGTCGAGGAGAAAAGTATCACCAAGGGTGCAGCCCGGGTGCACATCGCCCCGTCGGCCGCCAGCCGGCGCGTCGCCGAACTGGAAGAGGCCTTCGGCGCCGAGCTGCTGCACCGAACGCCTGCCGGCGTGACACCCTCGTCGGCGGGATTGTCCGTGCTGCACCATGCGCAGGCCATGTTCCGTTCCCTCGACGACATGCGCAGCGAAGTCAACGTCTTCACCGCGGGGGCAAAAGGCATCGTGCGCATCTGCGCGAATATCTCGGCGGTCGTGCAATACCTGCCCGAGGACGTCGCATCGTTCCGCCAGCAACACCCGGCCATCGCGATCGAGCTGCGCGAGGAACTCAGCCCCGACATCGTGCGCAGCATCATGGAGGGTCGTGGCGACATCGGCATCCTGTCGCCCACCCCGGGCACAGACCATTTGCACGTCGAGCCGTACCGCACCGATCGCCTCGCGGTGGTGGTCCCGCGTGATCATCCGCTGGCCGGCCGCGATGCCGTCGCCTTTGCCGACGTGCTGGGGCACGACTTCGTCGGCCTGCAGGCCGGCAGTTCGCTCGATGTGCAACTTCGCGATGCCGCGGCACGTGCCGGACGGGAGATCCGAATCGCGGTGCAAGTGGGCAGCTTCGACGCCGCGTGCCGGATGGTGCATGCCGGTGTGGGCCTCGGGGTCGTGCCGATGGGCATCGTCGCGCTGCATGCGGCCACCCTCGACGTGGTCCCGGTGATGTTGCGCGATCCCTGGAGCGAGCGGGCGGTGAGCCTGTGCACGCGCCCGGGCGACGTTCCACCAGCGGCGCGGCTGTTCCTCGATCACTTGCGGGCACGCGCCGCGCGCTGAAGCAGGCCTTCGCGGTTCGCGAAGGGGGCATCGCGAACGAGCACTTCCTGCGAGAGGGGCTGGCTGCCCAGAATGGCCGTCATCCCGGACACAGGCCCCTACCGATGCAGCCCTTTCCTCGCACCCTCTACGACAAGCTCTGGGACGCGCATGTCGTGCGTTCCGAACCCGGCGGCACCGACCTCATCTACGTCGACCGCCACTTCCTCCACGAGGTCACCAGCGCCCAGCCGTTCGACGGCCTTCGCAGCACGGGACGCAAGTTGTGGCGCGAGACCGCTCACATCGCCGTGCCGGACCACAACGTGCCCACCGTGCACCGTGCAGCCGGCATCCGCGACGAGCGCTCGCGTCGGCAGGTCGAGACCCTCATGCACAACGCCGCCGCGTTCAAGGTGCCGGTGATCCCGGTACACGATGTGCGGCAGGGCATCTTGCACGTCGTCGGGCCCGAACAGGGCTGGACCTTGCCGGGCACCTCCGTCGTCTGCGGCGATTCGCACACCAGCACACATGGCGCGCTCGGCGCGTTGGCGTTCGGCATCGGCATTTCGGAAGTCGAGATGGTGCTTGCGACGCAATGCCTCTGGTCACGCCGCGGGCGCACGATGGCCGTGCGCCTCACCGGCACGCTGCAACCGGGCGTGTTCACGAAGGACGTGGCGTTGCACCTGATCGGCCGCATCGGGGTCGGCGGCGCCACCGGCCATGCGATCGAGTTCACGGGGCCGGCCATCGCGGCCTGGTCGGTCGAGGCGCGGATGACGCTGTGCAACATGGCCATCGAGGCCGGTGCAACGGTGGGCCTGGTCGCGGTGGACGATGTCACCATCGATTACCTGCGCGGCCGCCCCGGCGTGCCTCGGGGTGACGCGTTCGAAGCGGCGGCCGCCGCATGGCGCGAACTCGTCTCCGACGAGGGCGCGGCCTACGACCGCGTCGTCGACATCGACGTCTCGGCGATCGCGCCGCAGGTCACATGGGGCACCCTGCCTGATCTCGTGGTGTCCGTCGACGATCGCATCCCGGCCCCCGAAACGCTGGGCGCGGAAGATCGCATCGCCATCGCGAAGTCTGCGCTCGATTACATGGCCCTCGCCCCGGGGCTCCCTGCGAGCCAGATCCGCATCGACAAGGTGTTCATCGGCTCATGCACCAACTCGCGCATCGAAGACTTGCGTGCGGCGGCCACCGTCCTGCGAGGGCGCCGCGTGGCACCGTCGGTCAAGCTCGCGCTGGTGGTGCCCGGCTCCGGACTGGTGAAGCGCCAGGCCGAGGCCGAGGGGCTGCACCGCCAGTTCATCGAGGCCGGCTTCGAATGGCGCGACCCGGGCTGCTCAATGTGTGTCGCGATGAACGACGACCGGCTGGCGCCTGGCGAGCGTTGCGCATCGACGTCGAATCGCAATTTCGAAGGCCGGCAAGGGGCGGGCAGCCGCACCCACCTGGTGAGCCCGGCCATGGCAGCCGCCGCCGCCATCGCGGGGCATTTCGTCGACGTTCGACCGTATTTTCCGGAGGCCCGCACATGAGCCCGATCCATACCGTCTGCGGCCTGGTCGTGCCGCTCGATCGAGAGAACATCGACACCGACGCCATCATGCCGAAGCAGTTCCTGACGTCCACCAGCCGCACGGGCTATGGCGCCCATCTCTTCGACGCATGGCGTTTCCTCGACACCGGTGCACCGGGGCAAGATCCTGCCACGCGCATTCCGAACCCTGACTTCCCGTTGAATCAGCCGCGCTATCAAGGCGCCAGGGTGCTGCTGGCCCGTGACAACTTCGGCTGCGGGTCGAGCCGCGAACATGCGCCGTGGGGGCTGCTGCAGTTCGGCATCGGCGCCGTGCTGGCGCCGAGCTTTGGTGACATCTTCGCCAACAACGCCTGGAAAAACGGGCTGCTGGCCATCCGGCTCGAACCTGCCCAGATCGACGCCCTGTTCGGGGCGGTGGCGACGCCCGGCTTGTCGATGTCGATTGATCTCGGCGCGCAGACCGTCACGTCATCCGACCACCGCGTGTACCGTTTCGAGATGGACCCGTTCCGCAAGCGCTGCCTGCAGCAGGGAGAGGACGACATCGGCCTGGCATTGGCGCACGCGCTGGAGATCCACCGGCACGAGGAGGCCGCCCAGCGGTCCCGCCCGTGGGCCTTCATGCCGGTGCACGCCGGGCGCGCTGGCTCCCCGTGAACGAGGCCCCGAAAAGCCGGGAAGACGCGGGCCATCCGGGGCGGAGACCTGAGGGATAATCCCCAATCCGCATTCAGACCGTCTCGATGGCGACCCCGGCCCCCTCCTGCGGGGCGATCGGGGCCCAGAGGAGATCGACACCATGGCCAGCATCAACAAAGTCATCCTCATCGGCAACCTCGGGCGTGACCCGGAAGTCCGGTACACCGCCAATGGCGCGGCCATTTGCAACGTCACCATCGCCACCTCGCGCAACTGGAAAGACAAGAACAGTGGCGAGAAGATGGAAGAAACCGAATGGCACCGCGTGGTTTTTTACGACCGCCTTGCCGAAATCGCGGGTGAATACCTCCGCAAGGGCCGCTCGGTCTACGTCGAAGGCCGCCTGAAGACCCGCAAATGGCAAGACAAGGACGGCGTCGAGAAGTACACGACCGAAATCATTGCCGACAACATGCAGCTGCTCGGCGGCCGTGAAGGCGGCGGCGGTGGTGGTGGCGCCGATGAAGGCGGCGGTGGCGGCTACGCCCCGCGCGAACGCAGCGCGCCGCCGGTCCGTCAGGCTGCGCCCCGCCCGGCGCCCGCGCCGGCGGCCAAGTCGTCCACCGGCTTCGACGACATGGACGACGATATTCCGTTCTGATTCCCACTGAACAAGTTTTTTGTTGATTCGGGCCCGCTCTCCACAGGAGGGCGGGCCTTTTCATATGTGCGTTCAGCATGGACGCACAAGACTGCTGCCAGCCAGAAGCAGAAGCGGATCACGATGCCCTCTAAAGAAGTGGACTGCGTTCGGAGCTTTGCGGGGCCGGCTTGACGTCTTGCTTCTACCAAGCCTCGGCTGCTGCCGTTCCTTGGTGGTACCGCATTTGCCACCGACCGCTGACAGAGAGCCAGACGGATGAACGCAACGTGTGACGCGTTAGAGAGCCGTCCGCCTGGCGGTTGGCGGTCCGATAGGTCAGGAGTACGACTCCGGGTTGGAGCTCCACTGCGGTGTAGTTGTCAGCCGCTACTTCCACCACTTCGGATTCACTGAGCAACATGCTCAGGATGGTCTCCCGGGACCAGCGACGTCCAGACCGCCCGACCTCCTCGAAGTCCGGATGAAGCAATGCATTCACGCGGCTTTCGTCGCCTCGGACCTCGGGCAGATGGAGGGCAGCCTCCAGCCTTGACAGTGTCTGCACCAGGGTTTCGGTCGTCATTGCGGCTCCCTCTCTTGTGTTCTTCCCTTCTTCGCCACCTGCGTCAGTGACGCCACCGAAGGCGGCATCCATCGCGGATCGTTGAGCACGCGCTGGATGCATCCGCGCAACCAGCGGTGCGCCGGATCGGCGTTGTGGCGCGGGTGCCAGGCCAGGCGCATGGGATCGGCGCGAACGGTGACGGGCAGGTCGAACAGCATCAAACCGAGCGAGGGCGCCATGGTGCGTGCCGTGCGCTCGGGCGCGCAAGCCACCAGATCGGAGCGGGAGGCGGCGACCAGCGCCGAGAAGGTGCTGGGCACGAGCAGCGCCACGTTGCGCTCCAGGCCCACGCTGGCCAGGGCCTGGTCCACCCCGGAGACCTCCCCTTGGCGCAAGGTGAGGCCCACATGGCGCGCGGCGGCAAAGCGCTGCAGGGTCATGGCGGCCTTTTTTCGTTTCACTTCGAGCAGGGGGTGGCCGGTGCGCACGGCGCCCACCATGGCCTGCTGTGACAGCACGAGGGTTTCGGTCTCCGGGTCGGTGCTGCGAAAGGTGCCGAGGTCCAGGTCGATGCGGCCTTCGCGCAGGCCGCCCGGATCGTGGTAGGTCTCCGGCAGGAATTGCAAGCTGGCCAAGGGCATCTCGGCAGCCAATGCCTGCGACAGGCTGGCACCGAACACGACAGCGATGCCTTCGGGTGCACGCAGCACGAAGCGCCGCCGCACGCCGGCCAGGTCTTGCGCATCCGGCGATGCCCGCAGTGCCTGCGCCTGGGCCAGCAGCTGCCGCAGCGGCTCCACGAGTGCGAGCGCACGTGGCGTGGGCACGAGCTTGCGGCCGGCACGCACGAGGATGGGATCGCCAAAGGCCTCGCGGATGCGGGCGAGCGTATGGCTCATGGCGGGGGTGGACAGGTGCATGCGCTCGGCCGCTGCGGTGACGCTGCCAGTCGCCAGCAAGGCGTCCAGGGCGGTCAGCAGGTTCAAGTCGTAGGTTTTGCCGGTGGATTTCATTTCCTGAAATCATAAGTTCTAAAGATTGCGCTGTACGGAATGATTTCGATTGCAGACACTCGCGTCGTTCAAGAAACCGCAGCACGGCTTTTCATGCGGAAGGCTGCACTGCATTGCCTTCTTGCTGCCCTCTCTTCGCATTGGCTCGCACATGACCACCTCCAAACAACCCGCACCCCTGCCGGCCTTCGCCATGCTGGTGCTGACCCTCGTCCTGGCCGCGCTGGACCAGACCATCCTCTCCACCGCCTTGCCGGTGATGGCACACGATCTGCCAGGTGACTTGCCGCTGGCCTGGGTGTTCTCGGCCTACTTGCTGGCCGCCACGGTGGTGATTGCCCTTTATGGGCGCCTGGCCGATGTGTTGGGCACCAAGCCGATGCTGCTGCTTGCCATTGCGCTGTTCCTGCTCGGCTCGCTCGCCTGCGGTGCCAGTCAAACCCTGATGCAGCTGGTGCTGGCAAGGGCTTGCCAGGGCGCGGGCGGGGGCGGGTTGTTGACGTTGACCATGCTCACCGTGGCCGCGCTGTTCCCGCCTGAACAGCGCGGCCGCTACCAGGCCCTGCTGGGTGCGGCCTATGGGGTGTCCACCATGTTCGGGCCGCTGCTGGGTGCGGCGCTGGTGGAGCACCTGTCGTGGCACTGGGCGTTCTGGATCAATGTTCCGCTGGCGATGTCGGCGTGGATCGTGCTGGCGTGGCGGTTGCCTTCCGCTCAACGCGCCGCTGAGGTCGTTCGCACTTCCATCGATTGGTTTGGCGCCTTGCTGCTCAGCGGTGCGCTGGTCAGTCTGCTGCTGGCCACGCAGCACGAGACGCTGAACCTGCCCGAGCGCATGTCACTCGGCCTGCTGCTGGCGCTGGGCGCCAAGTTGGGCCTGAGCTTCGTGTGGCGCCAGCGCCGCGCCGCACACCCGCTGTTGCCGCTGTCGCTGTTCGCTCGCCCCGCCTATGCAGCGGTGTGTTTCATTGGATTGGCCACGGGCGTGGCGCTGTACGCCGCCGTGGTGTTCCTGCCGCAGTATCTGCAAACCGGCCTGCACCTCTCGCCCACGGCTTCGGCCTGGCACCTGCTGCCCTTGATGGCGGGCATCACGGTGGCCGCCGTGGCGAGTGGCAAGTTGCTTCGGGCGCAGGCACCTGCCGCCGGACTGACGCGCCTGGCCTGCCTGCTGATGCTGCTGGCGTTCGGCCTGCTGGTGGCGGCGCTGCGCTGGCTGCCGGAGACCCCTCTGGCGCTCTCGGCCAGCCTGCTGCCGCTGGGGCTGGGCCTGGGCCTCCTGTTCCCGATCATCACGGTGGTGGCGCAGCGCGCCTCACCCGCGCAGCACCTCGGCATTGCCACGGCCGCGCCGGTGATGCTGCGCAGCCTGGGGGGTGCTGCCGGCGTGGCGTTGCTGGCGGCGCTGCTGACGCGGCTGATGGGCGTTGCTGTCGCCTCCTCGCACGCGGTGGGAACGGCGTTGGCGACATCGTTGCAACCCGTGTTCGCCTGCGCGGCTGGAGGCGTGTTGCTGGCGCTGCTGACGTCGTGGTGGCTGCCTCGAAGTCAGGCTTGAATGGACCGCCAGCCCTCGCCTGGAGAGCGACGCTCTCCAGGCGGATCAGTGATAGCTGCCAGGCAGCCCTTTGAGCTTCTCAGGGTCGTCGACTTTGATCGCAGTTCCCTTGACGTACGCCGCCGACCAGGAGAGTGCGGTGACCCTGCGGCCACCGGTCGTGTTGACAACCGCATTGGCGCCCAGCTTCTTGGCCTCGGCGGCCAGCAGCGGATACAGGCTCGTTGCGCTGTCGTAGCCCGCGCGTGCATCGGCTTGCACAGTTCCGATCACTTTGTAGTCGATGCCCGCGGGAACTGCCGCTTGGGAGACCAGGATCGGGCCTTCCCACGCCGGTCCTTTCGGGCCATGGGCAGCCGAGGAAGATCTCGTCGAGCAGCCGTTCAACACAGAGAGCATGGCCACCGCAACGAGAACACTGCCGAGCTTCTTCATTGGCACCTCCTGGAATGTGAAAAAGGCCTCAACTTTAACGTTGACAAGCCCGCACAACGTCAGCCGAATTGATGAAGTCGCAGGCGGGTGGCCCGCACTATTGGCGTTGGATAATGCGCGACAGAATGCCGGGGGCCCAACGCTGAAGCACGGGAACGGCGCGGGCCTTGCCGATTCGAATGTCGGTGTGACCCGACGACAAGCCCTTGAGAAGCGCGCGGGCGGCGTCTTCGACGGGCATTTTCCCGCGCCCGCGGCCCTGGGTCATGGGTGTGTCCACGAGCGGCATCAGCGCCTCTGCGACCGTCACTGCGGAGCCTTGCATCTGCACGCGCAGCGCCCGGGTGAAGGTATGCAAACCGGCCTTCGTTGCGCTGTATACCGCGGCTGTTCTCTTGGGCGCGTGGCCCAACACCGATGTGACGTTGACCACCCATGACCGCTGCCTCGCTTTCAAGTGAGACAACAGAAGTTGGGTGAGCACCATCGGAGCCACGAGGTTGACGTCAACCTCCCGTCGGACTGCCGCGTGGCCATAGTCGGCATCGTCCATGCGCAAGTTGTCCTGGATGCCGGCGTTGTTGATGAGGCAACCGGCGTCGGGGTGTGCTGCGAGGATGTCCGCTGCCAGCGCGGGAAGGCGTTCGATCTCGGCGAGGTCGGCAGTCCACGGGATGATCAATGGGCTGTGCGCGGCCAAGCCTTGCAGCTCGTGCAGTCGCCGGCCGATTGCAATCACGCGCACCCCCGCATGTGCCAATTGCATCGCGAGTTCCCAGCCGATGCCCGAGGTGGCTCCCGTGACGATCGTGGTGGGCAAGATCTGCCAGAGGCGGCTCCGATGCTCTAGAGTGGGCGTTGTCATGCTGACCACTGTAGGCAGTATCTCGATCGCTGAAATCAATCCAGGTTAATTGACTGTGTCGTCTGCTCACGCTTTCCAGGCGCTGTTGGAATCCGCCTCAGGGGGTCCTCTGCCTCAGTGGGAGGCGCTTGAGGAAACCGTCGAAGTTCGTTCGGTGGAACCTGGCGGCACGGTGTTCCTGCAAGGTGTGGCGCATCCGTATGTCTATGTCGTGCGGTCAGGGTTGCTGAAGTTGTGCTATCTCACCGATGACGGCGTGGAGTGGGTGAAATCCTTTGCCAGTGAAGGCAGCTTCTTTGCCAGCATGACGGCCCTTCGTCCGAAGGGGCAGACGACGTTCACGGTCACCGCGATCGAGTCATCGATCCTGGAACGCATTGACTTTCGACTGATCGCCAGCCTGGCTGAGCGCCACCTGGCATGGTCGAATGCCGTGCAGCGCATGACCATGGGGCATGCAGCACGCAAGGAACAACGGGAGCGCGACCTGTTGACCCTTCGGGCGCACGACAGGTATCTGGCGTTTTGCGCCGCGCACCCAGACCTGGCGTCTCGCATCCCGCAAAAGGATCTCGCTCGCCACCTCGGGATCACCCCGGTGGGGCTGAACCGCATCGTGATGCGTGTGCGTCGAGGCAGCTGACAGCGGTTCGCTCCGCGATGGATGCTGCTGGTCAGGCGCTCAAGCCGTTGCGAACGGCGTCCGGATGTCTGCCAGGAACTGTTGCGCGCGCGGATGCTGCGGCCGGCTGAAGAATTCGTCCGGCGTCGCGCGTTCCAACACCTTGCCTTGATCCATGAAGAGGATGCGGTCGGCCACCTCGCGTGCAAAGCCCATTTCGTGCGTCACGCAGACCATCGTCATGCCGTCCCTGGCCAGGCCGCGCATCACCGCCAGCACTTCGCCGACCATCTCCGGATCGAGCGCGCTGGTGGGTTCGTCGAACAGCATCAGCGGCGGCTGCATGGCCAGGGCCCGTGCGATGGCGACGCGCTGCTGCTGGCCGCCCGACAGGTTCGCGGGCCAGGCGTTGGCCTTGTGTGCGAGGCCCACGCGGTCGAGCAGGGCGAGCGCCCGCTCGTTCGCCTGGGCAGAGGTGAGCCCCTGCAGCTGCAGGGGCGCAAGTGTGCAGTTCTCCAGCACGGTGAGGTGGGGAAACAGGTTGAACTGCTGGAACACGAAACCGATGCGCGAGCGGAATTCGTTGAGCCTCATGTCGCGCGCATGGATGTTGCGCCCGTCGACGTGAATCGTTCCGGATTGAATGGACTCGAGCCGGTTGATGGTGCGAATCAGGGTCGATTTGCCGGAGCCCGAGGGCCCGCACACGACGACGACCTCGCCTTGGGTGACCGTCTCTGTCACATCGACGAGTGCGTGGTATGTGCCGTACCACTTGTTCACGTTTTCAAATTGGATCATGGCGTGCGGACTTGATGACGTGGGTATGCCGGCGATCGATCCACTGCGCGCAGCGCGACAGGCCGAAGCACAGGAGGAAGTAGGTCAGGCCCAGGATGGCGTACACCTCGGCGGGTTTCGTGAACACGAGCGTATTGATTTGCGTGGCAATGAATGCGACATCGGTCAGGCCAATGATGTAGCCGAGCGAGGTCTCCTTGAGGGTCAACACGAACTGGTTCAGCAGCGATGGCAGCATCGCGCGCAGTGCCTGGGGCAGTATGACGAAGCGAAGGGTGCGCCAGTGGCCCAGGCCGAGCGACCGCGCGCACTCGACCTGGCCTTTCGGCACGCCGTGGATGCCTGCGCGCACGATTTCGGCAAGGTAGACGCCCGAGAAGATCACGAGCGCGATGAGCATCGTCGTGAATTTGTCGGTCTTGTGGCCGGTCACGCTCGGCAGGAAGAAATAGGCCCAGAACACGACCATCAGCAGGGGGGTGCCGCGCACGATGAACATGAGCGCCGTCACCGGCCAGCGCAATGCCGGGTACGGGCTGACGCGGGCGATGCCGAGGAGCACACCGATCGGCATTCCCAGCAAGAGCGCAAGGGATGCGAGCAGCAGCGTCAGTGCCAGTCCGCCGAGGGGACCGTTCGGGTAGGGGCCCACCAGAAAGTAGAGCCAGTAGGTGTGGATCAGCTCCGTCATCGCGGCCTCCTCATGCCGGGCGCGCGGGGAAGCGCTGCTGGTACCGCACAGCCAGGCCGGTGATGATCAACGACACCGCCAGGTAAGCGGTGGTGGCGAACGCGAACGATTCGAAGCTGCGAAAGCTCGCGCTTTCGACCTGGCCGGCCTGGTACATCAGCTCGGCCGCGCCGATCACCGTGGCGATGCTGGTGTTCTTCCACAGGTTGAGGGTTTGCGAGATCAACGGCGGCACGGTGATGGCCACCGCCTGAGGCAGGATCACCCGGTGCATCGTCGCGACGTAGCCCAATCCAAGGGCCCGGCTCGCCTCGAATTGCCTCGGAGGGACGGCACGGATGCCGCTGCGCACATCCTCCGCCATGAAGGCAGCCGTGTAGAGGGTCAGGGCGATCACGGCGCTGATGGCCTCGATGTTGCCTTGGTAGATCCGAAGCTTGACCGACTCGGGCAACAACTCCGGTGCACCGAAATACCAGAACAGCATGTGAGCCAGCAACGGGACATTGCGGATGGCCTCGACGAACCCGAAACCAATCCAGCGAAGCACCGCGACGGGCGCGATGCGCAGCAGCGCCACCAGCAGCGCCAGTGGGAGCGCGAAGACCAGGGTGGCCGCGGCGAGCTCAAGCGAGAGGACAAGGCCGGCCACGAGCATGTCGTGGTACGGGCCCTTCAGAAGCAAGGAATAGTCGAAGACTGGCATGGCGGCGTGGGGAACCGGAGGGGCCCCGCTTCAGCAAGGCCCGCGGGGCGGACTGGAGAGAGCGGGATCACCCGTCGATCTTGTCGCTCTCGAATCGGAACGGCCGCTTGTCAAACTTGATCTTGGTGCCCGGGCCGTACCACTTGAAGAAAAGTTTTTCGGCCTCGCCTGATTTCTCGAGTTCGCGCAGCGTTCCATCGACCAGGGACTTCACGGCAATTTCTCCCTTCCGGATGCCGAGCGCGAGCGGTTCGACGCTCAGGTTGGTAGGCAGGATCTTGTAGTCCCTGCCGCGCTCCCCGAGCTTGCCCAGATCGTCGAACAGCGACGACTCATCGTTGACGTAGGCCACGCCCTTGCCTTGCTGCAGCGCGAGGAACGCCTGCTGCGTGGTCTCGAAGGTCACGACCTCCACACCCGGCACGGCCTTGCGGATGTTGGGCTCCTGGGTGCCGCCCTTGACGGTCAGGACGCGCTTGCCGGTCAGTTGTGCCACGTCGGTGATGCTGCTGTTGTTCTTCACGAGCACCTTCTGGCCGGTGACGAAGGTCGTCAGCGAGAAGTCGACCTGCGTTTCGCGCTCCTTGTTGTGGGTCAATGAAGCGGCGAGCAAGTCGACGTGGCCTTGCTGCAATTCAGGAATGCGTGCGGCCACCGAGATCTGCTTGAACACAGGCTTCACACCGATCTTCTTAGCGATCGCCTTGCCGAGGTCGACGTCATAGCCGATCAGCTCGCGCGTGGCCGGATCGACGAAGCTGTTCGGCTCGTCGGTGCCGAGCACGCCGATCACGATCTCGCCTTTCTTCTTGATGTCATCAAGCTGGTCGGCGTGCGCGGTGGCGGCGAACAACGCGCTGGTGGCGATGCAGGCTGCGGACAGCCAGGGGCGAAGGTTCATTCTCGTGCGTCCTCGTGGGAGAGATGCTCATGTGAGCGAGGAGGGCAGCTTAGGGAGCATG
>Ga0070659_100001019_pt1 | contig 20559 bp, 17 predicted proteins | sample KBSC23metaG_FD_64666 | JGI IMG/M metagenome (GOLD analysis project Ga0070659, IMG submission 64666) | Corn rhizosphere microbial communities from Kellogg Biological Station, Michigan, USA - KBS C2-3 metaG | ecosystem: Host-associated > Plants > Roots > Rhizosphere > Soil ... | reverse complement strand
GGCGGGGGCAGTATTACCTGCACAACTTCCTGGCCGGGCAACCCGATCTCAACTTCCACAATCCCGCGGTGCGCGCGGCGATGCTGGACACAATCCGCTTCTGGCTGGAGCGCGGGGTGGACGGCTTCCGCCTCGACTCGATCAATTTCTGCTTCCACGACGCCGAGCTGCGCGACAACCCGCCCAAGCCGGCCGGCCAACGCGTCGGCCGCGGCTACGGCTCCGACAATCCCTACGCGTTCCAGTACCACTACTACAACAACACGCGTCCGGAGAACCTGGATTTTCTCGGCGAGCTGCGCACCCTGCTGGACGCCTATCCGGGTACCGTCGCGCTCGGCGAGATCTCCTCCGAGGATTCGCTGGCCACGCTCAACGAATACACCAGCGGACACCGCCTGCACATGGGTTACAGCTTCGAGCTGCTGACCGAGGATTTCAGCGCCGCCCACATTCGCGCCACGGTGCAGACGCTGGAAGCGAAGATGACCGACGGCTGGCCGTGCTGGGCCATCTCCAACCACGACGTCGCCCGCGTGCTCACGCGATGGGGCGGCGCCCAGCCGTCGGCGTCGCTGGCCAATCTGCTGACTGCCGTGCTCTGCTGCTTGCGCGGGTCGGCCTGCGTATACCAGGGCGAGGAACTGGGCCTGCCCGAAGCGGATGTCCCGTACGAGCAATTGCGCGACCCCTACGGCATCGCCTTCTGGCCCAATGCCAAGGGTCGCGACGGCTGCCGCACACCGATGCCGTGGAACGGGAATGCGCATGCCGGCTTCAGCGCCGTCGCGCCGTGGCTGCCCGTGCCCGCGTCGCACCTTGCACTGGCCGTCCAGCGGCAGGACGACGGGAGCGATTCGACCCTCCACGGCTTCCGCACCTTCATGGCGTGGCGTCGCACGCAGCCGGCGTTGCGCTGGGGCGACATCCGCTTCGTCGACACCGCCGAACCTATCCTGGCCTTCACTCGCAGCCACGACGGGGAAACCGTGCTGGTGGCGTTCAACCTGTCCGACCACGAGGCGACCGCGCGCCTGCCGCAGCCCGGCAGCCTGCATCCGCTGGACGGGCACGGCTTGCCGCCAGGCCGCGTCGAAGCCGGCAGACTCCATCTGCCCGGTCACGGCGCCATGCTGGCGCGGATCGATGCGGCCTGAGCACGCCGCCTTTGACGTGACACGCGGCCCGTGCGGCAACCGCGATTGCAGGCCAAATCGGGTCCATGCCACCATGCAAGGGTTCGACAACGGACGTCCGACGTACGGTTCCGTGGCCCGCATGAACATGAAGAAGCGAATCACCTCGTTCGATATCGCCGCCCTGGCTGGCGTGTCCCAGTCGACGGTGTCGCGCGCGTTGCGCGGCAACCCACAGGTCAACGAGGAGACGCGGTGGCGGGTGTGGCAAGCCGCCCGCGCCCTCAATTACACCGTCGACAAGAACGCCTCCAACCTGCGCTGCAAGCATTCGGGCACGCTGGCCCTGCTCTTCTTCGAGGACCCCACCGCCGACGAGTCCAACATCAACCCGTTCTTCCTGACCATGCAGAGCTGGATCACGCGCACGTGTTCGGAGCGCGGCTACGACCTGCTCGTCTCCTTCCAGCAGATGTCGCACAACTGGCACGCCGAATACGCCAGCAACCACAAGGCCGACGGGCTCCTGCTGCTGGGCTACGGCGACGACGCCGCCTACCGCGACAAACTCGACATGCTGGCCGAAGCGGGTACGTTTTTCGTGCGCTGGGGTGCTGCGCTGCCGGGACAGGCGGGCATCTGCATCGGCAGCGACGACCACGCCGGTGGGCGGATGGTGACGGAGCACCTGCTGGAACAGGGCCGCAAACGCATCGTCTTCCTCGGCAGCACGTCACGCCACTCGCTGGAGGTGTTCGGGCGCTACCAGGGCCATGCCGACGCCCTGTATTCGGCCGGCCTGGGCGTCGACCCGTCGTTGCGGCTCGACGCCGTGACCACCGAGCAATCCGGCTACGCCGCCGTCTGCTCGCTGCTGGATCGGGGCGTCGACTTCGATGCCGTGTTCGGCGCCAGCGATCTCATCGCGATCGGTGCGATGCGCGCCTTGCTCGAACGCGGCATCAGCGTGCCCGAAGCGGTCGCGGTGGTCGGCTTCGACGACATCCCGATGACCCGCAACGTCAGCCCGTCGCTGACCACGGTCGCGCAGGACACCCGTCGCGCCGGCAGGGCGCTGGTCGAAACTCTCATCGACCAGATCGAAGGCCGGCCCGTGCGGAGCACCAAGCTCCCCACGCGCCTCGTGGTACGCGGATCCAGCATGTCGGCGTGAGCGCGGAGCGGGGATTCGCCAGTGCACCTCCCTGCCGCGAACCGCCATCGGACGCCAGTGGGACTTGCCGGGGCCTGCCCCCTCAGACACCGAAGGCGCGCTGGCACCACCCCAGCAACGGCCCCCAGTACAGGCCCAGCGCCAGCAAGGCCAGCGCGTTCACCGACAGCACCACGCGCAGCGACAGGTCGGCCTTGACCTCGACCACCGCGCCCTCTTCAGACTCGTCGAAATACATCACCTTGATGACATACAGGTAGTAGTAGAGCCCGATGAAGGCCGCCACGATGCCAACGATCGCCAGCCACAGCATGTCCGCATGGATGGCCGCCTCCAGCACCAGCACCTTGGCCCAGAACCCGAACAGCGGCGGCACGCCAGCCAGCGAGAACATCGCCAGCAACATCAGGAACGCCATCCACGGGGCCTTCTGGTTCAGCCCCTTGAAGTCGGTGATCTCCTCGCACTCGAATCCGGCGCGGCTCAGCGCCAGCATCACGCCGAACGCCGCAAGGCCCATCAGCGCATAGCAGATCACGTAGAACAGGCCGGCGGCGTAACCTTCGGGCGTCGCGGCAGAGAGGCCGAGCAGCACATAGCCCATGTGCGAGATGGTCGAGTACGCCATCATCCGCTTGAAGTTGGTCTGCACGATGGCAACCAGGTTGCCGATCACCAGCGACGCGGTCGCCAGGGCGGCCAGCATCGGCTGCCAGTACCGGGTGAGGTCGCCCATGCCGACCTCGAGCAGGCGCCAGGCGAGGCCGAACGCCGCCAGCTTCGACACCGCGGCAATGAACGTGGTCACCGGCGTCGGCGCGCCGTGGTAGACGTCGGGCAGCCACATGTGGAACGGCGCGACGCCCAACTCGAAGCCGATGCCGACCAGCATGAAGATCAGCCCCAGCAGCAGCAGCTTCGGCGCCGTGGTGTAGGCCATCACGTTGTGCAACTGGGCCAGATCGAGCGTGGGCGTACCACCCATGCCGGAAGCGCCGTAGACCATCGACATGCCGTAGAGCAGCATGCCCGAGGCCAACGCGCTCAGCACGAAGTACTTGATCGCCGCCTCCGGCGGCAGCATGGCGTCGCGATTCAGCGCCACCAGCGCATAGGACGACAGCGACAGCAGCGCCAGGCCGAGGTACACGGTGACCAGGTTGCCGGCCGAGACCATCACCATGACCCCGAGTATCGCGAAGATCATCAGCGCGTAGAACTCACCGCCGAACAGCTTGCGGTCGATCAGGTAGGGGCGCGCGTAGACGAACACGGTCGCCGTGATGCCCAGCGCGAAGACCTTCAGGATCTCGGCCACATGATCGCGCACGAACATGCCACCGAATGCCGTGACGGTCTGGTCGGGCTGGCCGGCGACCACCAGGTAGATCGCCACCAGCAGCACGACGATCGATATCCAGTGCAGCAGCGGGCGCTGCGCCGGTTTCATGAAGGCGTCCAGCAGCAGGATCAGGCACACCGCCGCCACCAGATAGAGCTCCGGCAACAGGGTCAGGATGTCATTGAGAGTGGGCATGTTCGCTTCTGCTCAGATCTTGTGGACGGCGAGTTGCTGCACCAGGTGCGCTACCGAGCTGTCCATCAGATGGATCAGCGGTTGCGGCCATACGCCGATGGCCAGCACCGCGGCGGCGAAGCCGATGAGAACCCAGGTTTCGCGCGAGCTCATCGGGGTCATGTGCTTGACGTGCTCGGTGGTCACCGGGCCCCACAGCACGCGCTTGACCAGCCACAAGGTGTAGCCCGCGCCGATGATCAGCGTGAACGCACAGAAGATGGCAATCCACGGACTTGCGCTGAAACTGGCCAGGATCACCATGAATTCGCCGACGAAGCCGCTGGTGCCCGGCAGGCCGCAGTTGGCCATCGCGAACAACACGTAGAAGAAGCCGAACCACGGCATCATGTTGATGACGCCGCCGTAGTCCTTGATCTGGCGGGTGTGGGTACGGTCGTACATGATGCCGATGCAGGTGAACATCGCGCCGGAGACGAAACCGTGCGAGATCATCTGCACCATCGCGCCCTGCATGCCGAGGCTCGCCATCTCGAGGTTGCCCGAGTCGCGCACCAGCATGAACGCCATGAAGATGCCCAGGGTGACGAAGCCCATGTGCGCCACGGACGAGTACGCCACCAGCTTCTTCATGTCCTCCTGCACCAGCGCCACATAGCCGATGTAGACGATGGCGACCAGGCTGAGCACGATGATGATCCACGCGAAATGCGCGCCGGCGTCCGGCGTGATCGGCAGGATGAAGCGCACCATGCCGTAGGTGCCGATCTTCAGCATGACCGCGGCCAGCCACACCGAGCCGCCGGTGGGCGCCTCGACGTGGGCATCGGGCAACCACGTGTGCACCGGCACCATCGGCACCTTGATCGCGAACGCGATCAGGAAGCCGAAGAACAGCCAGGTCTGCTCCTTCATCGTCAACGGCAGCGCCGCCAGCGTCGCCAGGTCGAACGTGTGCGCCTTCTGGTACAGGTACAGCAGCGCGATCAGCATGAACACCGAACCGGTGAACGTGTAGATGAACAGCTTCAATGTCGCGTAAACGCGCCGCGGCCCGCCCCACATGCCGATCAGGATGTACATCGGGATCAGCACGGCCTCGAAGAACGCGTAGAACACCAGTGCGTCGGTCGCGCAGAACACGCCGATCAGCAGGCCTTCCAGGATCAGCATGCAGGCCATGTACTGGTGCGTGCGGTTCTGGATCACCTTCCACGCGCCGGCGATGACCAGGATGCCGACGAAGGTCGTCATCAGGATCAGCGCGACGGAAATGCCGTCCACCGCCAGGGTGAAATGCACGCCCCACGTGGCGATCCACACGTGGGTTTCCTGCATCTGCATCACCGGCCCGTTCGGGTCGTAGCGCAGCAGCCACAGGCTGATCACGAAGGTCGCCACGGTGATCAGCAGTGCCAGCACGCGGGAGAGCATCGGCCGGGTGGAGCCGGCCAGCAGCACTGGCACGGCGCCGACGATGGGCAGCCAGATCAGCAGGCTTAGAAGATGATTGAACATGGAGCCGGCTTCCCCTAATTCCCGAACAGTCGATAGCCACCGAACAGCACGATCACGCCGACGATCATCGCGAACGCATAGTGGTAGAGATAACCGGTCTGCAACCGCCGCATCAGGGCCGCACCGCGGTGAACCATGCGCACCGAACCGTTCACGGCCACGCCATCGATCGCGCCGGCGTCACTGAACTTCCAGAACAGCCGGCCCATCCTGACGCCGCCGCTGGCGAACAGGGCGTACTGCACCTCGTCCGCCCAGTACTTGCGGTCGAGCACCGTCCACACGGGCCTCAACGCACGCTTGATGCGATCGGCCAGCGCCGGATTGAACAGATAGACATAGGTGCAGATCACGAACGCCGCCACGACCAGCAGGAACGGCAGCTGGGTGAACCCGTGCAATGCCATCGCCGCGGCGCCGTGGAACTCCTGCCCCAGCTCAGCCAGCACGTCATGGGCCGGGTCGACCTTGATCGCACCGCCGAACCAGTTGCCGAACAGCGTCGGCCCGACGGTGAAATAGCCCACCAGCAGCGACGGAATCGCCAGCAGGATCAGCGGCACGGTGACCACCCACGGCGATTCCCGGGGCGGATGATGCAGCACGCCGGGCTGGCCGCCGCTGTGGTGTTCGTCCTCGTGCGAGTCGGCCGAGACGTGCACGTCGTAGACGACGTCGCTGGATGCCAGCTCGTGCTCGTCGCCATGCGCGGCGGCGACGGTGAAGCGCTCCTTGCCGTGGAAGGTCAGGTACATCTGGCGGAACGTGTACAGCCCGGTCACCAGGGCACCGGCCATCACGCAGAAATAGGCGTAGTGCGCACCCCAGCGATGCGACAGGCCGACCGCCTCGATGATCGCGTCCTTCGAGTAGAAGCCCGAGGTGAACGGCACCGCCACCAGCGCCAGCGAACCGATCCACATGGTGATCCAGGTGATCGGCATGTACTTGCGCAGGCCGCCCATGTAGCGCATGTCCTGCTCGTGGTGCATCGCGATGATGACCGAGCCGGCCCCCAGGAACAGCAGCGCCTTGAAGAACGCATGGGTCATCAGGTGGAACACCGCGCCCGAGTACATCGACACGCCCAGCGCCACCGTCATGTAGCCCAGCTGCGACAGCGTGGAATACGCGATCACCCGCTTGATGTCGTTCTGCACGATGCCGATCAGGCCAGTGAACAGTGCCGTGGTCGCACCGATCACCAGCACGAAGCTGAGCGCGGTCGAGGACAGTTCGAACAGCGGCGACATGCGCGCCACCATGAAGATGCCGGCGGTGACCATGGTCGCCGCATGGATCAGCGCGGAGATCGGGGTCGGGCCTTCCATCGAGTCGGGCAGCCACACGTGCAACGGCACCTGGGCCGACTTGCCCATCGCGCCGATGAACAGCAGGATGCAGATCACCGTCGCCGCATTCCACTGCGTGTTCGCGGTGATCTGCAGGGTCTGGCCGACCAGGCCGGAGGCCCCGGCAAACGCGGTGGCGTAGTCCAGCGTACCGAGGAAATACAGCACCGCCGCGATGCCCAGCAGGAAACCGAAATCGCCCACGCGGTTGACCATGAACGCCTTCAGGTTGGCGAAGATAGCGGTCGGCCGCTTGTACCAGAAGCCGATCAGCAGGTACGACACCAGCCCCACCGCCTCCCAGCCGAAGAACAGCTGCATGAAGTTGTTGCTCATCACCAGCATGAACATCGAGAAGGTGAACAGCGAGATGTAGCTGAAGAAGCGCGTGTAGCCCGGGTCGTCGCGCATGTAGCCGATGGTGTACAGGTGCACCAGCAGCGACACGAAACCCACCACCACCAGCATCATCGCGGTGAGCCGATCGACCATGAAACCGACGCTGGCATTGATGTGGCCGACCTGGAACCAGGTGTAGATGTTCTGGTTGTAGTTCTCCGCGCCACCCAGGGTCAGCTGGTACAACACGTGAAACGACAATACGACGGATATCAGCAGCCCGAGGATGGTGACGCTGTGGGCGGCGACGCGGCCCGCGCGGCCCAGGAACGGACTGAGAAAGCCCGCCAGCACCGAACCGAGCAGCGGCGCCAGGACGATGATCAACAGGACGCTCGTGGAAAGACCCATGGGTTCAGCCCTTCATGCTGTCGATGTCGGCGATGTTGATCGTGCTGCGCGTGCGGAACAGCAGAACCAGGATCGCCAGGCCGACGGCAGCTTCCGCCGCAGCCACGGTGAGGATGAAAAACACGAACACCTGCCCCGACACGTCGCCGAGAAAGCGGGAAAACGCCACGAAGTTCATGTTGACGGCGAGCAGCATCAGCTCGATCGACATCAGCAGCACGATCACGTTCTTGCGATTGATGAACAAACCGGCGACGGCGATGCAGAACAGCACGGCACCGAGCACGATGTAGTGTGCGAGCGAGATCATGGTTTGGACTCCCCTGCGGTGCTGTCGTCGGAAGCGGCCGGCGATGGCGGGCGCACGGCTGCCATCTTCACGATGCGAACGCGATCGCGCGGATTCACCTTGACCTGCCGGCTGGCCGATTCGTACCGCGCGTCGCGGCGCTCGCGCAGCGTCAGCGCCACCGCCGCCACCAGGCCCACGGTGAGCACCAGGGCGGCGATCTCGAACGGCAGCAGGAACTTCGTATACAGCGCCTGTCCCAGCCAGGCGGTGTTGGACACGCCGGCCGCGGTGGCCGGGTCGACGCCCAGATCCTGCGCATGCATCGCCCGCACGCCGATCAGTCCGAGCATCTCGACCAGCATCACGACGGCCACGATCACGCCGACCGGCAGGAACTTCACGAAACCCTCGTGCATCTTTTCCAGGTCGATGTCGATCATCATCACCACGAACAGGAACAGCACCATCACGGCGCCGACGTAGACCACCACCAGCGCCAGCGCCAGGAATTCGGCGTCCAGCAGCATCCACAGGCAGGCCGCACTGAAGAACGTGAGCACCAGCGCAAGCACGGCATGCACGGTATTCTTCAGCGTGATGACCGACAGCGCCGCAACCACGGTGACGAGGCTGAAGGCGTAGAAGCAAACGAGTTGCAGCGTTTGGGGATTCATCGGGGGGCCTCAGCGGTACGGCGCATCTTGTGCGCGATCCGCGGCAATCTGCTGTTCGAAGCGGTCGCCAATGGCAAGCAGCTGCTGCTTGTTCACCACGTTCTCGCCGCGCTGCTCGAAATGGTACTCGTGGATCGAGGTCTCTACGATCGAGTCGACCGGGCAGCTCTCCTCGCAGAAACCGCAGTAAATGCACTTGAACAGGTCGATGTCGTACCGCGTGGTGCGGCGCTGGCCATCGGACTCGCGCGGGGCCGAATCGATCGTGATCGCCAGCGCCGGGCACACCGCCTCGCAGAGTTTGCAGGCGATGCAGCGCTCCTCGCCGTTCGCGTAGCGGCGCAGCGCATGCAGCCCGCGGAACCGGTTCGACTTCGGGATGTGCTCCATCGGATAGCGCACGGTGTACTTGGGCTTGAACATGTAGCGCATCGTCACGCCCATGCCCGCGAACAGTTCCGCCAGCATCAGGCTCTTGAAATAGCGGCCTATCGCATTCATGGATTACGCTCCCACACCGATGCTGACCAGGTCGTAGTACTTCAGCAGGCCAGCGACGAACACCCACGCAATGGCGATGGGAATGAACACCTTCCAGCCGAGCCGCATGATCTGGTCGTAGCGGTAACGCGGGAAGGTCGCGCGAAACCACAGGAACAGGAACGACATCACGAACGCCTTGATGAGCAGCCAGACGAAGCCGCCGGTCCAGATCCAGTTGATCCAGCCGGGCGCATCGGCGTGGATCCACCCCTGCAGCGGGCTGAACCAGCCGCCGAGGAAGAAGATCGCCGACAGGAAGCTGACCAGGATCATGTTGGCGTATTCGGCCAGGAAGAAGATCGCAAACGCCGAACCGGAATACTCCACGTGGAAACCGGCGACGATCTCCGACTCGCCCTCGGCCATGTCGAACGGCAACCGGTTGGTTTCGGCGACGCCCGAAATGAAATAGATGACGAAAATCGGCAGCAGCGGCAGCCAGAACCAGTCGAACAGGCCCTTGCTGCCGGCCTGGGCATTGACGATGTCGCTGAGGTTCAAGCTGCCGGCCAGCACCATCACGCAGACCAGGCACAGGCCCATCGCCAGTTCGTAGGAGATCACCTGCGCGGCCGAACGCATCGCGCCGAGCAGCGCGTAACGGGAGTTGGAAGCCCAGCCGGCGATGATGATGCCGTAGACGCCCAGCGAGGTCATCGCCAGCAGATAGAGGATGCCCGCGTTGGCGTTGGACAGCACCATCTTGCCGCTGAACGGAATCACCGCCCACGCCGCCAGTGCCGGAATCAGCGTCAGCAGCGGCGCCGTGAAGTACAGGAAGCGATTGGCCTTGGTCGGCAGGATCACTTCCTTGATCAGCAGCTTCACCACGTCGGCGAACGCCTGCAGGACGCCGGCCGGGCCGATCTTGTTCGGCCCCAGACGCACGTGCATCCAGCCGATGACCTTGCGCTCCCAGTACACGAACATCGCCACCGCGATCACCAGCGGCAGCACGATGCACAGGATGAAGATCAGCGGCCACAGGACCTGGTTGATGAGTTGATCGGCCATGGTGCCTATGCCTTGCTCAAGGTGATGGCTGCGCCGTACGGCGGCAGCGTGGCGGTGAGATCCTGCGCTGCCTCGATCCACACGGCGCCGTCAGGCACGGCCGCATCGATCCGCACCGGCAGACGCACCTCGCCGATGCTGGCCTGGGCATCGGCAACCAGGCCCTGTCGACGGGCTTCGTCCTCGTTCAGGCGCACTGCCGGCGCGCGGTTGAGCGGGTGCGCGTTGAGCGCGGTCGCCCGGCGCAACACCGCATCGCTGCGATAGATTGGCCATGTCGCCAGGCGCGTCAGGCCGGCGGCCGGCGGCCGCGCCGCCAGGCCCTGGCGCGGTGTCGCAGCGCGTTCGGCGACGCCTTCACGCAAGCCGGCGATGTCGTCGAACTCGAAGCCGGCCAGTTGCATCGCGCCACCCAGTGCACGCAACACCTTCCAGCCCGGCCTCACCTGCCCCGGTGCCCTGGCGCCTTCGGCTACACCCTGAACCAGGCCATCGACGTTGACCAGGGTGGCATCGATTTCGGCAAGCAGGCCGATCGGCAGGATCACGTCGGCCACCTCGCGCAGCGCCGCCCCGCCGAAGGCGCTGAACGCCACGACCTGGTCGGCCCCGCGCAACGCCTTCAGTGCCGCGCCGCCGTCGGCGAAATCGTGCGGCGGCTCGACGCCATACAGCAGGTACGCCTTGCGCGGCTGCGTCAGCATGGCCTGCGCATCCAGCCCGCCATTGCCCGGCACCACGCCGAGTCGACCCAGGCCGATGGCGTTGGCACCTACCGGCAACTCGTCGTAGCCGGCGCCGGTGGCCTCGCCGATGAAACGTGCAATTGCCCGCAACCAGGACGCTTGCGGATGCGTCACGGCAACCTCGCCGAGAATCACCGCCGAGGCGCCCGACTTCAGGGCGGTAATCGCATCGCCATCGCCCTGCCCGCTGCGGGCGCCGCCGATCGCGTCGACCAGCGCTGCCGGCGCGCTGGCACCCGCTTCCACGGCGGCCTTGGCCAGCGCCAGCATGGTATCGACCATGGCCTGCGGCGCCACCACTGTCTCACCCGCCAGCTTGTAGTTGAAATCGAAACCTGCCGGATTGACGGCGAAGACGCGCGCGCCCTTCTTCACCGCCTGGTGCAGGCGATGATTGACCAGTGGCAGCTCGTGGCGCAGATCCGCGCCGACCAGCAGCGCAGCCTTGACCTGATCCAGCGCGGCGACCGGCGTGGCGAACGGCCCGGCCACGGCGTTGTCGGCAAAGTCGAGCTGGCGCAGGCGATGATCGACATGGGCACTGCCCAAGCCACGCGCCAGCCGCATCAGCAGATCGCCCTCCTCGTTCGAGGTGGCCGGGTGCACCAGCATGCCCAGTTCGCTGCCAGGTGCCTTCTTCAACGCTTCGCCGGCGAACGCCAGGGCATCCTCCCAGGTGGTGGCCTGCCACTGGCCATCGCGTTTCACCTGCGGGGCGTGCAGCCGATCTTCCGCATACATGCCCTGGTGGCTGTAGCGGTCGCGGTCGGACAGCCAGCACTCGTTGACCGCCTCGTTGTCGCGCGGCACCACGCGCAGCACCTCGCCACGGCGCGTATGCAGCCATACATTGGAACCCAGCGCATCGTGACCGCCGATCGAAGGTTTCGCGATCAGCTCCCAGGCACGCGCCTTGAACTGGAACACCTTGTCGGTCAGCGCGCCGACCGGGCAGACGTCGATGATGTTGCCGGAAAGCTCGGTCTCCACCGTCTTGCCGATGTAGGTGCCGATGACCTGGTCTTCGCCACGGCTCATGCCGCCCAGCTCGTAGGTGCCGGCGATTTCGCTGGTGAACCGCACGCAACGGGTGCAGTGGATGCAGCGCGTCATCTCGGTGGCCACCAGCGGCCCGATGTTCTCGTCGGCCACCGTGCGCTTGCGCTCGGTGAAGCGCGACACGCTGCGGCCGAAGCCCAGCGCCACGTCCTGCAGCTCGCACTCGCCGCCCTGATCGCAGATCGGGCAGTCCAGCGGATGGTTGATCAGCAGGAATTCCATCACGTCGCGCTGGTACTGCAGCGCCAGCTTGGAGCGCGTCTGCACCTTCATGCCGTCGGTGACCGGCGTGGCGCATGCCGGCAGGCCCTTGGGCACGGGGCGGCCGCCCATCTCCACCTCGACCATACACATGCGGCAGTTCGCGGCGATCGGCAATTTGCGGTGGTAGCAGAAGCGCGGAATCGTGACGCCGATGGCGTCGGCCGCCTCGATGATCATCGCGTTCTTGCGGATCTGAACCGGCTTGCCGTCGATCTCGATGCTGACCATGTCGGGGGCGGTGGTTGTGGGCTGGGCGCTCATGCTTTGCTTCCGCAGGACTCGGGACTCGGACTGTGCAGGCAGGATGCCGGAGCGAACATCGGCGAAGCCGATGGCCCGCAGGGTGAGCCGCAGGAGCGGCGAGTCACCCGGGACTCGGCAGAGCCGCAGAACCGGGCATGGAGAGCCTTTCCGACCAAAATGCCTCGTGATACGCGCAGGGCACTGCGCTGCAGCTGCTGCTCCCGAGTCCCGCCAATAGAAAGACTCATGCCGTCACTTCCTCACGCACGTCGACTATCGAGCGGCCGTGCTCCACGTAGTACTCGAATTCGTTCCAGAAGCGGTTCAGGAAGCCCTGCACCGGCCACGCCGCGGCTTCGCCGAACGCGCAGATGGTGTGGCCTTCGATCTGGCCGGCGATCGCTTTCAGGCGATGCAGGTCGTCCCGGGTGCCCTTGCCTTCAACGATGCGGGTCAGCACGCGGTACATCCAGCCGGTGCCTTCGCGGCACGGCGTGCATTGGCCGCACGACTCCGCCTTGTAGAAGCGCGCGATGCGCTGGCAGACCCTGACCATGCAGGTGGTCTCGTCCATCACGATCACCGCGCCCGAGCCCAGGCCCGAACCGGCCTTCTGCAGGCAGTCGTAGTCCATCGTGCTGTCGAGCATGATGTCGGCCGGCAGCACCTTCATCGACGAGCCGCCAGGAATCACGGCCTTCAACTTGTGGCCGTTGCGCACGCCGCCGGCCAGGGCCAGCAGATCCTTGAACGAGGTGCCGAGGCGAACCTCGTAATTGCCGGGCCGATTGACGTGACCCGACACCGAGAAGATCTTCGGCCCGCCGTTGTTCGGCTTGCCCAGGCTGAGGAACCAGTCCGCGCCGTTGCGGATGATCGCCGGCACCGACGCGTAGGTTTCGGTGTTGTTGATCGTGGTGGGCTTGCCGTACAGGCCGAAGTTGGCCGGGAACGGCGGCTTGAAGCGCGGCATGCCCTTCTTGCCCTCCAGCGACTCCATCATCGCGGTCTCTTCGCCGCAGATGTAGGCGCCGGCGCCGAGCGCGGCATGGATGTCCACGTCGATGCCGGTGCCCTGCACGTTCTTGCCCAGCAGACCGGCTGCGTAGGCTTCCTTCAGCGCGGCCTCGAAGTGCTCGAACGGTTCGTGGTGGAACTCGCCGCGCAGGTAGTTGTAGGCCACGGTCGAGCCGGTGCAGTAGCACGCGATGGCCAGGCCCTCGATCACCGCATGCGGGTTGTAGCGCAGGATGTCGCGATCCTTGCAGGTGCCCGGCTCGGACTCGTCCGAGTTGCAGAGGATGTATTTCTGCATGTTGCCCTTGGGCATGAAGGACCACTTCAGGCCGGTCGGGAAGCCCGCGCCGCCACGGCCGCGCAGGCTGCTTTTCTTGATCTCCTCGACCAGCGAGGCCGGGTCGGGTCTCTCTGCGAGAATCTTCCGCCACGCCTTGTAGCCGTCGACCTTCTCGTAACTGTCCATCGACCACGGCGTGTCGAAGTGCAGGGTCGTGTAGACGACCTGGTGTTCCTGGGGTGCGGGACCGACGGCCATCAGTGGTTCCCCTCCGCGCCGTGCGCGGCAGGACCGTCAACGGTCAGGCCATCGAGGATCGCGTCGAGCTTTTCGGTAGTGAGATGTTCGTGGTAGTGGCCGTTGACGGTGGCGGCAGGCGCATAGACGCAGGCGGCGATGCACTCCTCCTCCGCCTTGAGATACACGCGGCCATCCGGCGTGCTTTCGCCCAGCTTGATGCCGAGCTTCTGCTCGCAGTGCCTGACCAGCTCTTCGGCGCCATTGAGCCAGCACGAGATGTTGGTGCAGATCGCCACGTTGTTGCGACCGACCGGCCGGGTCTCGAGCATCGAGTAGAAGCTGGCCACCTCGTACGCCCAGATCGCCGGCACGTCGAGGTACCTCGCCACCGCGGTGGTCAACTCGTCGGTGAGGAAGCCGCGGTTCTGCTCCTGTGCGCCGAACAGCGCCTGGATCAGCGCCGAACGCTTGCGATCCGGCGGAAACTTCGCCACCCACGCGTCGATGTGCGCCCGCGTGTGCTCGCTGAGCACGACGAGTGGATCGACGTTCCTGACCTGTTCGTAATGTCCGGTGGATTTCATGGCTTGAACTCCGGGATTCGGGATTCGGGATTCGGGATTCGGAAAACCCCCACCCCGCTGTCGGCGAATCTCGACTCGATGTGAAAATTGCGCTTGCCGGCGCTGCCGGAACCCATGGCCAGACGCGCCAGGTCACCGCGTGCTGCACTGCCAAATCCCGAATCCCAAATCCCGAATCCCGTGCTGTTCATCGATCCACCTCGCCGAACACCAGGTCGTAGGTGCCGATCATGGCCACCACGTCGGCGAGCAGGTGGCCGCGCACGATGCTGTCCATCGACGACAGGTGGGCGAAGCCGGGGGCGCGCAGGTGCACGCGGAACGGCTTGTTCGCGCCGTCGGAGACCAGGTAGCAGCCGAATTCGCCCTTGGGCGCCTCGACCGCGCAATAGGTCTCGCCGGCCGGCACGCAATAGCCTTCGGTGAACAGCTTGAAGTGGTGGATGAGCGCTTCCATGCTCTCCTTCATCACTTCGCGGCGCGGCGGCACGACCTTGTAGTCGTTCACGGTCACCGGGCCGGGATTGGCGCGCAGCCACTCCACACACTGGCGAATGATGCGGTTGGACTGGCGCATCTCCTCCACGCGGCACAGGTAGCGGTCGTAGCAGTCGCCATTGACGCCGACCGGGATATCGAAATCCACCTCGGCGTACTTCGCGTACGGTTGCTTCTTGCGCAGATCCCACTCCACGCCGGAGCCGCGCAGCATCACGCCGGTCATGCTCCACTGCTGAGCCATCTCCGGCGAGATCACGCCGATGCCGACGGTGCGCTGCTTCCAGATGCGGTTGGTGGTGAGCAGTTCCTCGTACTCGTCCACCTTGGTCGGAAAATCCGCGGTGAACGCGTCGAGGTAATCGAGCATCGAACCCTCGCGCCAGCTGTTGATGCGCTTGAGGTCGTCGCCCTTGTGCCACGGCGACTCGCGGTACTGCGACATCTGCGCCGGCAGGTCGCGGTAGACGCCGCCGGGGCGGTAATAGGTCGCGTGCAGGCGAGCGCCGGAGACCGCCTCATAGACGTCCATCAGCTCCTCGCGCTCGCGGAACGCGTAGAGGAACACCGCCATCGCGCCCAGATCCAGCCCGTTCGAACCCAGCCACATCAGATGGTTCAGGATGCGGGTGATCTCGTCGAACATGGTGCGGATGTACTGCGCGCGTTCCGGCACCTCGATGCCGAGCAGGGTCTCGATCGCGCGCACGTAGGCGTGCTCGTTGCACATCATCGAGACGTAGTCGAGGCGGTCCATATAGCCGATCGACTGGTTGAACGGCTTGGACTCGGCCAGTTTCTCGGTGCCCCGGTGCAGCAGGCCCACGTGCGGATCGACGCGGACGATGGTCTCGCCGTCCATCTCCATGATCAGGCGCAGCACGCCATGCGCGGCCGGATGCTGCGGCCCGAAGTTCATCGTGTAGTTGCGGATTTCCTGGGCCATCTCAATTCTCCCGCCACTGGTCGGCGGCTTCGGCCCTGGCCTGCATCAGGTCGGCGTCGTCGCGGATCGTGCGCGGCACCAGCACGCGCGGCTCGATCGACACCGGCTCGTAGATCACGCGTTTCTGCTCGGGGTCGTAACGCACCTCGACGTTGCCGATCAGCGGGAAATCCTTGCGGAACGGGTGGCCGACGAAGCCGTAGTCGGTGAGGATGCGGCGCAGATCCGGATGGCCGTCGAAAATGATGCCGAACAGGTCGAAGGCCTCGCGCTCGAACCAGTTCACGCCCGGCCACACCAGGGTCAGCGACGGCACCACCGGCAGGCTGTCGTCCTCGCAGAACACGCGCAGGCGCAGACGGCGGTTGTGCTCGATCGAAAGCAGATGGATCACCGCGGCGAAGCGGCGCGGCTGGCTCTCTCCGGTCGGCCGCTCGGCCCAGCTGAAGCGTCCCTGCGCCTGGCCTTCGACGCCACGCGAAAAGCCCGTGCCGCTCACCGTGGTGGTGTCCCACTCGACCTGGCCATAGCCGAGGTAGTCGATGCCGCAGAGGTCGATCAGTTCGGTGAAGCGGAACGCCGGCTCGTCGCGCAACGCGGTGGCTACGGCGACCAGGTCGGCACCGGCCAGCTCGGCGGTGGTCTCGTCGCGCGCCGTGCTGATTTCCAGGGTGTCGCCGAATCGCGCGGCGAGCTGCTCGGCCAGCGACGGCGTGGAGGTATCGGACATGTCGGGCCTCACGAACGCGCGATGGTGCTGGTACGGCGGATCTTCTTCTGCAACTGCAGGATGCCGTGGATCAGGGCTTCGGCCGTGGGCGGACAGCCTGGCACGTAGATGTCCACCGGCACGATGCGGTCGCAGCCGCGCACCACCGAATAGGAATAGTGGTAATAGCCGCCGCCGTTGGCGCAGCTGCCCATCGAAATCACCCACTTCGGCTCGGGCATCTGGTCGTAGACCTTGCGCAAGGCCGGCGCCATCTTGTTGACCAGGGTGCCGGCCACGATCATCACGTCCGACTGGCGCGGGCTGGGGCGGAAGATCACGCCATAGCGATCCAGATCCAGCCGCGCCGCGCCGGCGTGCATCATCTCCACCGCGCAGCAGGCCAGGCCGAACGTCATCGGCCACATCGAACCGGTGCGCGCCCAGTTCATCAGTTCGTCCATGCGCGCCGTGGCGAAGCCGCGCTGCACCACCGGGTTGTCCGCCGCCGGGCGCAGGATGTCGTCGACCAGGTTCAGCGGCTCGGGGTTGTGCATCACCCGGCTGATGGAATCGATCACTCCCATTCGAGTGCTCCCTTCTTCCACACGTAGGCAAAGCCGATGACCAGCAGCAGCAGGAACAGGCCCATCTCGATCAGGGCGATCATGCCGATCTGCTTGAACACCACCGCCCACGGAAACAGGAAGGCGATTTCCAGGTCGAAGATGATGAACAGGATGGCGAGCAGGTAGTAGCGCACGTCGAAGCGCATGCGGGCATCCTCGAATGCCTCGAAGCCGCACTCGTAGGGCGCAAGCTTTTCCGATTCGGGGCGACGCGGGCCGGCGAGCAGGCCGATCGCCAGCAGCACCACGCCGAGGCCGGCGGCAACGCCGATGAACAACAGAACAGGCCAGTATTCGGCAAGCACGATGCAACCTACCTCCGCGCCGCTTAGGCGCATCAGTGACCGATGGGGACTTGGATCAAGCACTCACGGTCCGGCGACTTCAGTTCGGCAAGCCGGCGCGGCCATGTGCCACCCGGCTACGCTTGCGGATGGAATCCGCCGGCGTCCGACGTTCCGCAAAACGAGTTCGCGAATCCGCGCATTGTATCAGTGCGACCCGGTACAACAAGCCTTGACGGCTGCCGCGTTGCGAACTACCGCACGCCGCACGCCGTGCGGCGAGCGGCGTGCGGCGAGCCGGCGGCTTCACATGGTCTGGGTGGGGCGTTCGGAATTGAGCGTGCCGGCCAGGATGTTCTCGATGCGGCTGCGCGCAGCCTCGGCATCGCTGGATTCGCTGAAATGGATGCCGATTCCCGCCGTGCGGTTGCCCTGGGCGCCGACCGGGCTGATCCATGCCACCTTGCCCACCACCGACAGGCGTTCGGTTTCGTCCGCCAGGGTCACCAGCAGCACGACTTCATCGCCCAGCGCGTAGGGCTGCGCGGTGGGGGCGAACAGCCCGCCATGCTTGAGAAACGGCATGTACGCGTTGTACAGCGACGCCGCGTCCTTGATCTTCAGCGAGATGATGCCTTGACGGCCAGCCATCGGTTTCATGCCGGACTCCCCCAGCCGGGCATGGACAAGGCCCGGTCAACGGTGTCGATCTTAGACCGTGTGCCGCGACGACACCACCGTGCCGCCGGCTCAGCGTCCGCCCGGTTCGCCGGCAAGCAGCGACTGCCGCTCGTTGACCAGGCTGCCCCACGATGCCGGAGGCACCCAGCCGGCCACCCAGGCCGGAACCGCCGCGGCGGCCATCGGCCGGGAAATCGAGAAGCCCTGCAACTGGTGGCAACCCAGCGAGGCCAGCAGATCCCCCTGCACGGGCGTCTCGACGCCTTCGGCGATCACCGCTTTGGCCAGCATGCGCGCCGTGGTGATCACCCCGGCGGCGATCGCCATGTTGCGATCGTCGTGCAGAATGTCGCGCACGAAACTCTGATCCAGCTTGATGTGCTCGATGTCGAGCTGCTGGATGTGGCTCAGCGACGCCGATCCCGTGCCGAAATCGTCCAGCCCGACGCGAATGCCGCGACGGCGGCATTCCTCGATGATCAGTTTGGCCCGCTCGTGATCCATGCTCGGGCCGGTTTCGGTGATCTCGATGCCGAAGCCCACGTCCATCACATCCGGATAGGCGTCCAGCACGGCGTCGATGTCGGCGAAGAAGGCCGGGTGCAACAGATGGCGCGTGCTGATGTTGACCGAGACCGGAACCGGCACGCCGGCGCGCAACCACGCCTGGCAGCAGCGCAGCGCTTCGTCCAGCACGTAGCGGCCGATCGGCCGGGCCAGTTGCGGGTCGTCCAGCACGTGCATGAAGCTGGCCGGGCCGGTCAGTTCCTCGTCGCGGTCGTTCAGGCGCAGCAGGGCCTCCATCCCAGCCACGCCGTTGAGCCCGGGCAGGCCATCGATGTAGACGATCGGCTGGAACAGCAACTGCAGGCGCGATTGCTGCAGCGCCTGCGCGATCCGCTCGCGCATCGCCTGCAGGCGCACCTGCTCCTGCTCCATCGCCGGTTCATACAGCGAGCCGCGATCCTTGCCCGCCTCTTTCGCCTCGTACATCGCCATGTCGGCATGCCGGACAAGGCCTTCGGCCTGGGAGCCGTCGAGCGGGAACAGGGTCCAACCGACGCTGGCGGAAAGATAGAGCTGCTCGTCCCGCAGGCTGAAGGGCGCGCGCAGCGCCTGCAGGATGCAGCGGCTGATCGCATCCAGCTGCTCGCGGCTGTCCAGCCCAGGAATCAGCAGGGCGAACTCGTCGCCGCCGATCCGGGCCAGCACGTCGGCCTCACGCAGCATGCGCTGGATGCGCGACGAGGCTTCGGCCAGTACCCGATCGCCGCCGCTGTGGCCGGCGGTGTCGTTGACGCTCTTGAAGCGATCCAGATCCAGGATGCCGACCGCCAGCAGGGAGTTCTCGGCGGTGGCGCGGGCCCGCGCCTGCTCCAGCAGTTCGAACAGCAGGCGGCGGTTCGGCAGGCCGGTCACCACGTCGTAGAACGCCAGCCGCTCGACGCGCGCCTCGTGCAGCTTTCGTTCGGTGATGTCGTGCTGCTGCCAGATGCGCCCATGCGCGACGCCATCGATCCGGATCGGCATGAAATCGCGCAGCAGGACGCGCCCGTTGGCCAGCCGCACCTCCTCGCTGCGCAGCACCTCGTTACGCGCAATGATGTCGGCGATGCGCGCGAGCTCCCGCTCGGGGTCGTGGTAGACGCGGCTGATCCGGGCGTGCAGGACGGAAGAAGACTGGCCTTCCAGTTCGGCCGGCGATTCGTCCAGCCCGAACAGGGTGCAGAACGCCTCGTTGGCGAACTTCACCCGGCCGTCCTCGGCGGTCACCAGCACGCCCGCATGCTGGTTGGACAGGACGGTACGGACGTGCTGCAGATTGAAGCGCAGATCCCGCTCGGCGAGCAGCCGGGCGGCCTGCGCCCGCTGCATCTGCATGCCCAGGCCGAGCTCGACGGCGATCTCCATGAACACCCGCGTCTCGCCAGGCGTGAAGGCGTCGGCCTGGCCGGCTCCGATAACGAACGCGCCCGCGACGGTGTCACCCACCCGCAGCGGCAGCGCCAGCACCGCGCCGACCTCCACGCTGCCGTCCTGCAGCGGCCAGTCCCGTGACATGCCCGGTACCCCGTGGCGCGCGCACGACTCACCCCGGGACAAGGCGGTGACAACCGCGTCGCCTGCGTGCCGCGGATCGTTGAGCGCCAGGCAGGCGTCTGCGGTCGCCACGCCGTCCAGCCCGGCCTGGGCGTGCAGATGCAGCGTTCCGGCATCCTCCCCGAGCAGGCCGACCCAGGCGTAGCGATAGCCGCCCACGCGGCAGGCGACGTCGCAGCTGTCCGTCAGCAGCACCGTCTCGTCGGCGCTGCGGGCGACGACCTTGGTCGTCTCGCTGAGCAGTCGCAAGGCGCGCCGCTGGCGCGCTTCCTCCTGCACCGATTCTTGC
>Ga0070659_100001008_pt1 | contig 20683 bp, 15 predicted proteins | sample KBSC23metaG_FD_64666 | JGI IMG/M metagenome (GOLD analysis project Ga0070659, IMG submission 64666) | Corn rhizosphere microbial communities from Kellogg Biological Station, Michigan, USA - KBS C2-3 metaG | ecosystem: Host-associated > Plants > Roots > Rhizosphere > Soil ... | reverse complement strand
TTCGGACCGCAGTCCACGAACAATCTCAACCTGACAAATAACCGGACCGAAGTTCGTACCTTTAGCGTTTCGCCTTATATGCACAAGGAGTTCGGACAAACAGCGTCAGCAGAACTGCGCTACTCTCACGATTATGTTACTTCGAGCACGGCTGGCCTGCTGCAAGACAACACCGACCGTATTCAGCTCAACGTCAATAGCGGATCAGTTTTCCGCACGTTTGGTTGGGGATTCAATTACAGCAATCAAACCCTGCATTACCGCAATGCCAGTAACGTGGATCTTGGATCGACTTCCGGCACCTTGCGATATCTGCCATCTCAAGAAATTGCTTTTTCAATGACTGGCGGCTATGAAAAAAACACCTATGTGTCCGTCTCCGGAAAACCTGCCGGTACATTCTGGCTGGCCGGTGTTTCATGGACGCCTTCACCGCGTACGTCCATAGATGCCAAGATCGGCAACCGTTTTTACGGACGAACTTACGCCCTCGCATCGAGTCATCGTACTCGTTACAGTGTATGGAGTTTGGGCTATCAGGAAGAAATCAACACAGCACAATCTATGTTCGCCGTGCCTGCTACCCTCAATACCGCGAATTTCCTCGACACGCTTTGGAAAAACAGTATTCCTGATCCGACCGCGCGTCAGCAAGTGATCGAAAGCTTCATTCAGAATACTGGACTGCCAACATCTGTTGCGCAAAGTGTCAACATTCTCACCAACCGTGTCTTCCTCCAGAAAAGCCTGAACGGCTCGGTTGCGTTAAACACTGCCAAGACCACCTTGCTGGTGTCCCTTTACAACACATCACGGGAAGGACAAAGCCCGATACAATCCGACGTCACGTTTGTCGGTCCGGCTCAGGCTCTCCTTGAAGACAGCACTCGACAAACCGGCGTCAATGCGACCTTCAACTGGCGTCTGACACAGAAAACGGCATTGAATCTGAACGCCGGTGACAGCCGCGCACGATCCCTTTCTACCGGACGGACCGACAAAAACAAGACAGCCAGTGTTTCCTTGACCACGGTTTTTCAGCCTAAAGTCAAGGGAAGCATCGAAGTTCGACGCCGCAATCAGACTTCGACCTCCAACCAGAACAACGGCGACATCCGTGAGAATGCGGTAGCCGCATCCCTACTCGTAAGCTTCTGACTGAGCATCGACCATGTACGAATCCTATTACAACCTTAGCGCAAAGCCATTCCAGCTCAAGCCCAATCCTGACTTCTTCTATGGAAGCAAAGGGCATCGACGTGCCATGGCCTATCTGGAATACGGCTTGTCGCAAGGAGAAGGATTTATCGTCATTACCGGCGAGATCGGAGCCGGCAAGACGACATTGGTGCGCAACCTGTTCCGTAAGCTTCAGGGCAAGAATTTCGTGGTTGCCCAAATCGTCAATACGCATGTGGAAGCTGACGAAATTGTTCACATGGTCGCTGCTGCATTCGGCCTTCCCTTCCAGGATGCCAGCAAGGCAGTGCTTCTGGCGCGACTTGAGCAATTTTTCCGGCAATGCGACGCCCAGGGCAAACGCGCTCTTTTGATCGTCGACGAAGCGCAAAATCTTTCGGCACGCGCCGTCGAAGAGTTGCGTATGCTTTCCAATTTCCAGACTGAAGAGCGATCGCTGCTGCAGACATTTCTGCTTGGCCAGCCCGAATTCCGGCGCATTCTGCTCAGTCCCAGCATGCAGCAGTTGCATCAGCGTGTCATCGCAACATATCATCTCGGTCCGTTGGATTCGGAAGATACGCGCCTTTATATCGAACATCGCCTTCGCACCGCAGGTTGGTCAGGCAATCCTTCGTTGGATGAAAGCGCTTTCGCCAGGATATTCAGCCACACAGGTGGCATACCGCGAAAAGTCAATACTCTTTGCGACCGGCTATTCTTGCATGGCTATCTCGATGAGTTGAAAGCGTTCGGCGAAAAGGAAGTTGCAGCGGTTATCGCAGATATTCGAGAAGAGGCAGGGCAGGCCGTTGCCGAAGGCGAACTGCCATCGATGGGGGGAGTTAACGCCGCACCAGCGCTGTCGCCTGAGATCAGCCACATCAATGAGCGTCTCGATAAAATGGAACGCATGGTGTCGTCTGTCTTGGAAACGATGAGGAAAATGCTGGCATCTTCGCTGTCACACAACAACTGAAGATAGCATCGGACTACGCCCCTAAAATACACCGTCTGCTGCATTGTCCATATCCATAAACAAGATATGGATGGATCAATGCGTGACGTGAACTTGCCAGCTTTTAGACATATTTCCGGAGTTTCCATGAGCGTCACTCAAATCAGAAATGCCATGACGATCGACGTGGAAGATTATTTCCAGGTATCGGCCTTTGCTTCGCACATCCCGCGTGAAAGCTGGCCCTCCCTGCCCTGCCGGGTGGAGCGGAATGTCGACCGCATCCTGGCACTGCTGGACGACGCCAAGATCAAGGCGACCTTCTTCACGCTTGGCTGGATTGCCGAACGTTATCCCACGATGGTTAAACGCATTGCGGAGGCCGGGCATGAACTGGCAAGTCATGGCTATGGCCATCTGCGCGCGTCGGACCAAAGTCCTGAAGAATTCATGGACGATGTCTCCCGAAGCAAGAAGGTCATAGAAGATATCGGTGGCCTGCCGGTACTTGGTTACCGTGCGCCCAGCTTCTCGATCGGGACGCGCAACCTTTGGGCGCTCGATACTCTGTTGAATGCCGGTTATCGCTACAGCTCAAGCATTTATCCTATCGCACATGACCATTACGGCATGCCGGATGCCCCTCGTTTCGCGTTCTATCCCAAGGGGGAAAACGGACTGCTGGAGATCCCGATCACCACCGTGCGCATAATGGATCGAAATCTCCCGGCTGGCGGCGGTGGTTACTTCCGTTTCTTTCCATATCAACTTTCCAAATGGCTGATCGAGCGGGTAAACCGCCAGGACAGGCAACCCGGAATTTTCTATTTCCATCCCTGGGAGCTGGACCCGGAGCAACCCCGCCAGAAAAACATCGGAATGAAAACGAGGTTCCGCCATTACGTGAATCTCAGTCGCATGGAGACGCGCTTGAAGGTGCTAGCACGCGACTTTCATTGGGGCCGGATGGATCATATATTTTTGAACGCAAAATGAACCTGGTACAAGAACAAGAGATTGCCGTGCGCTCTACCACCCCGGCACACGCCAAGGGACCTCTCGCCGTTCGTCTCATGCAGAGCAACGACATGGCGCGATGGGACGCGTTCGTAACGGCCTGCCCGGAAGCGTCCTTTTTCCACCGTTCCGGATGGAAGACGGTCATCGAGCAGGCATTCGGGCACAAAACGTGGTTTTTCCTTGCCGAGCAAGACGGTGAAATCAAGGGCGTCCTGCCGCTTGCACAAATCAAGAGCAAGCTCTTCGGGCATAGTCTGGCTTCGCTGCCGTTTTGTGTATACGGGGGAGTCGCAGCCACTTCAGACGAAGCACGCAGCCAATTGGACGCCGAGGCAACACGGCTTGCAAAGCAGTTGGGCGCGGGGCATCTGGAATATCGCAATCTGCATCCTGTATGTCATTCGGACTGGATCAGGAAAGAGCTGTACGTCACCTTCCGCAAAGAGATCCTGCCGGAAGAGGAGCAGAACATGCTTGCCATTCCCAAGAAACAGCGAGCGATGGTTCGAAAAGGCATCAAGGCAGGGCTTCAAAGCGAAATAGACAACGACGTCGAGCGCTTTTTTTCGGCGTATTCGGCCAGCGTTCACCGTCTGGGCACACCAGTCTTTTCTAAAAAATTCTTCCGCGTGCTGAAACAGGTGTTTGCCGACGACTGCGAAATATTGACGATTACAAAGGACGGCAGAACTGTCAGCAGCGTGCTGAGTTTCTATTTCAGAGACGAGGTTCTGCCCTATTACGGTGGCGGTACGGTCGAGGCCCGAGAGGTTGCAGGCAACGATTTCATGTACTGGGAGCTCATGCGCCGTGCATGCGCCAAAGGCTACAAGATCTTCGATTTCGGCCGCAGCAAGCTGGGCACGGGAGCTTTCGACTTCAAGAAAAACTGGGGATTTACTCCGCAGCCGCTTTACTACGAGTACCAATTGCATCAGGCGAAAGCAGTGCCTGATACCAATCCGCTCAATCCCAAATATCAGCTATTCATTAAGGCATGGCAGCGCATGCCGCTATGGCTTGCAAATACATTGGGTCCGCACATTGTGAAGAACCTGGGCTGAACGATGGAGCACCTTCTTTACCTGGTACACCGCATTCCCTACCCTCCGAACAAGGGGGACAAGATCCGCTCGTACCATTTGTTGAAGTATCTGAGTACGCGCTACCACGTTCATCTTGGCACGTTCATCGACGATCCCGACGACTGGCAATACGTCGATACCGTCAAGGCCCTGTGTGCCAGCAGCCATTTCGCCGCGCTCAACCCGCGCGCTGCTCGCATCAAGAGCCTGACAGGACTCTTGAACGGACGCCCTCTCAGCCTGGACTACTATCGGGATCAGGGACTGGGGGCGTGGGTGAAAAGCACGCTGTCGCAACATCCGGTCGAACGCATCCTCGTCTTTTCCTCGGCAATGGCGCAATACGCCATGCAGGCGGAAAAAACCCGCCGCGTTATCGACTTCGTCGACATCGACTCCGACAAATGGCGTCAATATGCCGAGAACAAAGCGTGGCCGATGAGTTGGGTATACAGCCGGGAAAGCCGTGAATTGCTACGTTACGAGCGCGAGGTCGCTGCCACTTTTCATGCCTCCTTGTTCGTGTCCCAGGCGGAGGCCGACCTCTTCCGGAAGCTCGCTCCCGAAGTAGCCAATAAAGTCGGGCATTTCTGTAACGGTGTCGATACGGACTATTTTTCGCCGGATCGCCACTATCCCAATCCTTACGCCGACAATACCCGCGCCATCGTCTTTACCGGCGCGATGGACTATTGGCCGAACGTCGATGCCGTGGAGTGGTTCGCCCGCGAGATGCTTCCATCGATCCTGCTTGCTCATCCTGAAGCCGTCTTCTATATCGTCGGCGCACGTCCGACGCCGCAAGTGGCGGCACTGGCGCAACTCCCCAGTGTCAAGGTTACGGGAGCAGTACCTGACATCCGGCCTTATGTCGCTCATGCGAGCGTCGCAGTGGCTCCGCTGCGAATTGCGCGCGGCATCCAAAACAAAGTATTGGAAGCGATGGCGATGGCAAAGACCACCGTCGTCTCGCCTGATGCATTGGAAGGCATCGCTGCCGAACCGGGTCGCGATCTGCTGCTAGCCAAGAGTGCGGAAGAATTCACAAGCGTTGTTAATAATGTGCTTTCAAGTTCTCAACAGGAACTGGGCACAGCGGCACGCGCACGCGTGATAACCGGATATGGCTGGGAAAGCCATCTGAACAATGTTCAGCAACTGCTGAATGGTCCGGGTGCCGGCGCGCAATATCACTCAACGGAGGTGCAATGAGCGTTACCCGTGGAGCATGCTGCGTTTCCGGCATACAGGCAGTCGCCTTTGTCGTCGCCATCCTGGCCCCGTTTGCCTTCTATTTCGATACCGCCCAGTCGATTGTTTCCATTTGGAACAGTTCGGAAACCTTTGCTCATGGCTACATCATTCTTCCCATCGCGCTGTATCTGATCTGGCAGCGCCGCGCATCATTGCGCGATATTGCGCTGCCCCCATGGTGGCCCGGTCTTGCCTTGCTGCTTCTATGCGGTTTCGCCTGGTTGCTTGCGGAGTTGGGAGGAGTTCAAGTCGTAAGGCAATACGCACTCGTCGCGATGCTGCCTCTCATTTGCGTCACCGTGCTCGGTCTGCGCTTGGCCGCGGCGATCGCGTTCCCGCTGTTTTTCCTACTGCTGGCCGTTCCATTTGGCGATGCTTTCATTGAACCTCTCATCAGGTTTACCGCCGATTTCACGGTCAGTGCATTGCAACTTACCGGGATTCCGGTCTGGCGTGATGGGGCGAATTTTGTCATTCCTTCGGGAAGCTGGTCGGTCGTGACCGCTTGCAGCGGTGTCAGGTATCTGATTGCCTCGGTTACGCTCGGCTGCCTTTATGCCTACCTGACTTATAAATCGCCGATCCGCCGATTCTTTTTCATCGTCCTGTCTATTCTCGTTCCCATCATTGCGAACGGAATGCGCGCGTACATGATCGTCATGATCGGGCACTTGAGCGGCATGCAGCTTGCCGTGGGCGTTGATCACCTCATTTATGGCTGGCTGTTTTTCGGACTGGTCATGGTGCTGATGTTCTGGCTGGGCAGCTTCTGGCGCGAAGACAATAACAGCGACTCGCAAAGTGGCAAGACTGAACCGAGCACTCCCGAAACAGCCAGGCAGATTGAAAAGCGACCTGCATCGCCGCGTTTGGTTGCAGCAGCCTTAAGCGTGCTCGCTTGTCTGGCTGTCTGGCCGTGGTATGCCAACCATATCCGCCAGATGGAAACGTCGCAGGTCGCCACCTTGGACCGCTTTACTTCGGATTGGGCTCCGGCGGAATCCTTCACTGAATGGCAGCCTCATTTCTTCCCTGCCAATGCCGAACTACGCCGGTTCTACAAGAATGAAGCACATAGCGTCGGAGTCTCCATTCTTTACTATCGAAACCAGAATCCTCGTTCCATGCTCATCAGCTCAACCAATCAGTTGGTCGCCGAAGATGACCTGCATTGGAAACGGCTCAACTCGTCCATGCATGCAGAAACCATGGACGGACAGGAGCTGCGCTTGCGCGAGACGGTCATCGAGGGCAATGCGAAACGTCTGTTGGTATGGGCCTGGTATTGGGTAGGCGGGAAGATGACTGTCAGCGACTATCTCGGAAAAATGCTGCAGGCAAAGGACAAGCTGATGATGAACGGCGACGATGGCGCCGCTATCATGCTCTTTACCCCTTACGACGACAATCGCGAAGAGGCGCGCGCCGCCTTGCGGCAGTTTCTGTCATCAAGCCAGCAGTCGCTGGTTGCCGCACTGAACGCCAACAAGATCCATCGTGCGGAGGGCCGTTGACGTGAGCGAACGCCCTCTCGTGGTGCACCTGATCTACCGCCTCGATTTCGGCGGATTGGAAACCCTGCTCGCTGAATGCATCAACAGGATGCCGAGCGACCGCTATCGTCATGCCGTGGTTTGCCTGACTGGCTTCACGGATTTCGCCAAAGCGATTACGGCTCCAGGCGTCGAGATCTACGCGCTTGAAAAGCCGCCTGGCCTAGCTCTTCAGATTCATCTGAAGCTCTGGAAGCTGCTGCGGCGTCTGCGTCCTGCCATTCTGCACAGCTACAATCTTGCCGCCGTCGAATACTCTTTTACTGCGGCACTGGCTGGGGTGCCTGTGCGCGTCCATGCGGAGCATGGGCGCGATGCATGCGATCCGAACGGAACCAACAAGAAGCATCGATTCTTGCGCCGTGTCGTCACGCCTTTTATCGATACCTATATCGCCGTCTCACGCGATCTGCAGCAATGGCTGCAGGGTTTTATCGGCGTACCCGAGCACAAGAGCCGCTTTATCCCGAATGGCGTGGATACCGATCGCTTCAGGCCGCCAATCGATGCTGCCACCGTTTCGGACAAGCAGTGGCCGCAAGGCTGCTTCGTGATCGGAACCGTGGGAAGAGCGCAGGACATCAAGAACCATCACGGCCTGATCGATGCATTTCTCCGTTTGCGCCACATGCTGGGCAAAGAGGAAGCCAGCCGTTTACGGCTCGCCATCGTCGGCGACGGACCTCTGCTGTCTTCGGTTAGGCAACGTGTAAGCAAAGAACAGTTGGATGACGTTGTCTGGCTGCCAGGCGCCAGAACGGACATTGCAGACATCATGCGCACCTTTTCGGTGTTCGTTCTGCCTTCGCTTGCAGAAGGAACCCCGGTAACGATCCTCGAAGCCATGGCGACCGGCCTGCCTATCGTCGCCACGCGCGTGGGCGGCATTCCGGAAGTCGTCGAACATGGCGTGCACGGACTGCTGGTTCCGCCCAAGGATGCCGATGCATCGGCACAAGCCTTGTTGTCCTATTTCCGCGATCCCGAACTCTCCCGCACGCATGGCATGGCGGGACGAACTGCAGTCGAGCGGCAGTCGAGCGTCAAGGCAATGGTTGCCTCGTATCTCGATCTTTACGACACACTGCGCCACAAGAAAAATCACACCATGGAGCCTGTTAAGTCATGTGCGGAATAGTCGGCATGTTTGACACTCGCGGCAAGCGGGAAATCGACCGCGCCCTGCTCGTCAGAATGAACGAGTCGCAACATCATCGCGGCCCCGACGAGGGAGATGTCTACACGGAGCCAGGCGTGGGTTTTGGTCATCGCCGTCTTTCAGTGATCGACCTGTCCATGGGGCTGCAACCTCAGTTCAATGAAGACCGTAGTGTCGCCATCGTGTTCAACGGCGAAATCTACAATTTCCGGGAACTGACGAAAGAACTTACCGAGCTGGGACATCGTTTCAGCACGCATTCCGATACGGAAGCCATTGTTCACGCCTGGGAGCAATGGGGAGAGTCCTGCGTTGACCGCTTGCGTGGCATGTTTGCTTTCGTGATTTGGGACCGGAACAAGCAGACGTTGTTTCTTGCGCGCGACCGCGTCGGCATCAAACCGCTCTACTACACGCTCCTGCCCGACGGCATGTTTGCTTTCGGCTCCGAACTGAAGTCGCTGCTGGTGTTCCCGAACCTGTGCCGCGATATCGATCCGCAGGCCGTGGAAGAGTATTTCGGTTATGGCTATATTCCCGAGCCGCGGACGATTTACCGGGGAGCGTTCAAGCTCAGCCCCGGGCATACCCTCACGTTGAGAATTGGCGAACCACTGCCAAAAGAGAAACGCTTCTGGGATGTACCATTTGCCTTGCATCCCGTCGTTTCGGAAGCCGAGATGCAATATGAACTGACCGAACGATTGCGCGAAGCAGTCCAGTCGCATCTGGTGGCCGATGTTCCCTTGGGCGCATTTCTTTCAGGTGGGGTCGATTCCAGCGGAGTGGTTGCCATCATGGCCCAACTGGGCGGCGACCCGGTCAATACCTGCTCCATTTCTTTTGACGATCCCGACTACGACGAATCCGAATTTGCGCAAAAAGTAGCGAAGCAATACGGCACGCGCCATTTCTCCGAGACCGTCAGCGCAGATGACTATGAACTCGTCGACACGCTGGCCTCGCTATATGACGAGCCTTATGCCGACAGTTCGGCGATCCCGACATACAGGGTGTGCCAACTTGCGCGCAAGCGCGTCACGGTCGCGCTTTCGGGAGACGGCGGAGATGAAAATTTCGCAGGCTACCGCCGCCATCGCTATGCCATGGCAGAACAGCGCATACGCTCGCTGATGCCGCTTGCCGTTCGCAAGCCGCTGTTCGGCACGCTTGGCAAATACTATCCCAAAGCCGATTGGGCACCTCGGGTATTCCGCGCCAAGACCACATTCGAGGCGCTGGCGCGCGACCTCGTGGAGGGGTACTTCCACGGCGTTTCGGTCATGCCGGATCGCGTGCGCAGACAGCTTTTCAGCTCAGGTTTCATTAAAGGCTTGCAAGGATACAGCGCGATCGAAGTCATGCGCAGGCATGCAGCCAACTCCCCTACCGATGACCCCTTGTCCATCGTCCAATATCTCGACTTCAAGACCTATCTGCCTGGCGACATATTGACCAAGGTCGATCGTGCCAGCATGGCGCACGCTCTCGAAGTGCGTGTTCCACTGCTCGATCACAAGCTGGTGGAATGGATATCCGGTCTTCCCTCGTCTTATAAATTGCGGGGCTCGGAAGGAAAATTCATTTTCAAGAAAGCCTTGGAGCCGTCTTTACCCGGCGATATTCTTTATCGCCAAAAGAAAGGGTTTTCGATCCCGCTTGCAAGCTGGTTCAGAGGCCCCTTGCGCCAACGCGTTCGTGAAGCGTTGACCGGCGCAAGAATGGCGGAGACAGGCATATTCAACATGCGTTTCGTTTCCGAACTCGTCGAACAGCATCAATCGGGACGAAGCGACCACAGCGCCGCAATCTGGTCCTTGTTGATGTTTGAATCATTCCTGAGGAATCAACCGTCTTGAGTGCATGGATGAATAATCAAACCGAGACCGCCTTGTTGCAGTACTGTTTTATAAATTTGCATACATCATTCCATTAACCCGGATTCGAAGGGAGCTAGATAATGAAAATCACAATCATTGGTACCGGATATGTCGGTCTTGTGTCGGGAGCCTGCTTCGCAGATGTCGGCAATACTGTTTTATGCCTGGATCTGGATGAGCGCAAAATCGGCATGCTCAAATCGGGGCAGATCCCTATTCATGAGCCCGGCCTGGATGAGGTCGTAGCGCGCAACCATGCCGCCGGTCGCCTGCTCTTTTCAACCAGCTATGACGAAGCGATCGAACACGGCGATGTCATTTTCCTGGCAGTCGGCACACCGCCCGATGAAGACGGCAGTGCCGATCTTTCGCATATCCTTTCCGCAGCACGCAGCATCGGACAGCGTATTCAGAAACCTGTCGTCGTGGTGGACAAATCGACGGTCCCGGTAGGAACAGCCGATGCCGTGCGTACCCAGATCGAGGGGGAACTGAAGAAGCGCGGCGCAACGATCGAGTTCTCCGTGGTGAGTAATCCCGAGTTTCTCAAGGAAGGTGCTGCGGTGGGTGACTTCATGCGCCCGGACCGCATCGTGGTCGGCAGCGACGAGGCGCGTGCAACGAAAATCATGCGTCAGTTGTACGCACCGTTCAATCGCAATCACGACAAGCTGTTCGAGATGGATGTGCGCAGCGCGGAGCTGACCAAGTATGCGGCAAATGCGATGCTCGCCACCCGCATCAGCTTCATGAACGAACTTGCCAATCTCGCGGAAATCCTTGGCGCCGACATTGAAGCCGTGCGCCACGGCATCGGTTCCGACCCGCGCATCGGTCCGCACTTCCTTTATGCCGGCATGGGATACGGCGGCTCTTGCTTCCCCAAGGACGTCAAGGCTCTGCTCAAAACGGCCAGCGACCATGGACGCGGCCTGAAGATTCTCGATGCCATCGAGCAGGTCAATGAGGCACAAAAGCATGTGCTTTTCCAGAAGATCTGCCGTCACTTTGCAGGACGCGAAGCATTGAAAGGCAAGACCATCGCCTTGTGGGGCCTGTCGTTCAAGCCCAATACCGACGATATGCGGGAAGCGCCGAGCCTGATCCTGATCCGCGAACTCATCGCTGCCGGCTGCCGTGTTAAGGCTTATGATCCGGTGGCATCGGAAGAAGCAAAGCGCTTGTTGCTGCAAGAGCATGGCGCGGCGGTGTATGAAGAATATGTCAAGATTTGCGAGACGCCTTGGGAGGCTGTTGCCGGTGCCAACGCCTTGGCATTGGTCACTGAATGGCAAGAATTCCGCTCCCCGGATTTCGCACGGCTTGCAGGCGCGCTATCGGATAAAGCAATCTTTGACGGCCGCAATCTCTACGATCCCGAGCAAGTCGGCCTTGCAGGAGTGGCCTATTACGGTATCGGCCGGACGAATCGCAGGTTCGTGCAATGAGTGATGCCGCTCAAACCGTATTAGTGACAGGCGCTGCCGGCTTCATCGGCAGCTATGTCGCCAAACGCTTGTCGGAAATGGGCTTGCGCGTAGTGGGTTGCGACAACTATAACGACTACTACTCGCCTGCCCTGAAGCACGGCCGCGTCGACACGTTGCTAAAGCCCGCAGGCATCGCTTGCGATCATATCGAGCTGTCGGATGCTGCCCAGGTGGCCGACCTTTTCAAGAAATACAAACCGGATTATGTAGTCCATCTTGCAGCGCAAGCAGGAGTTCGTTATTCGATCAAAAATCCTGCGGTTTATGTACAGTCGAATCTGGTGGCATTTTCGAATCTGCTTGAAAGCTGCCGGCAGCACAACGTGCAACACCTGCTCTACGCCAGCAGCAGCAGCGTTTATGGCGCAAGCACGAACGTCCCCTTTCATGAGGATGATCGTACAGACCAGCCGGTATCGCTGTATGCAGCCACAAAAAAAGCGAATGAAGCGATGGCCTACTCGTATTCCAGCCTGTTCGGCATGGCGGCTACCGGATTGCGCTTCTTTACGGTGTACGGTCCCTGGGGCCGTCCCGACATGGCTTATTTTTCCTTCACGGAGAAGATGCTGAAGGGCGAGACGATTCCGGTCTTTGCAGAAGGCGCGCTGCAGCGGGATTTCACCTATATCGACGATATCGTCGAAGGCGTGACCAGACTGCTTTTCAAGCCGCAACCAGGCGATACGGGCACCCCGCCCCACGCCATTTTCAACATCGGCAACCATCAGCCGGTCGTCGTGCGCGATTTCATCGCCACGCTGGAGAAAGTACTGGGTGTCAAGGCCAATATCGAGTATTTGCCCATGCAGCTTGGCGACGTTCCGGCAACTTATGCCGATACGACGCGGCTGAAAGAATGGTCCGGTTTTGCGCCCTCTACTCCGCTGGAAGACGGTTTACGGCGGTTCTGCGAGTGGTATCGAACGTGGCACGCCGCATAGCAGGAACAACAGGCCAGGAAGAATGACGACGCTTTGCTGCCGTGGCACATAGCAGAGCGCCAAAGACAATGAAAATACTGACTTTCACCACCCTATATCCCAACGCGGAACGGCCGAACCACGGCGTTTTCGTGGAGACACGCCTACGTCACCTCCTCGCCAGCAATGCGGTAGAGGCCCGCGTTGTTGCGCCGGTGCCATGGTTCCCGTCCAAGAATTCCCGGTTCGGCAACTATGCATCATTCGCACGGGTCCCAGCCACCGAAACCCGGCGCGGCATCAATATCACTCATCCGCGCTATCCCTTACTGCCCAAGATCGGCATGACGCTGGCGCCATTTCTGCTTGCGCGTGCAGTGCGCTCAGAGATCGGCCGGATTATCGATGAGGGGTATGATTTCGACCTGATCGATGCCCACTATTTCTACCCCGATGGTGTAGCCGCGATCATGCTGGGGCGCTATTTCAACAAGCCGGTCGTCATCACCGCACGCGGAACCGATATCAACCTGATTCCGAAATTCCCGCTGCCGCGGAAAATGGTTCTTTGGGCTGCACGCAAGGCTGCTGGCGTGATTACCGTATGCCAGGCGCTGAAGACGGAAATGGTCGAGTTGGGTGCGGCACCGGAAAAAATCACTCCGCTTCGCAATGGCGTGGACCTTGCGCTGTTCCATCCGATTGATCGACCAAACGCTCGCAAAGCGCTGGGCTTGAATCGCTTCACTCTACTCTCCGTCGGACTGCTGGACACACGCAAAGGACACGATCTGGTCATCCAGGCAATGCCAAACCTGCCCGATGCGGAACTGCTTATTGCAGGCAGCGGGCCGGATCGTCAAAAGCTGGAAAACCTGGCCAGAGATTTGAATGTGGCAGACCGTGTGCGATTCCTGGGGCCTCTGCCCCATGCCGAACTGCGCCAATACTATGGTGCTGCCGATGCCTTGGTCCTGGCATCGAGCCGCGAAGGCTGGGCGAATGTCCTACTCGAATCCATGGCATGTGGAACGCCAGTCGTTGCCAGCAGAGTCTGGGGAACCCCGGAAGTCGTGGCCGCGCCTGAGGCTGGCATCCTGATGCCGGAGCGGACTCCGCAAGGCATTGTCGATGCCGTGCATATGCTGCGAAGCCAGTATCCGGCTCATGAGGCGACACGCCGATACGCCGAAGGCTTCAGTTGGGACGACACCACCAATGGTCAAATCACTTTGTTCAAACAAATCCTGAATGGTGGAAAGCCGTGAAGATCCTCTATCACCACCGTACGCGCTCTAAGGACGGCCAGTACGTCCATATCGAGGAAATGATCTCGGCACTGCGCGAGCAGGGGCATGAAGTCATCGTCGTTGCGCCAAGCACTGCTGACAAGGAAGAATTCGGGGCGGATGCAGGCATCGTCAAGCTGCTAAAACGCCATTTGCCCAAATTCTGCTATGAATTGATGGAACTGGCGTATAACGTGCTGGCCTATCGCAGATTGGCCAAAGCGGTGAAGAAGCACAAGCCGGATTGCCTGTATGAGCGTTACAACCTGTTCTTGCCGGCGGGTATCTGGATCAAGCGCAAATTCCGGTTGCCGATGCTGCTCGAAGTAAATTCTCCGCTTTACGAGGAAAGGGCAAAGTACGACGGTATCTCTCTCAAGCGGCTCGCGAAGTGGTCGCAGAAATTCACATGGGGCAATGCCGATTACGTACTGCCCGTCACCCAGGTATTAGCGGATACCGTGCAGTCTTATGGCGTAGAGCCGGAGCGCATTGTTGTCATACCAAACGGCATCAACATCAAGCGCTTTGAACATGCTCCCGATACTGTCGCCGCCAAAACAGCATTAGGCCTTAATAACAAACTGGTCCTCGGCTTCACCGGTTTCGTCCGCGAATGGCACGGCCTCGACAAGGTCGTCGAGATGATAGCGAAAGACCTTCCCGGCGCCGAAAGACATCTGCTGATTGTTGGCGACGGACCGGCGCGGGAATCATTGGAAAGACAGGCGGCGACACTGTGCGTTCAGGATCGGGTAACGATTACCGGCATCGTGGACAGAGATACGGTCGCGCAATATGTCGCCGCTTTTGATATCGCGCTGCAGCCTGCCGTCGTGGCCTATGCATCGCCGCTAAAGCTCTTCGAATATCTGATGCTGGGGAAAGCCATTGTCGGACCGGCGCAACCCAATATTGAAGAGATACTGACCGATCGTCACAACGCTCTTCTCTTCGATCCGCACGACCCGAAAGGCCTGGCGACTGCAGTTCGCATTCTTAGCGAAGATGCGGAGTTGCGCGAGCATGTTGCCCACAATGCCAAGAAGACGATTTCACGCAAGCAGCTGACATGGCACGCTAATGCGCAGCGTGCTGCCGAGCTTTTCAAAGGCCTGTTGGCGTATGCGTGACATCGTATTGTTTGGTGTGTTTTTCGGCATTCTGCCGTTCATCTTCAAGCGGCCGGCTATCGGGGTATTAGTCTTTACGTGGATCAGCTTGATGAATCCGCACCGGCTGACTTACGGCGCCGCTTTCGACTTCCCGTTTGCTGCAATCGCGACTGGGGCCACTTGCATCGGGCTGCTGATGTCCAAGGACGAAAAGCGTTTCCCAATTACGTCTGTCACTGTCACGCTGCTTCTGATGATGCTATGGATGACGATGACCACATTCCCCGCGCTTGAGCAGGATCTGGCCTGGAAAGAATGGGGAAGAGTGAGCAAGACCATGTTCATGGTCTTGCTTGCAATGACGGCTATCAGAACTGAAAAAGATATCAAGCTCTTTGCATGGGTCATCGGATTGTCTCTCGCATTTTATGGCGTGAAAGGCGGCCTTTTCACGATCAAGTCCGGTGGAAGCAATCACGTGTTCGGCCCGGAAGGAAGCTATATTGAAGACAATAACGCGCTTGCACTCGCACTCCTTACAGCCGCGCCGATTGTGTGGTACCTCAGGATGCATGCAGACAATAAATGGATTCGCCGTGGATTGACAAGCGTAGCTGCGCTCATGGTCATTTCGGTTGTCGGCTCGTACTCCCGAGGCGCTTTGCTGGGAGGTGCAACAATCCTCCTGTTCCTATGGATAAAGAGCGAGCACAAAGCCGGAACCGCATTCGCAGTAATAATCGCCATCGCCATCGTGCCGCTCATCATGCCCGAGCAATGGTTCGATCGCATGTCGACGATAAACAAGTATCAAGCCGATGCCTCAGCCCTGGGACGACTCAATGCCTGGCAATTTGCCGTCAATGTAGCCGAGTCGAATTTCATGGGAGGCGGATTCGTGGTATTCACACCCAGGATGTTCATGGTGTATGCCCCTGAGCCCCTCAACCATCACGCCGCGCACAGTATTTACTTTCAGGTACTGGGCGAACACGGTTTTATCGGTATCGCACTGTTTCTTCTTTTGATGTTCACCTCATGGAGAACAGGGTCTCGTATTATCAAACGCTGCAAGAATCAGGCCGAACTGAAATGGGCGCATGACTTGGCTTCAATGTGCCAGGTTTGCATTATCGGATTTGCTGTCGGAGGTGCGTTTCTGACGCTGGCATACTACGACCTGTATTACGACATCATTACAATTCTCGTGGTTCTGGAAAAGTACCTTCTGCTTTCTCCTTCAAGCAGATTGGTGAAAAAGCCATCCTCTACCGAGGCATATCCTCAAGCCGGAAATTAGCGAGATTTTTATGGTGAAATACAGGGCGGCTCCGCGCTTGTCCAGTTTCTGGAAAGGCGTCTTACATATCGCTGGCGAGAAAATCGCCTTGCTCAATGGCGGAAGCCATCGCCTTTGCATACTGAACTACCATCGTATTCTGGATAAATGCGATCCGATTTTCGAGAGTGATCCGGATGTCGAGACTTTTCAATGGCAGATGGAATTGCTCGCGGAATGTTTCAATGTGCTGCCCTTGTATGATGCTGTCCTTGCGCTTCAAACAGGCCGGCTTCCTCCACGAGCGGTGTGCATTACGTTTGATGATGGTTATCGATCCGTGCACGATCTTGCCCTGCCGATTCTGACACGTTTGAGTTTGCCTGCCACGGTGTTCGTGTCTTCCGGCTTTGTCGAAAAAGAAAACATGTGGAACGATCGCATTGTGGAAGCGGTTCGCAAACTGCCCATCGGCGAGTTGGACGTACGAGACTTTGGAATGGGCGTATATCGCATTATCGACGCCGAATCTCGCGGCGCAGTCGCATCACAGCTTACATACAGTTCCAAATACATGCTTCCTGTCTTGAGGACGGATCTTGCGCAGAAGCTGGAGCAGCTTGCAGGCAGCGTCAGCGGAACCGACTTGATGCTCACCCGTGAAATGATCCGCACTCTTCACAGCAATGGCATTGAGATCGGCGGCCATACAATTTCCCACCCGATTCTCACAAGCATAGAAGATCATGCTGCCCACGAGGAGATCTACGGTTGCAAGCAGCAACTTGAAGTAATCACTGGCAGCACGGTCCGCTTGTTTGCTTATCCCAACGGAAAGCCGGACATCGATTTCGATAAGCGTCATTCCAGCATGGCCAAGGAAGCGGGTTTTTACGCCGCATTCACGACAGCAATGGGAGCCGCCAGCAAGAGTCATGACCTGTTTCAATTACCCCGAAGCCGTCCCTGGGACAAAACCCCCCTCACGTTCGGCCTTCGCCTACTTCGCTGGTTGGCGCACTGACCCCCGCACATACCATGGCTACCACAGCAAGCTCATATAAATCGATAGCGATTTCGTTCGCCACGCAGTATGCGGAATTGGTTATTCAATTCCTCGGCGTTCTCATCCTTGCACGCATTCTGTCGCCGGAAGACATCGGCGTCTATTCGATCGCTGCATTCCTGATGACATTTCTTCATGCATTCCGTGACTTCGGGGTGGTGCAGTATCTCATTCAAGAATCAGATTTGACAGGGGAAAAGATTCGAGCAGCCCAAGGCGTGGCGATCATTCTCGCGTGGATCATCGCAGGCATCCTGCTCGGAAGCAGCGGCTTTGTCGCCGATTTCTATGGAAAGCCGGAGATTGCAAGCGTTCTTGAAATCATGGCAGCCAGTTTTGCCATTTCCCCAATCGGCTCCGTATTAGTTGGCATCCTGCGCCGCGATATGCATCTTGCAAAGATTTTTTATATCAAACTCGGCAGCGCTTTATGTCACGTCGCTGTTTCCACCACACTTGCCTTTCATGGTTTCGGAGCGCAAAGTCTGGCATGGGCGAATTTTGCCGGGATATTATCGTTTGGTCTCATTGCCAATTTTTTGAAGCCGGCAGGAGTACCGCGACTGCCCAAGTTTAAAAATATCGGAAAGATTTTGGCTTTCGGCGGCACGGCAAGCGTGGGAAATGCGGCAAATACGGCAGGCACCAATCTACCCGACCTCGTCATCGGCAAGGTGTTGAGTATTGGAGCAGTCGGATATTTCAGTCGCGCCAACGGTTTAATGCAGTTGTTTAATCGCCTGATCTCGGGAGCGCTTCTCCCGTTGGCCTTGCCCTATTTCGCACAAATCCGTCGCCAAGGCAAAGACCTCGTTCCCGCTTATCTGGCGGCGCTTGAATATCTCACAGTATTATCCTGGCCGTTTTATGGTGTGATGCTTCTGCTTGCGCACCCATTAGTCCGCACTTTATACGGTGACCGGTGGGATGCCTCCATCCCGCTTGTAGAGTTGCTTTGCATTGCAGGCGCAATCAACTCGGTTTCCCTCTTTGCCACTCAGGCGATGATTGCAAACGGGCAGGTCAAACTCTCCACAAAGACGCAAGTCATCGTGCATCTTGTCCGAATAGCGGCCGTGTTAGCCGTTGTGCATTATGGGCTAACGTCGATTGCGATTGCATTGATAGCGGCAGAGTTTGTCTCTGTCATAGTCACTTCCTGGTACTTGAATCGAACCATTAATGTACGGCTGAAGGCGCTTGTACATTGCTGCATCAAAAGCGCCATGGTCACGATGAGTACTGTGGCAGGGCCGCTACTTGTACGCATATATTTAATACCAGGCAACTTGCCATCATGGGTTCTGCTTTCTGCCGGAATCCTGGTCGGAACGCTAGGCTGGCTGCTTGGGGTATGGTGGACAAATCATCCGATCAAATCGAAATTGCAAGAGCTGTTTCAGCTACTTCCTTTCTGGAAAAAATCATTGCCATCATCATGAGCGCCGCAAAACTGCTAATCAAAAAGCTCGCGTACCGGCTTGGCGTACTGTGGTTGTTTCACCAACTGAGAAACCGCAACAGCCTTACGGTAGTAATGTTTCATCGGGTGTTGGCTCCATCTGACCCTCGATATCGCGAGGCTGACCCTGAATGGACGATGAAAACGGACTCGTTCGATCAATGCCTACAGTTTTTCCAAAAGCATTACAACATCGTCAGTGCCGAGCAGGTTTTTGCTGCTATCCGTGGCGAAAAGCCCTTGCCGCCCCGCAGCCTTCTCGTCAGTTTTGATGATGGATGGGCGGATACCGCTCAATATGCCCTACCTATTCTTGACAAGCGTAAGGTACCTGCCTTGATCTTTGTCGCTGGTAGCGCAATAGGCCAGCCATTTCCATTCTGGCAGGAGCGTGTCTTTCATTTTCTTGCAGGGAATCAAGACGGTATATCGCAATTAAAAATACTCCTGCTCAAGCACGGCATATCCATTGAAGAGGAAATGGAAATTCAATCGGGTGAGGCGAAAATCAGAGCGATCATCAAGCAACTGGAGCGATTTGATCCAGCTCTGCTCGATTCTGCGACCAGGACGCTGCCAATTTGCACTTCACCTGCTGCCATGCTGAATCATCAGGAGCTTCTTGTGCTTGCACAAAACCACTGCATTGGTGGTCATGGCATGACTCACCAGCCTCTTGCGAAGGCTGGTGATGCAAACCATGAACTAAGAGCGTCGCAGGAGACTCTCTCCCAACTCCTTGGACGGACTGTTGAATCCATGTCTTTCCCTCATGGTTCCTATTCCGATTCTATTATCAAGAAGAGTCTCAAGAATCGTTATAAGTACTTGTTCAGCAGTGAGTCATGCCTGCATCGGATTAAAGGTGACACGAGTTTAAGCATCCCGGTTGGCCGGATTCATATATCGGAGCGGGAAATCGTCAACAAATCAGGCAAGGTTCAGGAAGTGCTTCTGGCAGGCTGGCTCTTTTTCCGCCCGTTTAGAGTCAATGGTCATGCTGCATATGAATTACCCAATGAAACCGTGCGGACTTAGACGAAGGAACAGATTGCACATCGGTTTTTGCTGCGGCAACCAATGTGCGTAATTCATCCTCGGTCAGTCTTATTCATTAAACGACGAACACGCGAACATACAATGGCTTTCAATTCAACCGGAATTTCCGCTGCAAACGGTATCGAGATCAGTGTCATCATTCCCGCATTTAATGCGGCAAAAACCATCATTCGAGCTATTGATTCCGTGCGTGCTCAGGAATGCTGCGCGTTGGAGATCCTTGTCATTGATGATGGAAGCTCTGACAATACGGTGGAAGTCGTTCGATCTGCTGTGCAGGAAGGAGAACAGATACATGTCTTCCAAATGGAGAGAAACCGGGGCGTATCCGCAGCTCGGAATCTTGGCATCCGTAATGCAAAGGGAACCTATATCGCCTTTCTGGATGCCGACGATATCTGGTTACCGGGAAAACTGAAAAATCAGGTTGAAATGATAAAGAGTGATCCATCGATCACACTTGTCTCGTGCAATAGCCAGCTCCTTTCTCCCACAGGAGAATTTCTCAAGGAAGGCCATGTCAATCGCCCGCCAGTACGAGGCGCGGACGCCTGGAAGACATTACTTACCTACAATTTTCTACCGACGCCCACAGTCTTCACCTACACCGAACTCGTCAGGGAAATTGGCGGATTTGATGAATCATTGAAAGTCGGAGAAGATCTGGATCTATGGATAAAACTCGGCCTGCGCGGAAAGATCGCTGTGCTGCCCGAAATTTATACATGCTATTACGACACGCCAGGCAGTTTGATGAAACGGAACGTCGATCAGACCAAGCAAATTGTCATACCGATGTTAGAGCGTCACTTAATGGAGCAAAGAGCGCGACTATCGACAAGCGAAGTCAATCACATTAAAGGACAGCAAGCATTCACCCTCGGCTGTGTGATGTTTTTTTCAGGGATTTTC
>Ga0070659_100001004_pt1 | contig 20715 bp, 20 predicted proteins | sample KBSC23metaG_FD_64666 | JGI IMG/M metagenome (GOLD analysis project Ga0070659, IMG submission 64666) | Corn rhizosphere microbial communities from Kellogg Biological Station, Michigan, USA - KBS C2-3 metaG | ecosystem: Host-associated > Plants > Roots > Rhizosphere > Soil ... | reverse complement strand
GAGCCGGGCAGCGCCGCTCCCCGCAGCAGCGGGCTGACGTCGTGCCCGAGGCCGCCGCTGGAGATCAGCACCAGGCGCTCGGTGCGCTGGGGGAATTGGTAGAAGAACTGCATCGCGACGCCGCCGCCGAGCGAGTGGCCGACGATCGTCGCCCGCTCGACCCCGATCGTCGTCAGCAGGTCGCGGATCGCCGCCGCATGCGCCCCCAGCGAGTAGTCGCCGCGCGGCGTTGCTGCCTCGCCGTGGCCGATCAAGTCCGGCGCGATCACCCGGTAGGAGCGGGACAGCCGCTGCGCCACCGCCTCCCAGTGGCGAGAGGAGTTGATCATCCCGTGGATCAGGACCACGTTCGGCCCGCTGCCGATGGTCCGGTAGACGGCCCGGTGCCCGTGCAGGTTCGCCTCGTGGACCTCGAAGGCCGGGGTGACATCCATTACGGAGACCCTAGCGCCGCGGCGGTCGTATCCCAGTAGCGATGAGAGCTTTTTAAACACTCAGGTTCCCTCTAGGATGACGCGATGGCCGTCGAGTTCGAGGTGGAGGGCAAAAGCAAAGAGGCGCTCTTCACCCTCAAAGTGCGTCGCGGCGAGGGGATGTCGATGCTGACGATGGACTGGAAGGACGGGAAACCGTCTGACGACTTCGTCGGCTTCGCGATCGAGTACCAGCAGCCGGGCGACAAAGGCTTCTCCGCGCTCTCCAACCGGATTTCGTTCCCCAAAGCCAACGGCAATGTGGAATCGCGCAGCAAATCGAGCCGGGAATCCCCGATCCAGAAGTTCCGCTGGGTGCACTTCCCGCGCGACCCGGAAGTCAAAGGCGAATTCACCTACCGCGTCACGCCCGTCTTCATGGACGACCAGGACAAGCTCAGCTATGGCGATCCGCAGACCGCGGCGATCGCGCTCGGCGGCGATACGTACCCGCAAGAGCTGAACGTCGCCTTCACCCGCGGGTTTGCCTCTTCTCAGGCCTTCGTGGACTACTGGGGGGCTGACTCGATCCCGGAGCTGCTGCCAGCCGGTGCCGACGAAGGACTTGATTTCGTCCCCAAACATCCGCAAGCCGACGAGGCGCTGAACTGGATGGGGTTCGAGGCACGGCGGGCGATCCTCGATCTGCTCGACCAGGCGCTGGCGGACAAATCCGCCCAGGTGAGGGTGGTGGCCTACGACCTCAACCTGCCGGCGGTGGTCGAACGACTGGAAACACTGGGAGACCGCCTGAAGGTGATCATCGACGATTCCGGTAGCCACGGCAAAACCGGCTCGGCCGAGAACGAGGCGGAAAAACGCCTGGCGAAAACCGCAGGCGCCAAAAACGTCAAACGGCAGCACATGGGGGACCTGCAGCACAACAAGACGATCGTGGTGGATGGCGACAAGGTGAAAGCGGCGATCTGCGGCTCGACCAACTTCACCTGGCGCGGCTTCTACGTGCAGTCGAACAACGCCGTGGTCCTACACGGCGAAGATGCGGTGAAAGACTTCCTGGCTGCTTTCGACAGCTACTGGGAACACAGTGACGTGGGTGGGTTCGACAAGCTCGCCGCCGCCGGCTTCGCGGACCTCGGGATCAACGGAGTCGACGCGCACGTGGGCTTCTCCCCCCACAGCGACGAAAACACGCTGCTGCAGAAGATCGCCGACGACATCGACGGGGCTAAATCCTCGGTTCTCTACTCGCTGGCCTTCCTCTACCAGACGACCGGGCCGATCCGGGACGCGATCAAACAAGTCACCGAAGACGACGCCATCTTCGTCTACGGCATCTCCGACCGCAAAGTCGGCGGGCTCGACCTGCAGAAGCCCAACGGCAACGTCAGCCCGGTCTACCCGACCGAACTCGACTCGAAAGTGCCGCCGCCGTTCAAAGCCGAGCCGAGCGGCGGCAGCGGCGTGCGCCTACACCACAAGTTCGCCGTGATCGACTTCGACAAGCCCACCGCCCGCGTCTACCTCGGCTCGTACAACTTCTCCAACCCGGCCGACACATCGAACGGCGAGAACCTCGTCCTCGTCAAAGACCGCGGAGTCGCCATCTCCTACGTGATCGAGGCCCTACGCATCTTCGACCACTACCACTTCCGCGTCGCCGAAAAAGAATCCAAAGAAAAAGACTCCGAACCCCTAACCCTCATCACACCACCCAGCCAACCCGGCGACAAACCCTGGTGGGACCCGTACTGGACGAACCACCAGAAGATGCGCGACCGCGAGGTCTTCGCTTAGGGCTTTCCCGGTTACCGAAGCGAGATGAAGTCCGCTGGGTGAGGAGTGGAGTCCCGCAGGGCAAATGCTGCACCGCGAACCGGTACGGCAGCGACGACACCGCGCGTATGCACGAGCGCCTCGCGCGTGCCATCTGGCGCGACGCCGACAATCAGACGGGCAGGGTGCGGCGCATTTGGAGGCGTAATGCTGGTGGCGGCGATGCCGTGCGCGGTGGCTGGTGCCGTTTTCATACAGGTTGCGCTGATACCTGGGCCGCCCATTACGCCCTGCGATATCAGGCATAGGTGCCCGTTACCCGGAACCAGCCAATAGGTACCTTCGGCCTTGACTGGAATTCGCCGTGCGAGATTCCAGTTGCTTCCAAAGATCGGTCTACGAAGGAACCGATGCATGGCGGGCGGAAGTCCTTCTGGCGGCTTGCGCAGAAGCGCAAACGCGGAGAGCTGAGGGGGCTGTACCCGCGAGATGACGGGGAGGGCATAGGGATCTTCGGCGCGCGACCCAGGCTTCGCGGCAGGAGCGTGAGCCGACTTGGTCGTAGCAGACCTCGAGTCATCAGTTGAGCCTCCACAGCCCACTACGACGATTGCGAGAAGCGTTAGGGACAGTGACACGGCGCATATGCGCCGTGTCACTGTCGATGAAACCTTCATGTCCTGCTCGATCCCGTAATCAAGGCCGTGCAATTAGAAGACTTCACCATAGGCATAGGTTGCCCCTGCTGCGTTGTCCTGAATGTACGGCACGCCCCAATAGTTCGTTCCGTAGGAATTGAGGACCCATGCGCCAGGACCGCTGGAGCATTTCAGGGGTCCAATCGGCTGCTGCCAGACGCACACCGAGTGTTGTTCTCCCATCCCCCAGACCTGTGACGCATAGCGTTCATGGTCCAGGTGGCACGTTGCTTCAAATCCGGGGAGGTGATAACCCCAGCAGTAGCGTTCAGCGTGCGCGGATGACGTGTTCCAGATGGCCATCAATGCACATAGCGCAGCAAGGACAGCCGCAAGCGCAACCATGCGCCCAGTACGGACCGATACGTTTCCAGCCATACTCATGCCTCCTGACTGAGTATTCGTATTCACGTAATTACCCCTACCGGTAATACTCAACTCAGTTATGGAAAAGACTTCGTTGAGTAATTAACTTATATAGAGTGACAGGATTGATGTCAAAGATTGATCCATTACTTCGAACATCTGTCCATGACGCTGATGAGCGACAGTACGAAATCGCAGTTGGAAGAGGTTGCCCCTGACCCGCTTGAGCGCGGGCCAGGCATGCCGGGAACAACTTGCTATCGGGGCGCCCGGATTTGAACCGGGGACCTCACCGACCCGAACGGTGCGCGCTACCAGGCTGCGCCACGCCCCGAGAGCGGTGATTATCCCAGAGCGGGGGAGGGAGCGTTGGGACGGGGGCGGAGCGCTACTTTGGGTGGGATGCGTGTCCAATCGATCAGGATGGCGCGGAGGTTGATTTTGGCCCTTGCTCTGGCGCTGCTGGCGATGCCGGCGGCGGCGCAGGCCTACCTGCCGCCGGGCTTCATCGGGATCTCGCCGCAGAACCCGGGCACGGCGAAGGACTACCGGCTGATGCAGGAAGCCCGCATCTACAGCGTGCGGCTGCCGCTTTACTGGGCCGCGGTTGAGCCGGAGAACCCCGTCTTCGCGGAACCGAACTGGAACAGCTTCGACCACGAAGTGCGGCTGGCGGCCGAACAGGGGCTGGAAATCTTCCCCTTCGTCGTCGCTTCGCCGAAATGGGTCACTCCGCTCGGGATCGATCTGCCGGTCGCCAGCGCCTGGCAGCGCCACGCCTGGGGCTCGTTCGTTCGCGCGGCGGTGCGGCGGTATGGGCCTGGCGGGTCGTTCTGGAGCGAAGAAGACGAACTGCCCTACTTGCCGATCCGCCGCTGGGAGATCTGGAACGAGGAGAACATCGTCACCTTCTCCAGCAAGCCCGAACCGGCGCGGTTCGCGACCCTGATCCGGATCGCCGGCCGGATCATCCACCGCGAAGCGCCGGGCTCGAAGGTGATCCTCGGCGGCCTCTTTGGCCGGCCGTTGCAGATCCCGCCCAACGTCGCCTCCGGCGACTACCTCAGCCGCTTCTACCGCGCCCGCAACGTCAAGCCCTTCTTCGACGGAGTCGGTCTCCACCCCTACGTCGCCGAAGCGACGGCGATGGGGGCGCAGTTGCGCAACCTGCGGCGGATCACGCGCCGCCACCACGATGGCGCCACGCCGCTCTACGTGACCGAGCTGGGCTGGGGCTCGGCAGCCGGTCCGACCCGTTGGCAGCGCGGCATCTGGGGCCAGGCCAACCAGCTCTCCGAGTCCTTCTCGATGCTCTCAGTCAACCGGGTTCGCTGGCGGATCGGCGGCGTCTGGTGGTTCACCTGGACCGATGAAGGCGGTCGCTGCGTCTTCTGCAGCTCCGCTGGTCTCTTGACCCGGGACCGGGAAGCGAAGCCCGCCTGGTACCGGTTCAACGAATGGACCGGCGGCGATCCGGGCACGGTGCCCCGCGAGGGCAGCGAAAAGCCCGAGCTGGGGGAAGAAGTCTCGCCGGAATAAATAGTTAGGCTCCGAAGCGGACTTCAAACCGAAAAGGAGCATTTGCGATGGCTTTCTCCGTACCTGACCTGCCGTACCCCTACGACGCGCTTGAGCCTCACATCGATGAGGAAACGATGCGCATCCACCACGACAAACATCACCAGGCCTACGTCGACAAAGCCAACGCGGCTCTCGAAGGCACCGAGTGGGCCGACCGCGACGTCGAGGACGTCCTCCGCAACCTCTCCAGCCTCCCCGGTGACAAGCAGGCAGCGGTCCGCAACAACGCCGGCGGCCACTACAACCACTCGCTCTTCTGGCAGATGATGGGCCCCGACGGCGGCGGCGAGCCGAGCGGCGACTTGGCCTCCGCGATCAGCGACACCTTCGGCTCCTTTGACTCCTTCAAAGAGGAGTTCAAAAACGCCGGCATCACCCGCTTCGGCTCCGGCTGGGCCTGGCTGGTCAAGGACTCCTCCGGCCTCGCCGTGGTCTCGACCCCGAACCAGGACTCGCCGATCTCCGACGGCTCAACGCCGTTGCTCGGCGTTGACGTCTGGGAGCACGCCTACTACCTGAAGTACCAGAACAAGCGCCCGGAATACCTCGACGCCTTCTGGAACGTCGTCAACTGGGACTACGTCGCCGAGAGGTTCGCTTCGTAGCTGCGCTGCTCTGAGGCTGCGGGAATCTCGCTCATGGCGTGCTCGGCGAGGGCGGTGATCGTCAGGCTGGGGTTGACGCCGACGTTTGCCGGCACCGCCGAGCCGTCGCAGACGAGCAGGTTCTCGTAGCCGAAGACGCGCTGGCGGGCGTCGACAACCCCATCCTCGGGGCCGTGGCCGATCACCGCGCCGCCGAGGATGTGGGCGGTGCTGGGGATGTTCATCAGCGCCTCCATTACCGAGCTCTGGGCGATGCCGCCGGTGCGTTCGGCTAGCCATTTAGCGGCATCGTTGGCGACCGGGATGAAGGTTGGATTCGGCTTCTCCGGGTCCTGTTCGGTCTGCAGCCAGACGTTGCCGGAGCGTTTCAGCGTCGGCCGCAGCGCGATCGCGTTGTCGAGCGTCTGCATCACCAGGAGGATGATCGTGCGCCGTGACCAGCCCTTCGGCCACAGCACCTTGGCGAAGCGGACCGGGTGGCGGAGGATCTGCCCGAGTAGCTTCAGCGGCCGGGTGACGCGGGTGCCGTCGCCGACCAGGAGCGTGTAGAGCAGGCCCATCGAGTCGCCGTCCTTGCCGTAGCTGACGGTCTCGATGTGGGTGTCGGGGTCGGGGTAGATGCTGCCGCTGATCGCGACCCGCCGGGTGAGATCGTCCGGGTAGTCCTCGGGGACGGTGACGGCGAGGATCATCTCGCTGTTGGTGCGGACCAGCTCGCCGAGGCGGGCGGATATCTTCGGCAGGGAGCCGCCGAGGCGGCAGCGCTGCAGCAGCTTGTTGGTGCCGAGGGCGCCGGCGGCGACGATGACCCCGCGGGCGGTGATGGTGCGCTTGCCGCGACCAGGGATGACGCCGGAGCGTTCGCTGGCGATCGCGTAGCCCTCGCTGCCGTCGGCGGCGCCAAGCGGGCGGATCTCGGTCACGGTGCGATCCGGCGTGACCTCGACCCCGCGCTGTTCGGCCAGGTAGAGGTAGTTCTTGACGAGCGTGTTCTTGGCGCCGTGGGGGCAGCCGACCATGCAGCGCCCGCAGAGGCTGCAGCCGGTCCGGTCCGGGCCCTCGCCGCCGAAGTAGGGGTCGGCGACGGTTTTGCCGGGCTCGCCGAAGAAGATCCCGACCGGGGTCTTGCGGTAGGTGTCGCCGACGCCGATGTGTTCGCCGTACTCGCGCAGGAGGTCGTCGGCGGCGTCGTCGGTCTCGACCGGGGCGACGCCGAGCATCCGCTGCGCTTCGGCGTAGTGGGGGGCGAGCTCGCTCTCCCAGTCGGCGAGGTCGGCCCACTGCGGGTCCTTGAAGAACTTCGCGGGCGGGACGTAGAGCGTGTTGGCGTAGCCGAGGCTGCCGCCGCCGACGCCGCTGCCGCTGACGATCGAGACGTCCTTGAAGGTGGAGAGGCGGAAGATGCCGCGCAGGCCGATCCGCGGCGCCCAGAAGTAGCGGCGGATGTCCCAGGTCGACTTCGGGAAGTCCTTGTCGGTGAAGCGTTTGCCGCACTCGATGACGCCGACCTTGTAGCCCTTTTCGGCCAGGCGCAGGGCAGAGACCGAACCCCCGAACCCGGAGCCGATCACCACCCAGTCATAGTCGTACTGGCTCATCAGCCAGCCCAGCCTATCGGGCGGTTCCTAGGCTTCGCCGGGCTCGAGCGGCCGGAAGTCGCTGGTGCGAGCGCCACAGACGGGGCAGAACCAGTCGCTGGGGATGTCCTCGAACGAGGTTCCAGGCGGGATGCCGCCGTCGGGATCGCCAACCGCGGGGTCGTAGATGAACCCACAGCTGTCGCAGATCCAGAGGGTCGCGTCTTTGGTCTCCGTAGTCATGCCTTGGATGTTAGAGACCGCTATTTGCCGAAGCTGACCGTCGGCGTGGCGCGATCGGCTTCGTCGATCTCGAAGTAGTCGCGCGCAGTGAAGCCGCCCTGGTTGGCGATGATCGAGCCCGGGAACTGCTGGATGTCGGTGTTGTAGGACTGGACGTTGGAGTTGTAGATTCGGCGTGCGGCCTGGATCTCGTCCTCAAGCTCGGAGAGGTTGCGGCTCAGCTGCTGGAAGTTCTCGGTCGCCCGCAGGGTCGGGTAGTTCTCGGCGACGGCGCGCAGTTCGGTCAGGGCGCCGGTCAGTTTCGACTCGGCTTTGGCGGTGTCGGCAACAGTGGAGGCCTGCATCGCCTCGGCCCGGGCTTTGGTCGCTTTTTCGAAGGTCGCGCTCTCGTGCTCGGCGTAGCCTTTGACCGTTTCCACGAGGTTAGGGACAAGGTCGTGGCGTCGTTTCAGCTGGACGTCGATCCCGCTCCAGGACTCGTCCACCCGGTTGCGCGAGGCAATGATCGAGTTGCGCTTGCCGATGTAGTAGAGGACCGCGATGATGAGGATCGCGACGACGACGATGATGACGATGGTCATGAAGGCTCCTGTGGTCGAACCGGGCTTGTGGGCATCCTAACGCCGCGGCGCGGCGCCGCATAGGATCGCGGCGTGGGCGCGAAGCAGGAAGTGCAGGAATGGGCCGAGACGGTGCGTCGCTACGGCGAGCGCCACGACCTCACCTACGAGCCGGTCGGCGGGATCAACCCCAAGGACGGGCCAGTGGCGCTCTGCGTCGGCGGCGTCAACCGGCTGACCGGGCAGTTGGCCGAGGGCTTCTGGGGCGCCTCCTGCGACGCCGACGAAAAGGAATTGGGCGGCCTCTTTAACAAGGCGGTGCTGCCAACCGCGCTCCTCGCCAAGGCTCACATGCCCGACCTGGCGCAGGTGGTGCCGGCCTTCAACGTCGAGTCGATCGAGGGACACGAGGTGGTCACCCAGAAGTTCTCGCGCAAGGTCGAATTCGAGTCGATCGACTTCAACAAGCGCTTCTGGGCGACGGTGCCGAAGGAGTACGACCCGATCGCCCTGCGCGAGCTCTTCAGCCCCGGCTTCCTTGGTTGGGTGACGACGATCACCGGCGAGATCGACTTCGGCATCAACGACCGCCAGCTCTGGTTCCTCTGGCGCCTGCGCGAGCGCAGCGAGGAGGAACTGAAAGCGGCACTGAAAAACGCCGGCCAGCTGTTCAAACGCCTGCAGGCGGAGATGGACGAGAGCGGCATCCACACCTACCCGCCCGGCCCCTGGCACGCCGGCCTGGCCCCATTCCCGGCCGCTTAGCGAACTGCATCAACTTTCCTGGCTGAGAGGCCGGAAAGTTGATGCAGTTCGAGCGTTAGGCCGGGTAGTCAGGGTCGCCGGGGAGGACGACGCGGGGTTCGGCGGCGTCGTCGGCGATGACCTTGGGCAGGATCGGCTCGATGGTGCGCTCGCGGTAGGCGACTAGCGCCTCGTCGGAGGTGCGGAACTCGGCCAGCCAGCCGAGCTGAGTGCGGGTGGGGAAGGAGAGGACGAGCTCGCCGGCGTCCTGGGCTTCCAGCGCTGCCCGCGGCTGGAACCAGCGCGCCTCGGTGGTCTCGACCCCGTCCGGCCGCGGCGGCGTGTGGGGCGGGGCGAGGGCGAGGAAGAACCAGGCGTCGAAGCGGGTCGCGATCACCTCCGGCGTGATCCAGCGGGTGAAGGGGACGAGCTCCTCCTCCGCCGGCAACTCGATTCCCGCCTCCTCGGCGAGCTCGCGCACCGCGCAGGCGCGCAGGCCGGCTTCCTCGGCGCCGTCGGCTTCGTCCAGCGAGCCGCCCGGGAAGACCCAGACGCCAGGCATGAACCTCGCCTCCTCGCTGCGCCGCAGCATCAATACCTCCAGCTCCCTCTGCGCGTGCTTGCCGCCGCGCCGCAGTAGCACGATCGAGGCTGCCGGCCGCGGCGTCGAAGGCGGTCCGAAGTTCGGCATCTCCGCCGGTCCGCGCCGTCGCTCCTCCATCGCGCCAGCGTACCGGGGTGTGGTTGAGCTTTGGCCTCCTATAGAGGCCGAAGCTCAACCACACCCTTGGATGGGGCGCTCAGCCCAAGGCGCGGCGGCGCTCGCGGCGGACCCAGGCGCGGTGCGTGAGCCAGGCGAGGAGAGCGATCAAGGCGATCGGCCCGAGGATCGCGAGGCCGACGACGGTCACCGCGGCGGCGACGGCGAGGATGTGGCCGGCATCGTGGAAGGCGTCGTCGATGCCCCACGCACCGCCACCCGACGATTCGTTCGAATCGCCGGTGACGATCCGCAGAGAGACTCGGGAGAGGTCGGCGCGGCGGTGGAGGTGGTCGAGCTGCGCGGCGAGGCGGGAGGCGTGGTGGCGCTCGTGCCGCAGCTCGGCTTCGACCGCTTCCCGCTCCGATTCGGTTTCGGCTTCCCCGAGCTGGCCGAGCAGGCTGTCGATCCGCGCCCGGGATTCGCGCAGCAGCTCGGCGGTGCTGACGGTGGGGGCGGTGATGTCGGCGGTCGCTTCGTGGCGCGAGCGCACTTCGTCGATTGCCGAGAAGGCGGCGAGCGCGTCCGGGAGCTTGGCGCTGGGGATCAGCAGGTCGAAGCTCGCTCCCGCCTCGCCCGCTTTGCCCTGGCGGGTGGAGGAGTGCATGACGATGCCGTCGTTGGTGTGGACGGCTTCGAAGACCTTGGCCGCGTCGCCGGCGACGCCCTGGGGTTCGGCGCCGAGGACGACCTCGGCCGAGCGTTCGATCTTGCGGGGGCGGAAGCTGGCGTTGAAGTCGCCGTTCAGCGCTTCGGCCGAGTCCTTGGAGGCGGCGCCGGCCGAAGGGGCTACAGGTACTACGGCTTCGTACTGGACTTCGGGCGACTCCTTGGAGAAGGGCTTGATTTCCTGCGGCGGCCTTTGGGCGCTCGGCGTCTTCGGACTCGAGAGGGAGAGGGGCCCGCCGTTGTTCTGCTCCGACCCGCCGCTCAAGGCCACGACGGTTCCGATCGCAACCACGGCCAGGGCAACGCCCCCCGCCGGCAGCAGCAGGCGCCGCCGCGGGATCGCCCGCAGGCGCTCGAATGAGAACCGCGGCAACCGCGAGCGCCGCGGGAAGCCCGCGGCGGCGCGCTCGTCGAGCTCTGCGGCGAACTCCGGCCGGGGCGCAGGGCGCAGGGCGCGGAGGTCGGCGATCAGCTGGTCGTCCCTAGGCGGTTCCATCGCATGCCTCCCTCAGCTTGGTCATGGCGCGGTGCAGCTTGGTGCCGGCGTTTGACTCGCTGACGCCGAGCACCCGGGCGATCTCGGCGTTGGAAAGGCCGGCGAAGAACTTGAGCGCGATCAGCTCGCGCTCGCGAGGCGCGAGGCGCTCCAGCGCAGTGGAGACGGCGAGGCGGCGCTCGCTGTGCTCGGCGACCGCCTCGGCGCCGAAGCTGTGCAGGTCGACCGGCTCGGCGGTCAGCTCGGCCTGGCGATCGCGGCGGCGCAGCTCGTCCAGCGCCGCGTTGCGGGCGATCCCGAACAGCCACGCCCGCGGCTCGCCGCGCTCAGGGTCGAAGCGGTGGCGCTTTCGGTAGGCGCGCTCGAAGGCGGCGGCGGTGACTTCCTCAGCTGCGGGGCCGTCGCGCAGGAGCCCGGCGACGTAGGCGTAGATGTCGTCGCGGCTGGAGCGGTAGAGACGGTCGAAGGCGAGGTCGGCGGCCCGCGGCGCTTCCTCGGCGGCTGCGACAAGCGTCTCGCTCATGCCCGTACTACGAGGCAGCTCCCCATCCATCACAGGACGAATATGCCCTGTCAGGCAGCTATTGGCAAAGCCACAGCCGCCTTGATCGACGCGGCGGCGATGCCGACGAGCTCGCGCATCTCGTCCTCGGAGATCGAGAGCGGCGGCATCAGAACGACGGTGTTGCCGAGGGGGCGGATGAAGGCGCCGCGCTTGCGGGCCTCGATCGTCACCCGGTGGCCCATCCGCAGCGAGTCGTCGTGGTCGCCGAGGTCGATGCCGACCATCACTCCCTTCTGGCGCACCTCGGCGACCTCGGGCATCGCCGCGACCTCTGTCAGTAGCTCGGCGAAAAGGGCGATCTTCGGCTGCAGGCGCTCGATCGTACGCTCCCGCTCGAAGACGTCGAGGTTGGCCAGAGCGGCGGCGCAGGCGAGCGGGTTGCCGGTGTAGGTGTGGCCGTGGAAGAAGGTCTTGAACTCCTCGTAGGAGCCGAGGAAACCCTCATAGACCTCCTCCGTGGTCAGCGTCGCCGCCAGCGGCAGGTAGCCGCCGCTGATCCCCTTCGCCAGGCACATCAGGTCTGGCACGACGTCCTCCTGTTCGCAGGCGAACATCGTCCCGGTGCGGCCGAAGCCGGTCGCCACCTCGTCGCAGACCAGCAGCACGCCGAAGCGGTCGCAGAGCTCGCGGGCGGCGCGCAGGTAGCCCCCTGGCTGGATGAGGATGCCGGCCGCGCCCTGGACCAGCGGCTCGATCACCACCGCCGCGACCTCGCCGGCGTGGGCGCTGAGCACGCGCTCGAGGTCGGCGGCGTCGCCAGGCTCGGCCACGTGCGTCTCGAACAGCAGCGGGCGGTAGGTGGAGTGGAAGAGGTCGATGCCGCCGACCGAGACGGAGCCGATCGTGTCGCCGTGATACGCCTCGCGGAGGCGCACGAACCTGGTCCGGCGGGCGTGCTCGCCGCCGCGCTGCTGCTGGTACTGGAAGGCGATCTTCAGCGCGATCTCCGCCGCGGTCGAGCCGGAGTCCGAGTAGAAGACGCGGGAGAGACCGGCGGGGGCGATCTCGACCAGGCGGGCGGCCAGTTCGGTGGCGCCGGGGTGGGTGAGGCCGAGCATCGTCGTGTGGGCGACGCGCTCGAGCTGCTCGCGCACGGCGCCGTCGATCACCGGGTGCCGGTGCCCGTGGACGTTGCACCAGAGCGCCGCCGTCCCGTCAAGGTAGCGCCGCCCCTCGGTGTCGAAGAGGTAGGAGCCCTCGCCGCGCTCGATCACCAGCGGCTCTTCCTCGCTCCAGCCCTGCTGCTGGGTGAAGGGGTGCCAGACGAAGTCGCGATCCAGCTGCGCGTGGTCCAACGGCATGGCTCGCACGTTAGCCCCGGGGGCGGCGGGAGACGCCGGCCTCGAAAAGCGCTAAATCCGCCTGTTAGCTTCGTCCTGTGAGACGGATCAACATTGCGGCGCCGCAGTTCGAGTACGACGCCGAGGACCCGGAGGGCTTCCGCAGCGGCATGGCCCGCCTCGGCCAGTTGCTCGGCGGTGCCAAGGAGTCGGGCATCAGCGTCTACGAGCTCCCGCCCGGGCAGGCGATCTGCCCCTACCACTACGAGTGCGGCGAGGAGGAGTGGCTGCTGGTGCTGGAGGGGAATCCGACCCTGCGCCACCCGGAGGGCTCCGACCGGCTCGATCCCTGGGACGTCGTCTTCTTCGAGAAGGGACCCGCCGGCGCCCACGGCGTCCGCAATGAGACCGACCGGCCCGTGCGCGTCCTCATGTTCTCCACCGTCGTCATCCCCACCGCCAGCGTCTATCCCGACAGCGACAAGGTGGGGATTTGGACCGGCGACCCGGAGACCGATATGACCGTCCGCCGCGCGAGCAAGGTCGACTACTTCGACGGCGAGTGATATCCATCACACGAACAAATATTGCCCTTTTGAAAAGGTTGCGTTTGTGCAACTATTGTCGTGATGAACACGACGATTGAGGCGACCGACACCGCCGCCCGGATAGCAGCTCTCCTGCACCACTTGTTTCTCTACGACCGCGGCAACCAGCTGCGGGTGATCGAGGAGACGGGGCTCTCGATGACCCAGTGCAAGGTCCTGCTGGAGCTGGGCGGGCTGGGGGATTCGCCCCGCCCGTGGCAGGTCAGCGACCTGGCCGAGCTCTTCGGCGTCTCCGTCCCCTCGATGAGCCGCGCCGTCGACGCGCTGGTTAAGGCGAAGCTGGCGACGCGGGTGGAGGACCCCGACGACCGCCGCGTGCGCCGGGTGAAGATCACGGCCAAGGGCAAGGGCCTGGTCGCCACCCTCGTCACCGTCCGCTTGACCGGGATCGAGTCCTTTGTGACGACCCTCACCGCCGCCCAGCGCCGCAGGCTCGACGCTGCCGTGGAGGCGCTGATGGATCGCGAGGACCTCGCCCAGACCTACGAGCACCTGAAGGGAAGTGAGTCTGCTTGACGCGATACAGCCACCTGATCACCGACCAGAACCGCAAGTGGTGGACGCTCGGCGCGATGTGCTTCGCGCTGTTCATGATCATGCTCGACAACACGGTCGTGAACGTCGCCCTGCCCTCGATCCAGAAGGACCTGGGGGCCTCGATCAGCGGCCTGGAGTGGACGATCAACGGCTACACGCTCTCCTTCGCGGTGCTGCTGGCGACCGGCGGCCGGCTCGGCGACATCTTCGGCCGGCGGCGGATGTTCCTCACCGGCGTGGTGATCTTCGCGCTGTCCTCGGCGACGGCCGGCTTCGCGGTTGACGAGACCGCGCTAGTTATCAGCCGGGTGGTGCAGGGCGTCGGCGCGGCGCTGATGATGCCGGGGACGCTCTCGATTATCACCGACGCCTTCCCCGCCCACGAGCGCGGCAAGGCGATGGGCACCTGGGCCGGCGTCTCGGCGCTGGCGCTGGCGGTCGGGCCGGTGCTGGGCGGCTTCCTCACCGAGCACGTCAGCTGGCGAGCGATCTTCTACATCAACATCCCGGTCGCGATCGGCGCCGTGCTGGCGACCACCTTCGCGGTGCGCGAGTCGCGCGACACCTCGGTCGGGCGCGACGTCGACTACCCCGGCGTCGCGGTGCTGACGGTCGGGCTGACGGCGCTGGTGCTGGCCCTGGTCGAGGGCAACAGCTGGGGCTGGGGCTCGCCGGAAATCGTCGGCCTGCTGGCGCTCGCCGTGGTGGCGCTGCCGGCCTTCGTCTTCGTCGAGAACCGGGTCAAGGCGCCGATGGTCCACTTCGAGCTGCTAAGCGACCGCAATTTCCTCGGCGCGGTCGTGGTGGCGATGATCATCAGCTTCGCGATGCTGGGCGTCTTCTTCTTCCTCGCCCTCTACATGCAGGACATCCTTGGCTACACGCCGCTGGAAGCCGGCATCCGGTTCTTGCCTTCGACCCTGATGATCGTCGGCATCGCGCCGGTCGCCGGGCGGCTCTCCGACCGCTTCGGGCCGCGCTGGCTGATCGCCGGCGGACTGGTCATCGTCGCCGCTTCGCTGTTCAGCTTCAGCCGGATCGCGGTCGACTCCAGCTACCTCGACCTGCTGCCCGGGTTCATGCTGCTCGGCATCGGGATCGCGATGACGATGTCGCCGATGACGAGCGCGGCGATGAACGCGGTGCCGGTGCAGAAAGCCGGCCTCGCCTCCGGTGTGCTCTCGATGTTCCGCATGGTCGGCGGCAGCCTCGGCGTCGCCGTCACCGGCGCGATCTTCCAGGGCCTGGTCAGCTCCAAGCTCGACTCGCTACTCGGCAGCAGCGGGGTGACGGCTACCCAGCGCGACCAGATTTCCGAAGGGCTCGGCAGCGGCACCGTTCCGCACATCCAGGGGCTCGACACCGCCCAGACCAAGCAGGTGATGGCAGCCGGCAGCGAAGCCTTCGTCTACGCCCTCGGCCACGCGATGACCGTCTCCGGCTTCGTCGCCCTGGTTGGGGCGGCGATCGGAGCGACGGCGATCCGGGCCAAAGGGCGGACGCCGACGACGGTCGAGGCGGCGACCGCCGAGGCCAACGCAGGCGGCGAGGCGCTCGTGGCCGAGGAGGCGGCTGCGGCCTAGCCGCTTAAGGACGATCTGGCGGCATAGGCTGCCGCCCGATGCTCGTCCTGCTCCCGCCCTCGGAAGGCAAGGCTCGGCCCGAGGCGGGCGACCCGGTAGACCTTGGCTCGCTTGCTTTCGCTGACGAGCTGGGTGGGAAGCGCGAGGAGTTGATCGATGCCTTTGATCCAGCGCTGCTGAAGGCGCCGGCGGCGCTGGCGGCTGAGGTCTACACCGGTGTCCTCTTCCAACGGCTGCGCCTGCCGGAGCTGCCGGCAAAGGCGCAGCAGCGGGTGCTGATCGCGAGCTTTCTCTGGGGTGTGGTGTGGCCCGAAGACCGCATCCCGCACTACCGCTTCTCGCCGAAGACGCGCCTGGAGGGGATCGGACCGCCGGCGACCTACTGGCGCCCGGCGCTGACGGAAGCGCTGCCCGACGAGAAGGGCGACCTCATCGTCGACATGCGCTCCGGACCCTATGCCTCTGCCTGGAAGCCGCGGCGGGCGACCCTGCTCGCGGTCCGCGCCTTCACCGAGCGCGACGGCGAGCGCATGGCGGTCTCACACATGGCCAAGGCCGTCCGCGGCGAAGTAGCGCGAGCGCTGCTGGAGGCGAAGAAGCCGCCCGTGGACCCCGAGTCCGCCGCCGCAGTCGCCGAGTCCGCCAGCTTCACCGTCGAGCTCAACGCCGGCAACCTCGACGTAATCGTCACCTGAGGTTGATGGGCCTCAAATACCCCTATATGTAGGGAAATCAGCCCGTCAACCTAGATGCGGAGGAACGGCCAGGTCTGGGGAGCGGCTAGGTCGATGGAGGGGAGGGTGTGGACGGGGATGTCGGCTAGGGTCGCGATCGTGTCGCGGTTGGAGAGCTCAATTTCGCTCGGCTCCTCGGGCCAGGGGTTGAGGACTGCGGTGGCTATGTGGAGGCCGGCGTTGCGGGCGGACTCGATGGTGAGGAGGGTGTGGTTGATGGTGCCTAGGCCGGGGCTGGCGACTACGACCAGGGGGTAGCCGAGGTCGGCGGCTAGATCGCGGACGAGGTAGGTGGGGGAGAGCGGGACAAGCAGGCCGCCTACGCCCTCGCAGATAAGGACGTCGGCGTCCTCGGCGGCGGTGCGGGCGGCTTGGCGCAGGCACTCGGGGTCGATCCCCTCGCCGGCCAGCGCCGCGGCGAGATGGGGGGAGGCCGGCGGGCCGTAGCGGTAGGGGGCGATCTGGTCGTCGCTCTGGTCTGAGCCTGAGGCTCCGCGCAGCAGGGCATGGTCGGTCTCGACTCCTTCGTCCAGTCCGGTGACGGCCGGCTTGAAGACGTGGACCCGTTGGCCTTCGCCGGCGAGCGTGTGGGCGATCGTCGCGGCGACGACGGTCTTGCCGACCTCGGTGCCGGTGCCGGTGACGAAGATACCCGCGGCCGCCACGCGCCGTCCTCCTACGCCGCGATCGCAGCGCTGGGCAGCAGGCCGATCTCGCGCGCCGCGGCGCCGATCTCCCGCGCCGCCCGCGCCAGCTCCTCGGCCCGGTGCGTCGCCATCACCGTCAGGCGCAGCCGGGAGGAGCCCTCCGGCACCGTCGGTGGCCGGATGCCCTGGGCGAAGACGCCGCGCGTCAGCGCCTGCTCGCAGAGCTCCATCGCCGTCTCCGCCTCGCCGACCGCGATCGGGACGATCTGCGTCCACGAGCCGCCCGCGTCGAGCCCCTCGGCGGCCAGCGCCGCGCGCAGGGCTGCGGCGTTGGCCTGCAGGCGGTTGACCAGCTGCGGCTCGGCCTCCAGCACCTCCAGCGCCGCCAGCGCCGCGCCGGCGGCTGGGGGCGGCGGCGCCGTCGAGAAGATGAAGGGCCGCGCCGTATTGACGAGGAAGTCGACGGTCTCGGCGCTGGCGCAGACGTAGGCGCCGTAGGAGCCGAGTGCCTTGCCGAGGGTCCCGACCACCACGTCGACCTCGCCGCTGAGTCCCGCCCCGGCTACCGTGCCGCGGCCGCCGGGGCCGATCGCACCGGTCGCGTGCGCCTCGTCGACCATCAGCCGGGCGCCGTGGCGGCGCGCCAGTTCCAGCAGCTCCGCCAGCGGCGCCACGTCGCCGTCCATCGAGAAGACACCGTCGGTGACGATCAGCGCCGGCCGGCCGCGCACGTGGTAGAGCGCCCAGGCTAGGTGTTCGAGGTCGCCGTGGCGGTAGACGAAGGTCTCCGCCCGCGAGAGCCGGCAGCCATCGACGATGCTGGCGTGGTTGAGCTCGTCGGAGAAGACGACCTCGCCGCGGCCGGCCAGGGCGGCGATGGCGCCGGTGTTGGCGAGGTAGCCGGAGCCGAACAGCAGCGCCGCCTCGAAGCCCTTGAAGGCCGCCAGCCGCTCCTCCAACTGGCGGTGTGGCTCCATGTTGCCGGAGATCAGCCGCGAGCCGCCCGCGCCCGCGCCCCAGCGCAGCGCCGCCTCCGCCGCCGCCTCGCGCACCTCGGCCCGGTCGGCGAGCCCGAGGTAGTTGTTCGAGCAGAGGAGGAGGACGGGGCGGCCGTCGAGGGTGACGCTGGGACCCTGAGGGCCGTCGATCAGACGGAGTCGCCGGTAGAGGCCGCGCTCGCGGAGCTCCTCGAGCCGCTCGGCGACGTCGGTCACGCCGCCCGTGGGTAGGAGGGCGGCTTCTTCGCCTTCTTGATCACCCGCAACTGGGTCGAGGGGTCCCAGAAGTTCGCCTCCTCCTGGCTGTCGACCAGCTCGTCCATCGGCGTCGCCGGCGTCTCGCCGTCGAGCCAGCCGGAGCGGTTGTCGGGTCGCGGGTTGGCGCCGTTGTCGGGCTGGCGGGCGACGTTGAGGCCGAGCTCTTCGAACATCGCCCGGTCCTCGGCCGGTTCAGCGCCGAGGGTGGTGAGGAAGTTCCCCATCATCACCCCGTTCAGACCCGCCTTGACCGCCAGCTTGTGCAGCTCGCCGAGGTTCTCGACCCGGCCGCCGCAGAGGCGGAAGAGGGCGCCGGGGATGATCAGGCGGAAGATCGCGATCCACTTCACCACCTCCCAGGGGTCCATCACCTCGCGGTCGCCGAATTTCGTCCCCTCCTTCGGGATCAGGAGGTTGATCGGGACCGAGGTGGGATTGATCTCGGAGAGCTCGAAGGCCATCTCGACCCGCTGCTCGGGCGACTCGCCGAGGTTGAGGATGCCGCCGACGCAGGTCTCCAGCCCGGCCTCTTTGACCGCTTGGATCGTCCGCAGCCGACCCTCGTAGCGGACCGTGGTCGAGACCTCCGGGTAGAAGGAGCGGGCCGACTCAACGTTGTGATGGACCCGCTGGATGCCGGCTTCCTTCAGCGCCTTCGCCCGTTCGACCGACATGTGGCCGATCGAGGCGCAGCGCTTGAGGTTGGTCTGCTCGGCGACGAGGCGGGCACCGTCGAGGATTTTCTCGAAGTCCCGTTTGGAGAGGCCCTGGCCCTGGGTGACCATGCAGAAGCGGTGGGCACCGGCCGCCTCGGCCGCTTTCGCGTGCTCGAGGATCTGCTCCGGCTCCATCATCGCGTGCATTGGCGTGTCGGCCTCGGCGTAGCGGGACTGGGCGCAGAAGCCGCAGTCCTCGGCGCAGCCGCCCGACTTGGCGTTGACCAGCGAGCACATGTCGGTTGAGTTGCCGAAGTTCTCGACCCGCACCTCCCAGGCGCGTTCGACGAGAGCTTCGATCTCGGCGTGGTCGCTGAGGCGGCCGTAGGCAAGGGCCTCCTCGGAGGTGATCAGGGGGGACATCTGAGCGCAGCCTAAGAAGCGCTTCGGACGCCTGATCCAGGGGTGTGGTTGAGCTTTGGCCTCTATATGGGGCCAAAGCTCAACCACACCCCAATAGCATCGGCGGCGATGGAGCGCGCGGTGCGGCGACGGCGAAGGGGAGCGGTGGGGACGCTGTCCTGCCTGGCGATCGTCGCCTTTGTCTTCGGCGTCACGCTAGGAAGCAACCCTGCGCCCGAGGCCGATGCCGTCGCCAGCCTCTCCCTGAAGCAGCTTGCCGGTGAGCGGATCGTGGTCGGCCTGGGCGGCACTTCGGCCTCGCCGGGGTTGCAGGCGGCGATCCGCCAGGGCAGGGTCGCCGGCGTCGTCCTCTTTGCCGGCAACTTCCCCAGCCGCGCCGCCGGGCGGCGGCTGATCGCCCGCCTGCAGGCGATCCCGCGACCGCCGCAGCTGCGCGACCCGCTGTTGATCATGGTCGACCAGGAGGGCGGCGAGGTGAAGCGTGTGAGTGGCGCCCCGACTGCCTCCGCCCGCGAGATGGGTGCCCGCGGCGCTGCCTTCAGCGCCCGCCAGGGCCGGCGCACCGCCGCCAACCTGCGCGACGTGGGCGTCAACGTCGACCTCGCGCCGGTGCTTGACGTGGGGCGGCCGGGCGGCGTCATCGCCGAAACGGAACGCAGCTTCGGCTCGACCGCCGCCCGCGTCACCGCGACCGCGATCCCGTTCGCAAGGGCGCTGCAGGCCGGCGGTATCACCGCGACCGGCAAGCACTTCCCGGGCTTCGGCGCGGCCCGCGAAAACACCGACTTCTCGGTCGAACGGATCGACCTCTCCAGGCAGGAGCTGCGCGCGGTCGACGAGAAGCCATACGCCGCCTTCACCACCGCTGGCGGCAAGCTCGTGATGCTGAGCACCGCAGTCTATCCCGCCTTCTCCGAGGACCCCGCCGCCTTCACCCGCTCGATCGCCACCGGCGAGCTCCGCGACCGCCTCGGCTTCGAAGGCGTTTCGATCACCGATGCGCTGGAAACGCCAGCGGTCGAACATTTCGGCGGCCCCGGCAAAGCCGCCGTTGCCGGCGCGCGGGCCGGCGCCGACCTAATGCTGTTCTCGCACCTTGGCCCGGCGCAGAGCGCCTGGCGGGCGCTGCTAGCGAAGCTGCGCTCCGGCGCCTTGAAGCGCGCCGAATTCGAAGCCGCGGCGGAACGGGTACTCGACCTGCGCGCCGGCCTGCCGCGCTGAGGGACTAGCGCCTCTCCGGCGCATCCTCGCGCACCGCCAGCGGGTCGAAGACGCGGATGGTGTTACCGCCCGCATCCTTCGCCGCGTACATCGCCGTGTCGGCCTCGGAGATCAGGCTGGCGAGGCTCATCCGGGGGTCTTCGCCAAACATCGCGATGCCGATGCTGGCGGTGATCGGCCCACCGTCGCTGTCGCTGTTGTGTTCGCGGAGCTCGCGCTCGAGCGCTTCCGCGGCCAGGGTCGCCTCCTGGGCGCTGCAACGGGGGAGGATCACCGCGAACTCGTCGCCACCGAGGCGCGCGAGCGAGTCGCTGGCGCGGGTCCGCCGCTGCAGCACCGCCGCCACCTCCTTGATCACCCGGTCGCCCACCGGATGGCCGTGGGAGTCGTTGACCCGCTTGAAGCCGTCGAGGTCGAGCATCAGCAGGGCGCCAGTAGAGCCGTAGCGCTGACTGCGCGCCATCGCCGCCCCCAGGTCTGCCTCGAAGCGCCGCCGGTTGTCGAGGCCGGTGAGGGAGTCCTGGCTCGCCTGGCGCTCCAGCTCCTGCATCCGTTCGCTGCGATTCCAGCTGATGATCAGGGAGGCGAGCAGGCCGGCAAGCACGATCCCCAGCACCGCCAGCGCCAGCGGCAAGCCGAGGCCCGGTCCGCCGGGATCGTTGACGACCAGCAGCCAGGTGCGGTCGGCGATGTGGA
>Ga0070659_100001002_pt1 | contig 20727 bp, 16 predicted proteins | sample KBSC23metaG_FD_64666 | JGI IMG/M metagenome (GOLD analysis project Ga0070659, IMG submission 64666) | Corn rhizosphere microbial communities from Kellogg Biological Station, Michigan, USA - KBS C2-3 metaG | ecosystem: Host-associated > Plants > Roots > Rhizosphere > Soil ... | reverse complement strand
TGACGCTCGTCTTCAAGGATGAACTGACGCCTTCGAGCCGCAGCAACGTCCTCGAAGGCAGCCTCATTCCGATGAACCTGCAGTCCCAGGGCAAGCCGTTTGAACCCGTGCCATGGGTTGCAACACACACCGTCAACGAGCTGAAAGCCCGTGGCCTTCCGGCCACGCTGGGGGCGGCCGGGACGAATGGCACGACCGTGAGCATCAAGCACCTGCACATTCAGAACTTCCGCGTCAACGCCTACTCGCCCTTCATCACCTTCACGTCCGTGCGTGCCGATGTCGACACGCCTCGCGGGCCCCAGCGGATCACCGCATACATCAAGCGCGGCAAGGTTCCGGTCTGGTCTTTCGACGAAGTGATCGACCCGACCTACAACGATCCACTCGCATTGCTGACGAAGGAGTTGGCCGCCAAGCTGAACCAGCACCTGTTCGGCCAGGTGGTGGGCAACGAACAGGTCGCCGCACTCGTGGCTGCCATCGACAAGGACGGTACCACCCGGGCCGATGCCTACCTGGATGTGTACCAACTGGGTTTCAGCAACAACCCCGCCGCCGTGCCCGCGCTCGTGAGATTCACCTCGCACCAAAGCGAGTACATCCGCCTCGCTGCCTTCTCGTCGCTGGGCATCCTGAAGGCCGTGGACCAGTTCGAATTCCTCAAGAGCCGCTACGAGACGAAGACGGGTGTCTGGCAGGACCGTGCCATGGCTTTGAAGGCGATTGGCGATCTCGGCACACCGGAGTCGCGGGCTTATCTGCAAAAGGAGTTGTCGGCGATCGAGAACCTGACCGACAAGGAGTCGAAGTGGAACAAGGAAATCATCGGCCTGTACCTGTAGGCGCACTGCGGGGCTGATGATGCACATGCATCCGCCTCTCGGCGGGTGCATGCAGGCCGCATGCTGATTGCTCAGCGCACAGGAGGCTTGTCACGTCGGCCTGCCTCTGCACCGGTTGACGCATGGCAACGCCCATTCGGTTCCAGGCGCTCATCACGGCCGCGGCGAAGCTCAATTCGGCAACCTCCTGTTCTGAAAATTGAGCCCGAACTGCGGCAAAGTCCGCGTCGTTCGCTCCGGTGTGGCCGATGTCGGCAAGGCACTCGGCCCAGGCCAGCGCCGCTTGCTCGCGGGCATCGAAGAAGTCGACCTCACGCCAGGTCGACAGGCTGTTGATGCGCTGGATGTCGTCGCCTTGGGCCAGCAGGTCGAATGCATGCTTGTCGATGCAGAAGGCGCAGCCGTTGATTTGGGAGACTCGCAGGAAAACCAGGTCGACAAGCTTCTTGCCGATGCTGGCTTGGCGCAGCGCTGTACTGGCATCGGTGAGCGCCTTGTAAGGCAGGGGTGCGAGCTTGGCGTACGGAAGGCGGAGGGTCTGGTTCATGTGTGTGCCGTTGCGTTGAGATGGACGATGGCCGAACCGGCCGTCTCGCCTCAAGACGCACGGGCTTGATCGCTTGTGACCATGCTCGCCGCGATGTGGCGGAGCTTGTCCGGGTTGCGCACCACATAGATGGCGCGGATGCGCTCTCCATCGGTCACGATGGACAAGGCCGATTCGATGGCGCCGCCGTACCAGCGAAGCAGGCCCGGCGCTCCGTTGATGGCCGCGAAGCTGTACTGGAGGTTGGCGCCGTGGCTGCGCTGCACCACATGGAACAGGCGAGCCACCCGATCCGGGCCATGCAGCACCTTGCGCACCGAGATGACCTTGCCCCCACCGTCCCCCATCAATTGCACGTCGGCCGCCAACAAGGCCATCAGGTCGCTGCGCTGGCCGCTTCGGGCAGCGGCAACGAATTTCTCAAGCAGTTGGCGGTGGTCCCGCGCCTTTACCTTGAAGCGCTGCCGGCCGTCCTTCACTCGCTGTCGGGCCCTGTGCACCAGCTGCCGGCAAGCGGTTTCTGTTTTGTTCAGCAAGTTGGCGATGTCGGCATAGTCGTGGTCGAACACCTGGCGCATCAGGAGCGCGGCGCGCTCTTCGGGTGCCAGGCGCTCCAGCAACAGCAGGAAGGCCATCGACAGGTCGTCACAGAGTTCCAGCATGGCTTCCGGCGGCGGCACGGGGTGCTGCGCCTGCACGAGCGGCTCAGGCAGCCACAGTCCGGCGTAGGCAGCGCGCTCGGTCTTGGCGGCACGGAGCCGGTCGATCGAGAGACGGGTGACCACCGTGACCAGCCAGGCCTCGGCCGATTGCAGGCCCGCATGTTCGACGCTCTGCCAGCGCACGAAGGCATCCTGGAGAACATCCTCGGCGTCGCCGCGGGTGCCCAGCATGCGATAAGCGATGCCGAACAACCGCGGGCGGTGGGTGGTGAAGAGATGGAAGGCGTCCATGATCCATCAAAGACGTGGCAGCCGGCGCCGTGTGACAGCTTGAATGCATCCGGGTGCTGCCCGGCAAGGAACGCCCGTGCCCGCGCTGTCTACTTGTCGTTCCCGAGCTCTGTGCTCGACGCCTGCCGAGGCAGCACGGGGGCTTCACTCATCGCTTCACGCCACACCTTCTTTGGGATGAACGTGCGCAGCTGCTCGATGGCCTTGGCGATCAGCAAGGGGTGCAGTTCGTGAGCGATGCCGGGCAGCACGTCCGCTGTCACATCGCCGCCGAGTGCGACAAGGCGCTCCGCAGCGTCGATGGCCGGCCCGGGCGGCACGACCCGGTCCAGCATGCCGTGCAGCAGGTGCACCGTGGTGTCCTCCGGTGCGTGCCCCGGCGCCGTGGCATGGCGCCCGCCGAATGCGATGACCCGGCCCGCGAGGCGCGGTTCAGCCTGCACCGCTTCGAGCGACAGGATGGCCCCTTGCGAAAACCCGAAGAGGGCGGTGCGCTGCCACGGCAGCTTGAAGCGCCGCGTGAGTGAACGCACGACGCTCGTGAATTCGGGCAGGGCGGCGGCCACGCGCGCTCGGCGGAGGTCTTCGGTCAGGCCCTCGGGCGAGAACCATTGGTAGCCGGCGCGGCCCGACGTCGGGCCTTCATAGCGTTGTGGCGCGTTGATGGAGACAACCGCCGCCTGGGGGTATTCGGCAGCCAGTGCGTCCGCGAGCGGTTTCATGGCCTCGGCGCTGAGGCCGACGCCGTGGAACAGCAGGAACAGCAGTTGCGGGACGCCCGATGCGGGCAGGATTTCAACGGTGGCGCTCATTGTTCGGACCAAGGCAAAACCAAAGTGTGCCTGCCTTGGCGGCGCCGTGCAAAAGATGCTTCGAGGCGCCGCGGCGGCGCCAGGGGTGTCCGGTCAACAACGGCGGGTGCGGTCTTCGGTCCCGTGGTCCAGGGGCAACAGTGCGCGGAAGCTCGAATGTTCCTCGACCACACGCACGAGCGCCTGCCGCAACTTCACCGCGTCGAGCGGCTTGGTGAGGAAATCGTTCATGCCGGCAGCCATCGCTTCTTCGCGTTCTGAGACCAGGGCGGCAGCGGTCAGCGCAATGATCGGCAGGGCCTCGGCCGAATGCACCCTGCGCAGCCGGCGCGCCGCTTCGTAGCCGCTCAGGCGTGGCATCTGCACGTCCATCAGCACCACGTCGAACGGGCGCCGGGCCGCCACGGCCCGCTCCACGGCGGCAATGGCTTCATGGCCATCATCGGCCTGTACCACGTCCGCGCCCCACTGCTCGAGCGTCGACACACCGATCAGCATGTTGACGGGGTTGTCCTCCACCAGCAGCACGTGGATGCCTTGCAGCTGAACGATGTCCTGCGCTTCGTCGTCGGTGTCCTCGGCGGCCACCGCGGTCTCGGCCATCGGCAGTTCGGCCCAGAAGTGGCTGCCTTCGCCGGGGCGGCTTTCCACGCCGATGCGCCCACCCATCAGGTTCGCGAGTTCCTTGCAGATGGACAGCCCGAGCCCGGTGCCGCCGTAGCGGCGCGTGGTCGATTCATCGGCCTGCGTGAAGGGCTGGAACAGGCGGCGCTGCGTGGCGGCATCGATGCCCAGGCCGGTGTCGCGCACGCTGAAGCGGATGAATCCGCCGGCCGCGGGCGAGGCCTCGATGCGCACATGCCCTTCAGAGGTGAACTTCAGCCCGTTGGTGATGTAGTTGCTGAGGATCTGGCGCAGCCGCAGCGGGTCGCCTCGCACGATCGCCGGGAGCGATGGATCGATGTGGAGATGCAGTGCCAGTGCATGGGCGTGCGCGAGCGATTGGTACGCATGGTGCACCGCGCCCAGCAGCGCCCGCAAATCGAAAGGCACCGATTCGACGCTGAACTTGCCGGCCTCGATCTTGGAGAGGTCCAGGATGTCCGAGATGATGCCCGCCAGGCTTTGGGCGCTGTCATGGATTTGGGCGAGGTGCTGCTGGCGCCGGCGCTCCTCCAGCCCGGGCTGCATGGCCAGGCGGGCGAGCCCGAGCAGCCCGTTGAGCGGCGTGCGGATCTCATGGCTCGTATTGGCAAGGAATGCGCTCTTGGCGCGGTTGGCGGCCTCGGCGCGGTCACGCGCTTCGGCGAGCGCCTGCTCGATCTGGTGGCGTTCGGTGATGTCCTCGGCGATCCAGATCGTTCCGTCGAGGCTGGGGTGCGATGCGGACACGGCCTGGGCCATCACGCGGCCGATGAACGTGCTGCCATCGCGGCGGCGCATCATGCGCTCCAGTTCGAGCGGCGCATCGGTGCGGTCTTCGGCCCGGTCTTCGCCGTGGAGCCACACCACCTGTTCGTCCTGCCCCACGAGTTCGCCCGGAGCCCAGCCGAACATGCGCTCGAAGCGGTCGTTGACTTGCACGAAACGACCCTCGCGCGTGAGCGCGATGCCGATCAGGGCGTTCTGCAACATCGCCTCATGTTCCCGTTGCACGCGCTGGGTCTCGGTCACGTCGCGGCCGTTGACCACCATGTAGGCGCGGCCATCGAGTTCGAAGCGCGCGGCCGACAGCAGCAACGACACAGGCTGCTTTGCCTTCGTGGCGAGCGTGACGGGCATCTCATGGACCTTGCCGTGGGCTTCGAGGGCCTCGATCAGCGGGTGGCGATCCTCGACGCTGTACCAGATGCCCAGCTCCATCGCGGTCTTGCCCACGACCTCCTCGGAGGTGTATCCGAAGATGCGCAAGAAGCTTTCGTTGACCATCAGGTAGCGGCCTGTGTCGAGGGCGTTCAAGGTGATGAAGTCGGGGCTGGTCGCAAACATGTGCGTGAGCAGCACCTCCGAACGGCGCAGCGCGTTCTCGGCGGCCACCCGCGCCGTGATGTCATAGAAGATCGACAACGTGGCCGGGCCGTTCACCTCCTTGACGCGCACGTCGGTGGCCTGCGCGGTCAGGCGCTTGCCTTCGAGCGAGGTGAGCTGGAAGTCCACCATTTCGAGGGCGCTGCCGAGGGGCATGTGGTCCAGTTCGGCCAGGCGTTGTGTTTGCAGCTCGCGCGATGGCCCGTCCTCATAACGCGCCAGCAGGTTCGTGCCCACGAGCGCGGCGGGCGAGGCGTGACCGAACATGCGTGCAGCCGCCTCATTGGCATCGAGCACCAACCCATGCCGATGCAGCAGCAGCGGCGTGGGCGATCGTGTGAAGAGTTCCTGGTATCGGCTCTCGCTGGCGCGCACGGCCTGCTGCGCCATCCATTCGCCGGTGATTTCCTTGCCGACACCCCAGTAGCCGACAAAGCGGCCATCGTCGTCGAAGCGTGGCCGGCCGCTGATGACGAACTGCCGAAGGCGGCCTTCGCTGTCGACGCGCTGCAGGCGCACGTCGGAGAAGGGGTGATGGGCCTGCATCGCCGCCCGGGCGATCAGGCGGTCGCGTTCATTGATGCCGAGGTCGAGTTCCCACGGCAGCTGACCGGCCTGCGTGCGGTTGGGATGCAGGAGGCCGGTCGTCAGATCATCCGAGACATCCACCAGGCGCAGGTTCTGGTCCACCTCCCAGTACATGTCCGCGGCGATGGTCAGCAGCCCGCGGAAGCGTTGTTCCCGCTCGTCGGCCTGCCGCAGCGCGAGGTTCACCATGCGGGCCATCAAGGCTCCGGCGACCAGCGAGGCGGCCAGCATCAGACTGTGGGAGACCGTGTACAGGGCATTCGGTTCGGCGTTCAAATGACCGAAGGCCGCGGCCACGTGGAGCGCGGCAATGGCCATCTGCCCCGCAAGCGCGAGCATCAAGCCTGCCCGTATTCCGGAGAGTACCGAGACGAGGCAGACAAACAGCCCCATGTAGGCGAGGTTGGGCATGTGCAGCCCCTGGCCAGTCACGACGGCAGACAGCACGGCCACGATGGACGCGCACCAGCCGGCCACATTGATGACCGTGCCCACGGGCCACACGTGTGCCTGCCAGGTGGCCCCGGCGAACCCTGCCGACAGGAGCAGGCAGGCCGTGACGAGCAAGGCCTGCGCGGAAGGCTCGATCTGCAGTGGAACGACCGCATACATGACGGCGTTGCCGCAAGCGATCACCGCTGCCGCGCAGAAGAACACTTGAGCAGCCTGGGGCTTGAGGCCGGGCGGTGCCCGGCGAACCTGGGTGCGCGGGGCAGGGGCTGGCAAGGAGCGCATTCGACGGGGTCACACGGTGGAGCGGAGCCGCTCAGTGTGTCATTGGCTCCGCCCCGGAGGGGCCTCTCGTTTTCCCCTGCGATGGGCTCGTCAGGCCGAGTCGCGTGCGGAATTCAGCAGTGTGCGGGTCTCGAGCGCGACGCGCCGGGCGGCCGAAGCAAAATCCTCGCCTTCGGACGCATACAGCACGGCACGCGACGAATTGACGACGATGGGCGCATCAGGGCACCAGCCGGCCTTCACAGTGGCTACCGCATCGCCTCCCTGGGCCCCGACGCCGGGGATCAGCAGCGGCAAACCAGGCGCCAGCTCGCGCACCCGGGCGATCTCGGCGGGGAACGTGGCGCCCACGACGAGCCCGAGCTGGCCATTGCGGTTCCAGTCGGTCTGAGCCAGATGAGCGAGGTGTTCGAACAGGCGCGGCTGCCCGGGCACATCGGCCAGGCGCTGGAACTGCCAGTCGCTGCCACCCGGGTTGGAGGTACGGCACAGCAGGATCACGCCCTTGCCGGGGTACCGCAGGTACGGCTCGATCGAATCAAACCCCATGAACGGCGACAGCGTCACCGCGTCGGCCTGGTAACGCTCGAAGGCTTCGCGGGCGTACTGCTCGGCGGTGGAGCCGATGTCTCCGCGCTTGGCATCGAGGATCACCGGAACGTCCGGGGCCACTCGGCGGATGTGCGCCATCAGCTGCTCGAGCTGCGCCTCGGCCCGGTGCGCATGGAAATAGGCGATCTGCGGTTTGAACGCGATCACGAGGTCCTTGGTGGCATCGACGATGCGCGCGCAGAAATCGAAGATGCGCGACGGGTCGTTGCGCATCCCGATGGGGAACTTCGACGGCTCCGGGTCCAGCCCGACACACAGCATGGACTGGTTCTGGCGTTCGGCGTGCCGCAGCCGGGCGGTGAAGTCCATGGGTGTTCCTTCAGATCTTGCGGGCCAGGGCCGTGGCCAACCCGGTGTAGGTGGCCGGCGTGAGCGCCAGCAGGCGGGCTTTCTCCGCCTCGGGCAGCGCCAGGCTGGCAATGAAGCCCTGCATCAGCTCGCGGGTCATCGGCTGGCCGCGGGTGAACTTCTTGAGCTGCTCGTACGGCTCGGGCAGGCCGAACCGGCGCATCACGGTCTGGATCGGCTCGGCGAGCACTTCCCAGGCGGCATCCAGATCGGCAGACAGCGCGGATTCGTTCAGCTGCAGCTTGTCGAGGCCTCGCGCCAGCGAGTCGTAGCCGAGCACCGCGTAGCCGAGCGCGACGCCCATGTTGCGCAGCACCGTGCTGTCGGTCAGGTCGCGTTGCCAGCGGCTGATCGGAAGCTTTTGGCTCAGATGGGTCAGGAGTGCGTTCGCAAGGCCGAAGTTGCCCTCGGCGTTTTCGAAGTCGATGGGGTTGACCTTGTGCGGCATCGTGGACGAGCCCACTTCGCCTTCCTTCGTCTTCTGCTTGAAGAAGCCGAGGCTGATGTAGCCCCACACATCGCGTGACCAGTCGATCAAGATGGTGTTCGTGCGGGTCACCGCGTCGAACAATTCGGCCATGTAGTCGTGCGGCTCGATCTGGATGGTGTACGGATTGAAGGTCAAACCGAGCTGCTTTTCCACCACGCGCTGGCTGAAGGCCTCCCAGTCATGGTCGGGGAAGGCGGACAAGTGGGCGTTGTAGTTGCCGACCGCTCCGTTCATCTTGGCCAGCAGCTTGACGCCGGCGATGCGTTCGCGGGCGTTCTTCAAGCGGGCGACGACGTTGGCGACTTCCTTGCCCACCGTGGTGGGGCTGGCCGTCTGGCCATGCGTGCGGCTGAGCATGGGCACGGCGGCGAAGTCGCGGGCCAGACCGGTCAGCTTGGAGATGATCTTGTCGACGGCCGGCAGCAGCACGTCTTGCCGCGCCGCCTTGAGCATCAGGCCGTGGCTCGTGTTGTTGATGTCCTCGCTGGTGCATGCGAAGTGCACGAACTCGCCGGCGTGTTTCAGTTCGGCATTGGCTTCGAAGCGGTCCTTCAGCCAGTATTCCACGGCCTTGACGTCGTGGTTGGTGGTTTTCTCGATGTCCTTGATGGCCTGCGCATCGGCTTCCGAGAAGCGGGTGACCAGGCCGCGAAGCAGGCCCCTGGCGGCTTCGGACAACGGCTTGAATTCCTTGAACCCGGCGTCGGACAGTGCGATGAACCACTCCACCTCGACCTGCACGCGGCGGTGCATCAGACCGAACTCGCTCAACAACGGTCGCAGCGCGGCGACCTTCGGGGCGTAGCGGCCATCCAGGGGGGACAAGGCGGTGAGGGCGGAGAGATTCATGACGGGGGCGGCCGGGACGGAGGCCGCGAAAAAAGGAGGATCCGACGATGCCCGCGCGCGGGCGCAGGGAAGTGCGATTTTAGGGGACCCCGTGGCGCCCCGCCCGCTCGCTGGCATTTTTTGTGCGGTGCACGACACCTTGCCCTACAGTGGGGCATGTTCCGAGGACCGATCCCATGACCACCGTCCACCACATCACCCATCCGCTGATCCAGCACAAGCTCACCCTGATGCGCCAGAAAGACCGCAGCATCAGCGGCTTTCGGCGCCTGCTCGGAGAGATCAGCATGCTGATGGCGTATGAGGTCACCCGCGAGATGCCGACCCAGTTGATCGACATCGAGACCCCGCTCGAGCCCATGAAAAGCCCCGTCATCGACGGCAAGAAGACCGTGCTCGTCAGCATCATGCGGGCCGGCGATGGCTTCCTCGACGGCATGCTGAGCATCCTCCCCGGCGCGCGGGTGGGCCACGTCGGCCTCTACCGGGATCCCGAAACCCTGGAGGCCGTCGAGTACTACTTCAAGATGCCTCAGGACATGGACGAGCGCGATGCCATCGTCCTCGACCCGATGCTCGCCACGGGCAACTCGGCCATCGCGGCAGTCACCCGGCTCAAGGCGACCAACCCCAAGTCCATTCGATTCGTCTGCCTGCTCGCGGCGCCGCAAGGCCTGCAGAAGTTCGTCGACGCCCACCCGGACGTTCCGGTCTACACGGCGGCCATCGACCGCGGGCTCAACGAACACGGCTACATCGTGCCGGGCCTCGGTGACGCCGGCGATCGCATCTTCGGCACGAAGTGAGCGTTCATGGCCGCTGACCGCACCTTCTGCCTGCGCGACGTGGTGCTGCCCGACGGACGCACCGGACACGACGTGTTCGTCGAGGCGGGCCGCATCCGGGAAGTGGGGCCCCGGTTGACCGTGCCGGAAGCGGTGCCCGAAATCGACGGAGGCGGCTGGTTGCTGTCACCTCCGTTCGTGGACGCCCACTTCCACATGGATGCCACGCTGAGTCACGGCCTGCCGCGGATCAATGCAAGCGGCACCCTGCTCGAAGGCATTGCCTTGTGGGGCGAGCTCAAGCCGACGCTGACACAAGAGGCTTTGGTGGAGCGTGCGCTCGCCTACTGCGACTGGGCGGTGGCCAAAGGCTTGCTCGCCATCCGCACCCACGTCGACGTCTGCGACGACCGCCTGCTTGCCGTCGAGGCACTGTTGCACGTCAAGCGCACCGTTGCCCCGTACCTCGATTTGCAGCTCGTCGCCTTCCCGCAAGACGGCCTGTTGCGCTCATCCACGGCCTTGTCCAACCTCAAGCGGGCGCTCGACCTGGGGGTGGACGTGGTGGGCGGCATCCCCCATTTCGAACGGACGATGGCGCAGGGCGCCGAAAGTGTGCGCCTGCTGTGCGAGCTGGCCGCCGAGCGCGGCTTGCCCGTGGACATGCATTGCGACGAAAGCGACGACCCGCTGTCGCGCCACATCGAGACCGTGGCCGCGGAGACGGTGCGCCTCGGCCTGCAGGGCCGCGTGACCGGCTCGCACCTGACGTCGATGCACTCGATGGACAACTACCATGCCAGCAAGCTGATCCCGTTGATCGCCGAGGCCCAGGTTCACGTCGTGGCCAACCCGCTGATCAACATCACGCTACAGGGACGCCACGACACCTACCCCAAGCGGCGCGGCATGACCCGCGTGCCCGAACTCCTGGCCGCCGGCGTCAACGTGGGCTTCGGCCACGATTGCGTCATGGACCCCTGGTATGCGCTGGGCTCAGGAGACATGCTCGAAGTGGCCCACATGGGACTGCATGTGGCGCAGATGACGTCCCAAGCGCAAATGCGTGCGTGTTTCGACGCGGTGACCCGCCACAATGCTGCCGTGCTGGGTCTTGCAGATTACGGCCTCGCGCCGGGCCGCCGGGCCGACATGGTGCTGCTGCAGGCGCGTGATCCCGTCGAGGCCATTCGGCTTCGGGCCGTCAGGCTGCTGGTGGTGCGCGATGGCCGTGTGCTGGCCCGCACGCCACCTGCCGTGGCCGCTCTGGATCTACCGGGACGACCGCCCGCGGTCGATTGGACGCGTCGGCATTGACAGTCTCAAGGGCGGCGCGACTGCGCCGCGTCTCGGAAGAACCGAATGCGTTCAGCATCCTCCGGATGCGACCCGACGCCCAGCCCCAGCCACCGTGGCGTTTGCGCGTCGGCCTCCTGCCGCTGCGGCAACGCAGCGAGCTTTTCGAAGAAGACCACCATCACGAGCGGTGAAATATTGCTCGCCTTCAGCAATTGCACGCTCGTGGCGTCGGCTTCTCGTTCCGCGTCGCGCGAATAGGCTGCACGGCCCAGCAACACCGGCGCCGCGCCGAGGACGCGGCTGAAATCGTCGAGGAGCCAACCGTAGGCCATGCTGAGCAGGCTCTCCTGCACGAAAAGCCGCATGCCGTGGCGCGCTTCGATGTGGCCGAATTCATGCGCGAGAACGCCCAACATGGCGTCCTCGTTGTCGGCCAGCAACTCGACGAGCTGGTCGGTGACAACGATCGTGCCGCCGGGCAGCGCCAGGGCGTTGGGCCCGATCGTGTTCTCACGCGCCTTGCGAAAAATCACCTGGTGCGCCACCGGCACGGCCTGCCCGCCGCGCGATTTGCGCACGATGCCGGCAAAAGCCAGGCGAAGCCGGGCTTGGCGGGCCTCGGGAAGTTCGCTGGGGGCCAAGGCCTCGGCTTCGATCGACTTGAGCGTCGCATCGCCGAGCGCCCGATCCACCTCCAGCGGGACGGCCGCAACGAACGTGCGGGATGCCCAGGGCAACGCCCAGACATACAAGGCCGCGCCCACGCCCAGCACGATCGCGATCATGGCCACGACCACGGCAAACCATGGCCATGCCGGATTGGTTCGGGGAACCAGCTGGTGCCGGTGGCCCGTTGCGGCGGCCCAGCGGTCCCAGGCCTCGCCGTCGCGGCAATACAGCGCGCCGCCGTCCCGCAAGGGCAGCGAGCGGCCGCCATCCGTGGTACGGACGGGCGTCAGCACGTCATCGAGTGCCAGGCTGCGCGCCAGGCCTTGCCCGGCCACCAGCAGGCGCTGCTGCCCCATGCGCAGCGTCGCCGGCAAGCGCTTCGCGCCTTTGCCTTCGAGGTAATCGATGGGCAGATCGAGGGTCATCACAGACTTGGAAAAGTGGGAACGTCCATGCCGGGGAGGGCATGAAACCATGCGTCCGAAAAACTCTATCACCTGCAATGTGCCCTTTGTCACGCTTCGCGTTCGATAGAATCGTTCGAATCCAGGGAAAACCACAACCATGAAACTCATCGGTTCGCTTACCAGTCCCTACGTGCGCAAGGTCCGCATCGTGATGGCGGAAAAGAAGCTCGACTACCAGTTGGAGCTCGAGGACGTGTGGGCGAACGACGCGATCCTGAAGTCCAACCCCCTCGGCAAGGTGCCTTGCCTGGTCATGGACGGTGCCGAAGCCGTCTTCGATTCACGGGTCATCGTCGAATACGTAGACACCCTGTCGCCCGTGGGCCGACTCATCCCCGAGCGCGGCCGCGAGCGCACCGAAGTGCGCACGTGGGAGGCACTGGGCGATGGCGTCCTCGATGCCGCCATCCTGGCCCGACTCGAGCGCACATGGGCCGGCCGAAGCGAGGCCGAGCGCTGCGACGCCTGGGTGGAGCGCCAGATGACCAAGGTTCATGCATCGCTCGGTGCCATGAGCCAGGGGCTGGCGGACAAGCCGTGGTGTACCGGCATTCATTTCACCCTGGCTGACATCGCGGTGGGGTGTGCCCTGGGGTACCTCGATTTTCGATTCCCCGATATTGCCTGGCGGGAGAGGTACCCGAACCTTGCCAAGCTGAGTGCCAAGTTGGCGCTTCGGCAGAGTTTCATTGATACGGTGCCCCCTTCGCAGGGTTGAAGATTGTCAATCTTGGGACGGGCTTGCCGTCCTGGGGGCTTTTCGCTTTGGGGAATCTTGTTCCCTGGCGAGGCCGCGCCGGGTCTCGGCCCGGCAGCCGACTTCCCTTTCTTGTCGGCGCCAAGAAAGGGAAGCCAAAGAAGGCGCTGGAACACCAGCTTCCCCGCATTTGGCTCGGGCGCTTCGGCTACGAATCCCCCGCACGACCACTGTCTCCGGCTCCACCGTGACCGTACGAGACACGGCCGTGCCGGCCCGCTTCAGCTCGCTTCGCATCGTGCCCGCTCGCTCACTGGACCCGGTGGGCCCCGGCTTTCGCCGGGGTGACATTTGTTTGCGGCTCCCGCCTGTGATTGCGGCCCCCGAATGTCATACCGGCGAATGCCGGTACCCACTGCTCCGAACGGCCACGACTGCCGCCGGAGCTAAAAAAGAGCCAGAGGCGAGCGAGCAAAGCGAGCAACGCCCTGCAACGCGCGCGACAGGAAGGCGAGCAAAGCGAAGCCGCCCATCAAGCCACACGCGAGCCTGGCTCCGCCGGGCGACCCGTGGCGCCCCTCGGGGGCAGGAGCGAAGCGACTGGGGGGCTCTAAATCTCTATTTTGGACCCCAGCTCCACCACCCGATTCGTTGGCAGACTCAGGAAATCCGCGGCGCCGCTGGCGTTGTGGTGCATGCTGGCGAACATCTTCTCGCGCCACATCATCATTCCTTCGCCCAGCGACGGGGTCACGATGTCACGTGACAGGAAGTAGGAAGTCTCCATGTCGTCGAGGCGCACGCCACGCCCCCTCAGGAGATTGAGCGCCTCAGGCACGTCGGGATCGTTCTTGAAGCCGAAATGCAGCGTGACCTGCCAGCAGTCGTGACCCAGTGATTTCAGTTCAACCCGTTTGTCGAAACCGATCCATGGCACCTCGTGGTGCGTCACGGTGACGAACACATTGGTCTCATGGAGCACCTTGTTGTGCTTGAGGTTGTGCAGCAAGGCGTTGGGGGTGAGGCCGGGTTCGCTGACGAGGAACACGGCCGTGCCGCTCACCCGCGCTGGAGGGCTCACGAACACGGCATCAAGGAAGCTCACGAGGTCGATGGCGTCGTTGCGAAGACGGTCGCGCATCAGCTGGCGCCCTTCCTTCCAGGTCATCATCAGCGTGAACATCCCGCCGCCGATCATCAGGGGAAACCAGCCACCATCGAACACCTTGACGATGTTGGCAGCAAAGAACACCGCATCGACGACAAAGAAAAAGCCCGTGGCCGCCACGCACACGAGCCACGGATACTTCCAGCCATAGCGGATCACGAAGAAGGTCATCGTGGTGGTGATCAGCATGTCCACCGTCACGGCGATGCCATAGGCGCCGGCCAGTTTGCCGCTGGACCCGAAGATGGCCACGGCAAACACGATGAAGACGTACAGCCCCCAGTTGACGACCGGCACATAGACCTGACCGGCTTCCTTCACCGAGGTGTGCACGATGTACATCCGAGGCAGATAACCGAGCTGGATGGCCTGCTTGGTGATCGAGAAGGCTGCGGTGATCAGCGCCTGCGATGCGATCACCGTGGCGCATGTGGCCAAGGCGATCAACGGGTACAGCGCCCATTGCGGGGCCATCTCGTAGAACGGGTTGTTGACATTCTCCGGATGGGCCAGCAAGAGCGCGCCCTGGCCGAAGTAGTTCAGCACGAGGGCGGGCATGGCGAGCGAGAACCATGCGATGCGGATGGGCCGCTTGCCGAAATGCCCCATGTCCGCATAGAGAGCCTCGGCACCGGTCACGCACAACACGAGGGCGCCAAGCGCGACAAAGGATGTGCCTGGGTGCGCCATCAGGAAACTGAGCGCATACGTGGGGCTCAATGCCCACAGCACGGCAGGGTTGGTCAGGATGTGGCGCACGCCCAGCAGGGCCAGCACCACGAACCACACGAACATCACCGGCCCGAAGAACTTGCCCACGCTGGCCGTGCCGTGCCGCTGCACGACAAAGAGCGCCGTCAGCACCAGCAGCGTGACGGGCACGACCCATCGGTGCAGACCGGGCGCAGCGACCTCCAGGCCTTCGACGGCGGACAGCACGGAAATGGCGGGGGTGATGACCCCGTCGCCGAAAAAGACGGCCGTTCCGAACACCCCGAGCAGCAGCAAGCGATTGCGCAGTACGGGGCGCTCTGCCACGGCTGTGGACGCCAGCGCCAGCATGGCGATCAGGCCGCCTTCGCCATTGTTGTCGGCACGCAGGATCAGTGCGACGTACTTCAGGCCCACGATGACCGTGAGGGTCCAGAACACCAGAGACAGCACACCCAGGATGCTTTCCTCACTGAGCGCAACCCGCCCGTGCGCGAAGATTTCCTTCAACGCATAGAGCGGGCTCGTGCCTATGTCGCCATAGACGACGCCGATGGCGCCCAGCGTGAGGACGGCCAGGCTGGAAGTGGGACGGGGCTGGGTCACGGTCGGCCGCGACGCCGAAGGCGACACGGGTTCGGGATATTAGGGGTCGCCATTTTGCACCTGCGCGCCCGGCACCATGTTGCAACGCAGCAACTTCTTTGTCTGCCCGGAGGATGACGTTACTCGTAGACCTCCGCATCGGGGTCCGTGGCTTCGAGTTCGTAGCTGGCTGCCAGCATGGCCAGCCGCGCAATCACCCCATACATGTAGAACCGGTTCGGCGCGCTGGCTCCAGGTTTGACCCCCGGCTTGGGCAGTTGGTTGGATTCCGCGAATGCCAGCGGTGCAAAGACGGCGCCGGGGGAATTGAGGTTCTCATCCACGCCCCGTTCCGCATTCACCCGGTAGAAACCGCCCACCACGTAACGATCGATCATGTAGACCACCGGTTCGGCCACGGCGTCGTTGACGCGCTCGTACGTAGGCACACCTTCCTGCAGGATCACCTGGCTGACCTCCTGCCCGTCCTTGATAACGCTCATCTTGTTGCGCGTCTTGCGGTTCAGGTCGACGAGGTCCTTGGGGTCGCGTACGGTCATGATGCCCATGCCGTACGTGCCAGCGTCCGCCTTCACGATGAGGAACGGCTTTTCCTGGATGCCATATTCCTTGTGCTTGCGGCGGATCTTCGCGAGCAAGGCCTCCGCCTGGGCAGCCAGTTCTTCATGGCCGGCACCCGTGGTGAAGTTGATCTCTCCACAGCCGGCCGACATCGGGTTGATCAGCCAGGGGTCCATGCCGAGCAGCTTGGCAAACTTCTTCGCCACTTCTTCGTACGCCTGGAAGTGGTTCGTCTTGCGCCGAACGGCCCAGCCGGCGTGCAGCGGCGGCAACAGATACTGCTCGTGCAGACCTTCCAGGACTTTCGGTATGCCCGCCGACAGATCGTTGTTGAGGAGGATGGTGCAGGGGTCGAAGTCCTTCAACCCCAGGCGGCCTCGCGTGCGCACGAGCGGCTCGACCAGGAGTGACGAGCCGTCGGGCAGATCGATGGGCGTGGGCGCGGTGACGGTTTCGTCAAGCGTGCCCAGGCGCACGTTCAGGCCTGCCTGATGAAAGATCTGCATCAGGCGGGCGACGTTGGCGAGGTAGAAGCTGTTGCGGGTGTGCTTTTCAGGAATCAGCAGCAGGTTCTTCGCCTCGGGACAGATTTTCTCGATGGCGGCCATGGCCGCCTGCACGGCCAGCGGCAGCATTTCGGCCGTCAGGTTGTTGAAGCCGCCGGGAAAGAGATTGGTGTCGACCGGTGCGAGCTTGTACCCGGCGTTTCGCACGTCGACCGACGTGTAGAACGGCGGGGTGTGCTCCATCCATTCGAGGCGGAACCAACGTTCGATGGCCGGCAGCGACTCGAGAATGCGCTGCTCGAGTTCATTGATCGGGCCGTTGAGGGCGGTGATGAGGTGTGGAACCATGGGGAGCCCGAAAAGATCGCGTCGATGCGGAGATTCTAGGCATGTGGGGGCGACCGCGGCGCCTGCAAGTCACCCGGAGATGCACCCATGAGAAAGGCCACCTCGCGGTGGCCTTTCCTTAACAACTGCAGTCCGGCGCCTCCCGGCGCCGGGGCGAGTGCTTACTTGTGGTAAGCGGTTTCGCCGTGGGCCGAGATGTCCAGGCCCTCGCGTTCTTCTTCTTCCGTGACCCGCAGCCCGACGACCAGGTCAACGACCTTGAAGGCGATGAACGAGACCACGGCGGACCAGACGACGGTGAGCAACACGGCCTTCAGCTGGATCCACACCTGAGCGCCGATGCTGTTGGAGACGACGGAAGCCGTCACCCAGTCGCCGACGAGACCGGGGCCGCCGAGCGCCTGGTTGTTGAAGACGCCGGTCAGCAGCGCACCGACGATGCCGCCAACGCCGTGGACGCCGAAGACGTCCAGGGAATCGTCAGCACCCAGCAGGCGCTTGAGGCCATTGACACCCCACAGGCAGGCGAAACCGGCGATGAAACCGATCACGAGGCCGCCCATCAGGCCGACGTTGCCCGCGGCCGGGGTGATCGCGACGAGGCCGGCCACGGCGCCCGATGCCGCACCCAGCATCGAGGCCTTGCCCTTGATCAGCGCTTCACCAATGCACCAGGCGAGCACGGCAGCCGCCGTGGCACCGAACGTGTTCATGAACGCGAGCACAGCGCTGTTGCCTGCTTCGAGCGCGGAGCCGGCGTTGAAGCCGAACCAGCCCACCCACAGCAGCGAGGCACCGACCATCGTGAGCGTGAGCGAATGCGGCGTGAATGCTTCCTTGCCGTAGCCGACGCGCTTGCCGATCACGAACGCACCCACCAGGCCAGCGACAGCCGCGTTGATGTGCACCACCGTGCCGCCCGCGAAGTCAAGGGCGCCCATCTGCCACAGGAAACCAGCCTTGCCATTCATCTCGTCGACGACGGAGGCGGCCGAGTAGGCGTCCGGACCCATCCAGAACCAGACCATGTGGGCGATCGGGGCATAGCTGAACGTGAACCACAGGACCATGAACAGCAGCACCGCCGAGAACTTGATGCGCTCGGCGAACGCACCGACGATCAGGCAGCAGGTGATGCCTGCGAACGTGGCCTGGAAGGCTGCAAACAACATCTCGGGAATGTAGACGCCCTTGCTGAACGTGGCCGCGACCTGGAATGCACCGGTCTTGGCATCGAACAGGCCTTTCAGGAACAGCCGGTCGAGACCACCGATGAACTTGTTGCCCTCGGTGAACGCCAGGCTGTAGCCATAGATCATCCAGAGCACCACGATCAACGAGAACGTCACGAGCACCTGCATGAGCACCGACAGCATGTTCTTGCTGCGCACCAGGCCGCCGTAGAACAGCGCGAGCCCGGGGACGGTCATCATGATGACGAGCAGCGTGGACACGCTCATCCAGGCCACGTCGCCCTTGTTGGGCACCGGCGTTGCGGCAGGCGCTGCCGACGCCGCTTCAGCAACCGCCGAGGCGGCGGGTGCTGCGGCAGGCGCGGGCGTGGCCGCCGCGGAGGCCGCGGCGACCGGTGCCGAAGCGGCGGCGTCCTGCGCGGAGGCACCCCCGGCAAAAGCCAGGACCGACAAACCCAGGACAAGTGAAGCGATCAGTTTCTTCATGGTTCGACTTTCGCGGGACCGTCAGAGTGCGTCCTTGCCGGTTTCACCGGTTCGGATGCGGACCACTTGCTCCAGGGGCGAGACGAAGATCTTGCCGTCGCCGATCTTGCCGGTGCGTGCGGCACCTTCGATGGCTTCGATCACGCGATCGATCAGCGCGTCGTCCACGGCGGCCTCGATCTTCACCTTGGGAAGAAAGTCAACCACGTATTCCGCACCGCGGTACAGCTCGGTATGGCCCTTCTGGCGCCCGAAACCTTTCACTTCGGTCACGGTGATACCTTGCACGCCAATGGTGCTGAGCGCTTCACGGACCTCATCAAGCTTGAACGGCTTGACGATGGCAGTCACCATCTTCATGGAAATTCTCCTTTTGATACCCGCTTTGTTTTCAATCGGCCAGGCCGGTCATCACATGGACTTCGTGACGGACAGGATCAGCCGACCCTTGTTGGCATCGCCCCAAGTGCCCTTCTTGTTCGCACCCACGAAGGCTGCGGCGGCCGAGAAGCCGGAACCGAAGTCGTACGTGGCGCCGAGCTTGTAGTCGAGGTAATTGGCGAGCGGCTTGCCGTCGGCAGCTGCGGCGTCGTCCGCGTCATTGGCGAAGCGGGTTCCACCCAAGTGGGCATTGAGCGTGACGCCCTTGACCACTTCATAGTTGGCAGAGAGGTCGGCATACAAGGTGCCTCTGGCTTCCCTATAGCCGAAGTAGCGCTTCGACGCCGTGTACGACAGCTTGGCCGTCACGAATCGCCACGACATGGCGCCGTAGAGTTCCGTGGTGTTGCCGATTGCGCCTTGAGGGTATTGATACCGGAGCAGACCCACGTCGTAGCCGAAGTCCTTCGTGATCTCGCCCTTGTAGCCGCCGTAGAGGTCCATCTCGAGGTTCGTGCCGTTGTCCAGACCGACGCTCGAGTTCCAGTTGCCGACGTAGAAACCGTTCTTGGTGAAGTCGAACCCGCCCTGGAGGGCCGGTGCCACGGTCTTGTCGGGGTTGCTCTGGTCTTGGCCACGGTACTTGTACTTCGTGGTCAGCGTCAGGTTCGCGGTGAGGGGGGAGGCTTCCTCCGCATGAACCGCGCCGATGAACGAGGCGAGCACCGACAGACAAATGAGCGATTTCTTCATTGAAGGGGTCTCCGTAAGACAGTGAAGGGTGAATTTCTCCTGAATGCGTTCTGCAGCTTTTGTGCCTGCTCAATCCTCCATGAGGTTGCCCCAGGAACGACCTTTTCGCCCCGAAGTCGCGCACATTTGGCACATTGAAGGTGCCTGGATCAAGCTGAACCTCATAAACGCACAACGGTGGTGCGGGTTCTGGCGATGAGAGGATGGTTTCAGGGCGCCGGGCGGGCCACCAGGATAGGTTGCAGGAGCCTGGCGAGCACACGCAGGGCGGCGTCGGGGCGGTCGTCCATCTGCGCATGCACGATCGTTCCGTCCACGGCCAGGGCGATCGCTTCGGCGTCGGCCTTGCGGCCGCGGCCTGGCGGCAGCAGGGTGGCAATGGCCGCCGTCATGTCGGCCTTGTGCTTTCGCACGATGGTCATGGCCTCGGGCAGGGTCTCGCCCAGCTCGGCCGTGGCATTGATGAAAGCACATCCCCGGTAGGAGTCCGAGATCATCCATTCGCGCAATGCCGGCACCAGGGCGTCCAGCGGGCGCGCCTGGCGGGGGGCATGGCGCGAGAGCGCCGCCCGGAACCATGCCATCCATGTCTCATGGCGATAAGCCAGGAAGGCGAGCACCAGGTCGTTCTTGCTGGGGAAGTGACGGTAGAAGGTGACCTTCGTAACGCCCGCTGCGGCGATCACGCCATCGACGCCCGTGGCCCTGATGCCGTGCTGGTAGAAGAGGTCGTGGGCGGCCAACAGAATGCGGTCGTGCGCAGAGAGCGCCGGCGGGTCGGAGTAGGGCATGCGCCATTGTAGACAGCCCTGTCTACATGCTCTAAAGTGAATGTAGACAGACCTGTCTACATCTCACTTCAGGACCCCGAATGAATCCACGCCCGCCGCTCCCCCCGTTCGATGAAGCTTCCGCCCGCCAGAAAGTGCGCCTGGCCGAGGACAGCTGGAACAGCCGTGATCCCGCTCGCGTGGCGCTCGCCTACACGCCGGACACCCGATGGCGCAACCGTGCGGAGTTCATCACCGGCCGGCAAGAGGTGGAAGCATTCCTGCAACGCAAGTGGGCCCGGGAGCTGGACTATCGGCTGGTCAAGGAACTGTGGGCCTTCGACAGCCACCGCATTGCCGTGCGTTTCGCCTATGAATGGCACGACGACGCCGGACAGTGGTATCGCAGCCATGGCAATGAAAACTGGGCGTTCGACGAACACGGGCTGATGATCGAGCGGCACGCCAGCATCAACGACCAACCCATCGCGGCGACAGACCGCAAGTTGCATTGGCCCGC
>Ga0070659_100001000_pt1 | contig 20737 bp, 18 predicted proteins | sample KBSC23metaG_FD_64666 | JGI IMG/M metagenome (GOLD analysis project Ga0070659, IMG submission 64666) | Corn rhizosphere microbial communities from Kellogg Biological Station, Michigan, USA - KBS C2-3 metaG | ecosystem: Host-associated > Plants > Roots > Rhizosphere > Soil ... | reverse complement strand
AGCGCGAGCTCGCGCAGCTTGCGCTCCACCTCGATGGCAACCGTCTCCTCGGACAGCACCACACCGTCGCCGTGACACGTCGGGCACGGCTTGGTGAGGATCTCGCGCACGCCGTCGGTCACGTTCTGCCGCGTCATCTCGACCAGCCCGAGCGGCGAGATCTCCATCACGTAGGTCTTGGTGCGGTCCTCGTCGAGCGCCTTGCGCAGCGTCTTCAGCACAGCGTCGCGATTGCGCGCCCGCGCCATGTCGATGAAGTCGATGACGATGATGCCGCCGATGTCGCGCAGCCTGAGCTGGCGCACGACCTCCTCGGCGGCCTCGAGGTTCGTCTTCGAGATCGTGTCCTCCAGCCGCGCACCCTTGCCGCGTCCCGTGAACGAGCCTGAGTTGATGTCGATCACCGTCATCGCCTCGGCGTAGTCGATGATCAGGTAGCCGCCGCTCGGCAGGTCCACCCTGCGGCTGAGCGTCGACTTCATCACCTCGTCGATGCCGAACTTCTCGAACAGCGGCGGGTCGCCCTCATAGAGCTCCACGCGCTCCACCAGCTCCGGCGCGGTGCGGGTGAGGAACGAGACCAGGCGGTTGTAGGCCTTCTGGTCGTCCACCAGGGCGTCCTCGAAGTGCGCGGAGAAGATGTCGCGGACGACGCGCACCGAGAGGTCTGCCTCCTGGAACACCATGGCCGGCGCGACCGTCTCCTTGGCGCGCTTCTGAAGCAGCTCGTACAGCTTGTGCAGGTACTTGATCTCGCGCTCGAAGTCGGCGCGGCTGGCTCCACGGGCGGCTGTGCGGATGATCGCGCCACCCTCCCCCAGGTCCAGCTTGGCGGCCTGCTTGCGCAGCCGGTCGCGCTCCTTGTCCTCGAGCCGGCGCGACACGCCCACGCCCTCGCCCTGCGGCACGTACACGAGGTAGCGCCCCGCGATCGAGAGCTGCATGGTCAGGCGCGCGCCCTTCGTCTTCAGCGGGTCCTTCATGACCTGCACGACGATCTCCTGGCCGGGCTTGAGCAGCTCGGTGATGCGCTGCCCCTTGCCGCCGCGGCCGCGGCGCGCGACCTCCACGCCCGGCATGACGATGTCGTCGGCATGGAGAAAGCCGTTCTTGTCGAGGCCGATATCGACAAACGCGGCCTCGAGACCGGGCAGGACGTTGTCGACCTTGCCCTTATAGATGTTTCCGACTATCGACCGGCTTCCACGGCGCTCGATGTAGAGCTCAGCAACGTGGTTGCCGTTCAGCTCCTCCCTTTTCTGGGAGGCCTTCGCACCGCTCCGGCGCCTTCCGCCGGACGGCTTCGTTTCACCCGAGCCACTCTTAGGTGAGGGATCCCCCTCCGCCTCCAGAATGGCGACTCGGGTTTCGCCACGGTCCACCGTGACGAGTACTCGTTTTCTCAAGATTTCCTCTCATAGAAGGTTCTGACGGCCCTTGGACTGCGCGATCTCGCGTGCTTGGACGTGGATCGACTGCAGAAGACCAATCGCCAGCAAAGTGACTATCACAGAGGAGCCGCCGTAACTCATTAAGGGTAGGGGCACCCCCGTGATGGGCATGATTCCCACTGTCATGCCCACATTGACGAAGACCTGGAACATCAACATGACGACGATGCCTCCCGCCACCAGGCTGCCGTAAAGGTTCTTCGACATAGTCAGGATACGCAGCCCTCTCCATATCAAGAGGGCATACAGGGACAGGACGATCGCCGCGCCCACGAATCCGAACTCCTCCCCGACCACCGAAAAGACGAAGTCCGTGTGGTGCTCGGGGATGAAGTCGAGCTTGGTCTGCGTCGCCCCGTTCGCACCGCGGCCGCTCTTCTCACCAGAGCCGATCGCGGTGATGGACTGCTTGAGCTGGTAGCCCTGCTCGCGCGGGTTGTCGGTCGGGTGGACGAACGCCGTGAGGCGGTCCACCTGGTACTGCTTGATCACGTGGAAGCCGGCCATCGGCGCCACCACCAGCACGGCCGTCACAGCCACCGCGCCGAGGGTTCCGAGGGCCGCGAAGTGCGTCCACTTGGTACCCGCCACGAACAAGAGGGCCAGCGCTATCGCGATGTACACGAAGCCGCTGCCCAGGTCGGGCTGGGCGATCACCAGCATCGCCGGGATCACCGTGAGCAACATGATCCGCGCGGTCGTCTCGCGCTCACCGAGACGCCGCGTACGGTCGACCAGGAAGCCGGCAAGAGCCAGTGTGAGCAGCACCTTGCCGAGCTCCGAAGGCTGGAAATTGAAGAACGGGAAAGCGATCCAGCGCTTCGACCCGTGGGAGGCGCTACCCAGCCCGAGGGTCATCAGGATCGTCAGCAACATCAGCCCGTAGATCCCCCAGCGCCACTCCCGCAGCCGGGAGTAGTCGAAGCGCGAGATGATCAGCATCAGCAGGCCTCCCACGCCCGCGTAGATCCCCTGCCGGATCACGTAGTAATAGGGGCTGCCCGGGATGTCGCTGCTCGTGGCCGTGTAGATCGTGTAGATCCCAAAGCCCACGAGCCCGGCCGTGGCCAGGAACAGCAGCGGGTCCACCCGGAGCAGGGGAATCGCCCTCGCGGAACGCTCCTCCTCGCGGAACCCCTTGACCGATGCGCCGTACGGAGTGGCGGTCATCTCAGTAGCACCCTAACGAGCGGACCCCTACAGGGTCTTGCTCGACCCCCTGACGATCTTGTTCTCGAGGTTCTTGATCCCGAACAGCGCGGCCAGGATACGGCGCGCGTCGGGCGCCGCCGTCTGCGCGCCGAAGCCGCCCGCCTCGTCGGTGACCGCCACCACGTACTTGGGGTTCGGGCAGGGCGCGAGCACCACGTACCAGGACTGGTCGGTGCGGCCGAGGCCCTTCTCCGCCGTACCGGTCTTGCCGCACACCTTGATCGGGAAGCCCTTGAACACGTCCGCACTCGTCCCCGGTGAGACGTTCGCGGCGTCGTAGAGGCCCTGCATGATCGCCTGCCGGTAGAGCGGGTTGATGTCGACCTTGCTCCGCGAGGGCGTGGAGAACTGCTGGATCGCGCGTCCCTGGCTGTCCTCCACGCGCATGGCCAGGTGCGGCCTGACCTTGTAGCCCGTGGCGATGGCGCCGTAGGCCACGGCCATCTGCAGCGGATCGGCCTCCAGGAAGCCCTGGCCCACCGCGAGGTTCACGTTGTCGCCGGGATACCAGCCGCGGTCGAAGATCTTGGGGTTCTCCTTGTGCAGCTTGTCCACCGACTGCGGGGACGGCAGGAAGCCGGCGTTCTCCCCCGGCAGGTCGATGCCCGTCTTGCGCCCGATGCCGAGCTTGTGGGCCCACTTCTGCAGCTGGAGCCCGCCGCAGGAGTTCGCCAGGTCGGCGCCCATGTTGAAGAAGAACACGTCGCTCGACACCTGAAGCGCCTTGACGATGTTGATCGGGCCGTAGACCGCGTTGCCGGCGTTGTGGCGCACCAGCGTGCCCTGCTGCTTGAAGGTGCCGCCGTCGTACAGGATCTGCGTGGGCGTGACCACGCCGCAGCTGAGCGCCGCCACGGCGGTGATCGGCTTGAAGGTCGAGCCCGTTGGATAGAGCCCCTGGATCGCGCGGTTGGCGAGCGGCGCGCCGTTGTTCGGGTCGTTGAGCTGCTTGTAGACAGAGGTCTTGACGCCCTTCGAGAACACGTTCGGGTCGAACGTCGGCGAGCTGCCGAGCGCATAGACCGAGCCGTCGTTCACGTCCATCGCCACGAATGCGCCCTTGCGCCCGGCGAGCGTGGCCTGCCCGATCTTCTGTGCCTCCAGGTTGAGCGACAACCTGAGCTGATGGCCCGGCACCGGCTTCTTCTCGCTGAGCGGCCGGCGCAGCTCACCCGAGGCGTCCACCTGAACGCGCGCCGCGCCGTCCTGGCCGCGCAGGAAGCGGTCATATGAGGATTCGATGCCCGTCTGGCCGACGCTGTCGTTCTGGTCGACGCCCTGGAAGTCCGGCAGCTTGAGCTCTTCGGCGGTCACGCGGCCGACGGTGCCCATGATCTGCGCGGCCAGGTCGTGCCGCGGGTAACGCCGCAGGTAGACCTGGTCGACCGATATGCCGGGGAAGGAGCTCTGGTGCTCGAGGATGTAGGAGAACACGTCGCGGCCGACGTCGGTCTTGATCGTGGCCTTGGCGAAGGGCTGGGCGCGAAGCTGGGTGCGCACGGCCGTGCGGATGTCGCGCCGCGTCATCCCGAGCACGCGCGCGAGCCGCGTGTACAGCTCCGTCTTGACCGCCTGCGACTTGGGCAGCTTGTCCGGGCTGATCGTGACCGCGTAAGCGGTGCGGTTGTCCACCAGCACGTTGCCGTCGCGGTCCACGATCTTGCCGCGCGGCGCCTGGATAAGCACGTTGCGGATCTGGTTGTCGCGGGCCTGCGCGAGGTACTTGTCGCCCGACAGCACCTGCAGGTACCAGAGGCGGAAGAAGATGATCGCGAACATCAGCAGCGCAAGGCCGCCGAGGATCGCCACCCGCAGCGCGAGCTGCGGCGTGATCGCGGGCCGGTTCTCGTTGTCGAGATACACGGCGCCCCTAGATGATCGGCGCCTGTCCCGCGTGCCCGCGGGGAGCCGAAAGTCGAGGTGGGCAAGGACGCAGGGCGCAGCCAATGCCGGAAGCCATTGGCGAGCCCGAGGACGTAGATCCACCGATGACTTGCAGGGTCATCCGTGGGTGCGTGGGGCTGGTGCCGGTCATCTTCACATCCCGAGGCCCCGGAGGCCGATCGGACCGGACTCGATCGCGGTCGCTCGCCTGCGGCGCCGGTCGTACGGGTCGCGCGCCAGCACTGGACGCAGGATGCGGCGGATCAGCGCGAACACCGGCAGCGCGAAGATCGTGTTGAGGAGCAGCGTGAGGAACATGTCGCGGAACGCGAGGATGCTCAGCGAGGCGTCGAAGGCGAGCATCAGGCTGACGACCGTGGTGCCGACCAGGTAGCCGCCCGTGGCCGCCGCGCCGACCGGCACCGGCAGCAGGCCGTGGGCGGGCTCGTTGAGCTCGCCGTAGCGGCCCACGAAGTAGCCCACCGCCGTGAGCACGAGCGACGAGGAGCCAACGTCCTGGCCCAGCGTGAGGTCGATGAGCAGGCCGCACGAGAAGCCCACCGCCGCGCCCGCGACCGCGCCGCCCCAGAGCGCCACCGCGCCGACGACGAGCGGCACCAGGTCGATCGTGCCGCCCAGCAGCGTGATCCCCTGCATGCCGGCGGCCTGGATCACGACCGTGAGGATCACGATCAGGACGAGCCGGACGATCGCGGCTGGCGTGACGATCACTTGATCACCTGGGCGCGCGCCTGGTCGATGGTTCCGGTGAGCACCTGCACGTAGTCCATCCGGCGCAGGTCGGCGTAGGGCTGGATGTGAACGCGCGAGTACTGGTCGAGCTCGCCCGGCGAGACCTTGGTGACCCTGCCGATCGGGATCGCGCGCGGGAAGATCGAGTCGAGCTTGGAGCTCGTGAAGCCCGAGGTGACCACGCTGTCGCCCTTCGCGATCTTGGCGCCCGACTGGATGTAGTCGAGCAGCATGTTGTTCGGGTCGCCCACGTCAGGCCGCACGATCCCGCTCGAGCCGTCGGGCATCACCTGGGCGGACACGTTGCTCGACTGGTCGGTGATCAGCGTGACCGTCGACTGGCCGCCGGTCACCTGGGTGACCTTTCCGGCGAGCCCGCCCGCGGCCACCACGGGGTCGTTCACATGCACGCCGTCGGAGCTGCCGGCGTTGATGATCACGTTCGAGTACCAGACGGTGGGCGAGCGCGAGATCACGCGCGCGGTCACGAGCTTGCCGGCGTCGGCGAAGTTGCTCGTGCGCTGCAGGCCCACCAGGCCGCGCAGCTCGGCCGCGTCGCGCTCGGCGGTCTGCGCCTGGGCGAGCTGGCCGCGCAGCTGCTGGACCTCCTTCTTGAGCTGCTTGTTCTCCTTCTTCGCGTGGAAGACGTCGCCGGTCCAGTGCGTGAAGTTGCTGATCGGGCGGAAGACGACGCTGACGCCCTTCTCGAGCGGCGAGAAGACCGCCGAGGTGCCGCGCTGCACGCCGTGCAGGAAGCCGCCGCCGTTCTCACCGAAGTAGACGGTCAGAAGCAGCAGTGAGGCGGCGACGAGCACACCTAGGACCGCCCGTCGCCTGCGGACCACCTTCTTGTCGTACACCGAGGGTGTACCTCCGGGCGGCGGTTAGTAGCGCCGTCGCTGTCGGGAATTGCGGTTGCTGCGGTGGATCGCCTCGAACTCCTCGAGGGAGCGGCCAGAACCCACCGCAACGCAGGTTAGTGGCGACTCCGCAAGGTGCGCCGGCATCTGGGTCTCGTCACGGAGACGCTCATCGAGGCCCTGGAGCAGCGAGCCTCCGCCGGCGAGCATGATGCCGCGGTCCATGATGTCCGCGGCCAGCTCCGGCGGGGTGCGGTCGAGGGTCTCCTTGACCGCGTCGATGATCGCCTGAAGCGGCTCCTCGAGCGCGAGGCGAACTTCCTCGCTCGTGAGCACGACAGTCTTCGGCAGGCCCGACACGAGGTCGCGCCCGCGGATCTCGGCCTGCACCTCCTCGTCCAGCGGGAAGGCCGAGCCGATCTCGAGCTTGACCTCCTCGGCCGTCTGCTGCCCGATCATCAGCTTGTACTCGCGCTTGACGTAGTTGATGATCGCCTCGTCCAGCTCGTCGCCGCCGATGCGGATGGACTGCGACACGACGATGCCGCCCAGCGAGATCACCGCGACCTCGCTGGTGCCGCCGCCGATGTCGACGACCATGTTGCCGGTGGGCTCCCCGACCGGGAGGCCGGCGCCAATCGCGGCCGCCATCGGCTCCTCGATCAGGTAGGCCTGGCGCGCGCCGGCGGAGAGGCAGGCCTCCTCGACCGCGCGCTTCTCCACCCCGGTCACGCCGCTCGGCACGCAGACCACCACGCGCGGGTGCGCCCAGCGGTTCTGGTGCACCTTCTGGATGAAGTGGCGCAGCATCTGCTCCGTGACGTCGAAGTCGGCGATCACACCATCCTTGAGCGGCCGGATGGCAGAGATCGTGCCGGGGGTGCGGCCCAGCATGCGCTTGGCCTCGATGCCCACCGCGTGGACCTCGCCGGTGCGCGAATCGATCGCCACGACCGAGGGCTCCGAGAGCACGATTCCACGGCCGCGCACGTACACGAGCGTGTTGGCCGTACCGAGGTCCACAGCCATGTCGCGACCGCCGAAGCCAGTGAGGTAGGAGAAGAAGCCCATTTGGTGGAAGAAGGTTAAGCCGCAAAGGGCGGCAGCCCGCTACTGGTCCGGCTGCCGCAATGAATCCTGCACGAGCGGAGTGGCGCCGAAACCGGGCCGTAGTGTAGCCAAGAAAGCGGCGTCAATGGGCCGAGTCTTCAGCAAAAGTCGAGACTTTTCTAGAGTTACAACCTCAGCTTGAGGTTGAGGCTTTCGGGCCCTTTTTGGCCGCTGTGCCCCAGACCGCGAGCATGACCTTCGCGGGGAGCCGTTTTTGGGTGGAACCGGTCCAACCGGGGCGAGCGCGACCGTGGTCAGCCTGCCGGCTCGAGGCTCAGCTTTGTGCGCCGAGAGCGCACGACTTTGGCTGTCTTTCCCAGGTTGAGGGTTGCGCTTAAGGGTGCACGAACGGACGCAGGTGGGGTGCGACCAACCGAGTAGCGCTCTACGCCAACAGGGCCGGCGCAAGTCTCACGAGCTCGGCGAGCGGCAGGCCGACCACGTTCCAGAAGTCGCCCTCGATCGACTCGACAAGCGCCGCGCCCCGCCCCTGGATCGCGTAGGCGCCGGCGCGGTCACGCCACTCGCCGGTGCCCACGTACCAGGACAGATCCGCCGATTGCAGGCTGCGGAAACGCACGCGGGTCACGGCGGAAGCGGTGCGCTCGTTGCCGTGCTCGCGCAGCGCCAGACCGCCCCAGACCTCGTGAGTGCGCCCCGAGAGGCGCCGCAGGAACGTCTCGGCCTCGGACTCGTCGGCCGCCTTGCCGAACACGCGGCCGTCGAGCACCACCTCGGTGTCGGCGGCGATCACGAGTTCGCCCTCCACCGCGCGCAGTTTGCGCAGCGCGTTCTCCACCACGGTCGAGCGCGGGTCGCGGCCCACGACCTCCTCGACGCCGGGCACGACCACCTCGAACTCCACCCCCAGCTGGGCGAGGATCGCCCGCCGCTGCGGCGATGCCGAGGCGAGCGTGAGCACCTACGCCAGTTCTGGGAAGAAGAGGCCGACCTCGCGCGCGGAGGACTCGGGGCCGTCCGAGCCGTGAACGAGGTTGGTCTGCACCTCGAGCGCGTAGTCGCCGCGGATCGAGCCGGGCGCCGCCTCGAGCGGGTTGGTGGCGCCGATCACCTGCCGCGCGGCCTTGACGGCCTCGTGGCCCTCGAGCACCATCGCCACGAGCGGTCCACCCGTGATGAAGTCCACGAGCTCGCCGAAGAAAGGCTTCTCCGCGTGCTCGGCGTAGTGCTGCTCGGCCAGCTCGCGCTCGACCTGCATGTGCTTGAGCGCGACGATGCGCAGGCCCTTGCGCTCGAAGCGGGCGATCACCTCGCCGGTGAGACCGCGGGCGAACGCATCGGGCTTGACCAGGATCAGTGTCCTCTCCAAGGGTGCTCCTTTCAGGTTCTGGGGATCAGGCGCCGGGCGGCGCGGCGGCGGCGTCGCCGTCGCCTCGCGGGCGCCGCGTGGGAGGCGGCTGTTCGGCCAGAGTGGATGCCGCCGATGAGCGCCTGCCCCGGCGCCTCGACGGCTCGGACACGACTGCCGTCATGTCCGGGGAGCCGGCGATCTCCGACTCGCAGTAAGGGCAGATCTTCCACAGCGGGTCGAGCGGCTTGCCACAGGTCTGGCACGGCTCCTTGAGCCGGCGCAGGCAGCTCGGGCAGCGCAGGAAGCTCTTCTCGACGCGGAAGCCGCAGTAGGGGCAGCCCTGGTCGAGCTCCGCGAGCCTGGCCTCCGCCGCCGCGATCTCGATCTCGCGCTCGCGCGCGTCCACGAGGTACTCCGGCGGGCGGACGATCGTGTAGACGATCGTGCCCAGGAACGGGAACAGCGAGCACAGCGTCGCGCATGCCACGAGCATGGGATCCGCGATCCGCCGGCGCGCGTCTGAGTACGTCCAGTAGATCAGGGCCAGCCAGATCACTACCAGGAACAGGATGAGCAGGCTGACGGCGCGATTGAGGGCGTCGTTGTGAATGCCAAAGATGGCGAAGGTGCCCATGCTCGCCGCAGTGTACTCGGGGTGGGGTAATTGCAGGGACGGTGAAAGGGATCTACCGGACCGTCCCAGGAGGCGCGAGCAGTCTATCTAGAGCACCAAACGGCCGATCAGATAGCCGATCCCGAAGAAGACCAGGATCACAATGGCCACCACTACGGCCACGATGCCGACCACGGCGAGCAGGCTTGGGTATTCGCCGTCGTTCACAGCGTTGATGCGCGCACGGCGCCCTCGGCTCTCACGAGGTCCGCAATCAGGTAGATCGATCCGGTCACGAGCACGGCGCCGCGGGATCCTGCCAGCTCCCGCGCTCGGGCGAGCGCCTTGCGAGGGTCGGCGACGGTCTCGGACGGGGGCCCGCCGAGCTGCTCGCTGAGCGACTCGAGTGTGCCGGGGCTGAGCGACCGCGGGTTGCTGCTGTGCGTGAAGACCACGCGGTCGAGCCTCGGGAGCAGCGCCCGCAGCATGCCGGCGGCGTCCTTGTCGTCGAGCACGCCCAGCACGCCGACGACCTCACTCTCGCCCACCAGCTCGGGCAGCGCCTGGGCCACCGCCTCCGCGCCCGCCGGGTTGTGCGCCCCGTCGAGCACGGTCAGCGGCTCGTGGGAGATCACCTGCATGCGCCCCGGCACGCGCACCTCCGCCGCCGCAGCGCGCACCGCCCGCTCGTCCAGCTCCCCCAGGAAGGCCTTGGCCGCCGCACGCGCGAGGGCGAAGTTGGCGCGCTGGAACGCGCCGTGGGCAGCCAGCGTGTAGTCGTCCGTGGACGTGGCCCTGACGCGCGTGGCGTGGCGTTCGGTCGCCACGCGCTCGGCCACGGCCTCCGCCTCGGCGTCCAGCTCGCCGGTCACGAGGATGCCGTGGTCGCGCACCACGTCGAGCTTCTCCTCGGCGATGTCCTTGATGGTCGGGCCGAGCCAGCGCGTGTGCTCGAGCCCCACGCCCGTGAGCACCTGCACCTTGGACGGGATCACGTTGGTGGCGTCGTAGCGGCCGCCGAGCCCCGCCTCGATCACCGCCACCTCCACCTCGCGCCGCGCCAGCTCGTGGTAGGCGGCGGCGGTGAGCGCCTCGAACTGCGTGACGGTGTCGCCCTCCTCCTGCGTGCGGTTGACCAGCTCGGCGGCGTGTGCGGCACGCGTGACCGCAGCGGCGAAGTCGGTGCCCGATATGGGCTGCTCGCCGATCTCCACCCGCTCGGTGAACGACGCCAGGTGCGGCGACGTGTAGCTGCCGGTGCGCAGGCCGTGGCGCTCCAGGATCCCCGCGATGAAGCGCACGGTGGACGACTTGCCGTTCGTGCCGACCACGTGGATCGTCGCGAAGCGCCGCTGCGGCATCCCCAGCGCGGTCATCAGCTTGTGCATGCGGTCGAGGCCGAAGCGCATGCCGAACAGCTCGAGATCCAGCAGGTACTTCTCCGCCTGCTGCAGGTTCATTCCCCGCCCAGTTCCTCGAGCTCCGCCTCGAACCGCGCCAGCTTGTCGCGCTCCGCCTGCACCACCTCTGCCGGCGCCTTCTGCACGAACTGCTCGTTGGCGAGCTTGCCCTTCGCGCGCTTGATCTCGCCCAGGAGCTGCTCGCGCTTCTCCTCTCGGCGCTTCTCGGCCGCGCCGGCATCGATGTCGTCGGCGGCGTAGATCTGGACCGCGCCGCCCGGGATCGCCACCGAGGTCTCCACGTCGCCGTTCACGTCGCTTTCGAGCAGCTCGAGCCGCGCGAGCTGGGCCAGGTGCGCGGCGGTCTCCTCGTAACCCGTGGCGGCGATCCGTGCGCGCACACGCCTGCCCGGCGGCAGGCCCAGCTCGTCGCGCCAGCGCCGTACGGAGGTCACGGCCTCGATCAGGTCGCCCACCACGCGCTCGGCGTCGGGATCGGTCGCCTCAGGGTTGCGCTGCGGCCACTCCGCCGCGGCGAGCAACCCGCGCTCGCCGGGCAGGAACGACCAGATCTCCTCGGTCACGAACGGCATCATCGGGTGAAGCAGCGCGAGCACCCGCTCGAGCACGTGCAGCAGGTTGGCCGACAGCGCCGAGCGGTCGGCCTCCTTGTCGTACAGACGCGGCTTGACGAGCTCGATGTACCAGTCGCAGACCTCGCCCCAGAGCACGTCGTAGAGCGCGAGCGCCGCGCGCGAGAACTGGAAGCTCTCGAGCAGTGCGGTGATCTCGTCGGTGGCGCGCTCCAGGCGCGAGTTGATCCAGCGGTCCTCCACCGTCTCCGGGCGCGGTTCGGCAGCCACCGGCTCCACGTTGAGGATCACGAAGCGCGAGGCGTTCCACAGCTTGTTGGCCAGGTCGCTGCCCTGCTTGACGCGCTTCTCCGAGTAGCGCACGTCCTGGGTCGACGCCATCGCCAGCAGGCCGAAGCGCACGGCGTCCGCGCCGTGGGCGTCGATCTCGTCGAGCGGGTCGATCCCCGTGCCGAGCGACTTGGACATGCGGCGGCCGTCCGGCGCCTGGATCACTGACGTGATCGGCACGTCGGTGAAGGGCAGCTCGCCCGTGAACTCCACGCCCATCATCACCATGCGGGCGACCCAGAGGAAGATGATGTCCCGCGCCGTGACCAGCACGTCGGTCGGGTAGAAGGCGGCAAGCTCGGGCGTCTCCTTCGGCCAGCCGAGCGTGGCGAACGGCCACAGCGCCGAGGAGAACCAGGTGTCGAGCACGTCGGGAGCGCGCTCCACCGCGCCGCCGCACTCGGGGCACTTGCCGGGCTCCTGCTCGCCGACGTAGGTGTGGTCGTTCTTCTGGCAGTACCACACCGGCAGCTGGTGGCCCCACCAGAGCTGGCGCGAGATGCACCAGGGCCGGATGTTCTCGAGCCAGTCGAGGTAGACCTTGGTCCAGGGCTTCTCCGGGTGAAAGCGCAGCGTGCCGTCCTTGGCGGCGGAGATGGCCGGCTCGGCGAGCTTGTCCATGTCGCAGAACCACTGCAGCGAGATCAGCGGCTCGATGCGCCGGCCGCTTCGGTGCGAATACGGCACGTCGTGCTGGTAGGGCTGGCGGCCCGAGACCAGGCCCTGCTCGTCCAGCGCCTTGACCACGGCGCCGCGCGCCTCCTCCACCTCCATGCCCGCGAAGCGCTCGCCGGCGGCCTCGGTCATGCGACCGTCCTCGCCGATCACGGACACCACCTCGAGCCCGTGACCCCGCCCGATCTCGAAGTCGTTCGGATCGTGGCCGGGCGTGATCTTGAGCGCGCCGGTGCCGAACTCTGGGTCAACGTACTCGTCGGCGATCACGGTGAGTCGCCGACCGACGAGCGGCAGGATCGCGGTCTCGCCGATCAGGCGCGTGTAGCGCTCGTCGCTCGGGTTCACCGCGATCGCCGTGTCGGCGAGCATCGTCTCCGGGCGCACGGTGGCGACCGTGATCGAGCCGGACCCCGATTCCAGCGGGTAGTCGATCGAGTAGAGGACGTCCTCGACGCTCCGCTGCTCCACCTCGAGGTCCGAAATCGCCGAGCCCAGCCCCGGGTCCCAGTTGACCATGTAGTTGTCGCGGTAGATCAGGCCCTTCTCGTAGAGCCGGACGAACACGTGCATCACGGCGCGCACGTACTCACCGTCCATCGTGAAGCGCTCGTCCTGGTAGTCCGCGGAGGCGCCGAGGCGCTTGAACTGCTCGACGATCCTCGACCCGTACTGCTCGCGCCAGTTCCAGACGCGCTCGACGAACGCATCGCGCCCGATCTCCTGGCGGCTCGAGCCCTCGGCGGTGAGCTGCTTCTCCACCTGCACCTGGGTCGCGATGCCCGCGTGGTCGGTGCCGAAGATCCACTTGGAGCGCCGGCCCTGCATGCGCCGGAGCCGGATCAGCGAGTCCTGGATCGAGCCGTTCAGGGCGTGGCCCATGTGCAGGACGCCGGTCACGTTCGGCGGCGGAATGGCAATCGAGAAGTTCTCGCGCGAGTCGCCCTCGGGCTCAGGATGGAAGATCCCGGCGTCGTCCCAGCGCTTGAACACGCCAGGCTCCGCCTCGGCGGGCGCATAGCGCGTGCGTGCGCGCAGCTGCTCTAGACGATCGTCGTCGGGCACCCGCCGAAGTGTATGAGAGGGTTCCGGCGTGCCGACGGCTGAGATCGACGGTGTGGACCTGGCCTATGAGGAGCGCGGAAATGGCTCGCCGGTCCTGCTCATCCATGGCACCGGCGGCAACGTGTGGGGCGAGTTGCCTGGGCAGCTCGCCGCCTCGGGCCACCGGGCGATCAACTACAGCCGCCGGGGCTTCGGCGCATCGCGGCACGAGCCGATCAAGGACCCGCCGCGCCACACGCGCGACGCGGCCGCGCTGCTCGAGCGACTGGACGCCGCGCCCGCGATCGTGGTTGGCCACAGCATGGGCGGCATGCTCGCGATCGACCTCACGATCCGGCGGCCGGAACTCGTGAGCGCGCTCGTCGTGGTCGAGCCGCCGCTGCACTTCAAGGGCCACCCCACGTTCCCAATGATGCGCTCGCTGATCGCCTCGCAGATCGTGCGCCTCACACGCGGGAAGGAGGCTGCCGCGGTGCGCTTCATGCGCTGGGCCACGACCACCACCGACGGCAAGAACGGCTACGACCAGACCCCGCCCGAGCAGCAGGCGGAGCTGCGCGCCAACGCGCCCGCCATCATGCGCGAGCTCGACTCCGGCACCGGCGAGCACGTGAAGAACGAGGAGATCGCGCAGATCTCCTGCCCCGCCGTCCTGCTCCTCGGCGCGATCACGCTGCCCGAGTACGGCAAGGCCGCGCAGCGGATCAAGAAGGCGCTGCCGTCGCTCGAGGTCGTGACGGTGCCGGGTGCGGGACACGTGCTGCCGGTCACCCATCCGCAGGCGGTCGTGGAAGCGGTGCAGCGGGTCGGCACGTGAGGCTCATCGGCGTGGCGCTGGGCGGCGCGCTGGCGCTCGCTGCTCCGGCGGCCGCCGGCAGCGGCGTGTCGCTGTCGAACGAGCAGACGGTGACGCAGTGGGCGCACCCCGCGACCCGCGCGCCGGCGCGCGTCTCGCCGAGCGCGAGCGCGCACTCCTTCGCCCGGCTTCACCCCCGCACCGAGGACGGCCTGCCCGAGGTGTACGAGGCGCTCCGGCAGGTGACGGACGCGTCCGGCGCGGCGTGGGTGCAGATCCGCCTGCCTATGCGCCCGAACGGGCGCACCGGCTGGGTGCCGCGCTCGGCGCTCGGCAAGCTCCACACCGTTCACACCCAGCTCGTGGTGCGGCGCGGCAAGCTGCGCGCCACGCTCTACCGCAACGGTCGCGCCGTGTTCAGCGCGCCGGTCGGCATCGGGATGCGCGGCCTCATCACCCCCGCCGGCCACTTCTACATCAGGGAGCGTCTGCGGCTCGGCTCGAGCGGTGGTCCGTACGGGCCGCTCGCGTTCGGCACGAGCGCCTACTCGCCCAAGCTCACCGATTGGCCCGGCGGCGGCGTGGTGGGCATCCACGGCACCAACGAGCCACAGGCGGTCCCGGGCCGCCCCTCGCACGGCTGCGTGCGGCTGCGCAATCGCGCCATCCTGCGCCTCGGCCGGCTGATGCCGGTGGGCACGCCGGTGCTGATCCTCTAGGCGAGCGCGGGCGGCGCGTCGATCAGCGCCGAGAAGTCGCCGTCGGCCAGCACCTGGCTCAGCTCGTCGGCCGGCACCGGTCGGGCGAACAGGAAGCCCTGCGCGAGGTCGCAGCCCAGCTCGCGCACGGAGGCGAGCTGCCCGCCGGACTCGATGCCCTCGGCGATCGCCACGAGGCCGAGCGCATGCGCCAGCGTGACCAGGTTGGCGGTGATGGCGGCGTCACGCGCGTCGTGCTCGATGCCCTGCACGAACGAGCGGTCGACCTTGATCACATCGATCGGGAAGCGACGCAGCTGGCCAAGCGAGGAGAAGCCGGTGCCGAAGTCGTCGATCGCGATGTGCACGCCCTCGTCGTGCAGCTCCTGGAGCTCGGCGCGGGCGCGCTCGCCGGCCGGGCCGTCGGGCACGAGCGCCGTCTCGGTGACCTCGAGGCCGAGGCCGCTTGCGGGCAGCCCGGTCTCGATCAGGGTGCGGCGCACGAGCTCGCACACGCCACCAGCCGAGAGCTGGCGGCCCGACAGGTTCACCCAGGTCACGAAGCCTTGCGGCACGAGACCGTCGCGCCTCCACTCGGCCGCCTGGCGGCAGGCCTGCGTGAGCACGAGCTCGCCCAGCGGCAAGATCAGGCCTGTGGCCTCGGCGAGGGGGATGAAGTCGCCCGGCGAGACCACGCCGCGACGCGGCGAGTTCCAGCGCACCAGCGCCTCCACACCCACCACGCGCCGGGTGGCGAGGTCGACCTCCGGCTGGTAGTGCAGCGTCAGCTCGCCCCGCTCGATGCCGTTGCGCAGCTCCCGCTCCAGGTCCAGCTGCTCGCCGAACTCCTGCGCCATCGCGGCGCGGAAGATCCTGTGGGTGGCGCCGCCGGCGTCCTTGGCCGCGTACATCGCGATGTCCGCGTGGCGTATCAGCTCGTCGCTCTCGCCGTGACCGCCGCTGTGAACCACCACGCCCACACTCGCGCTCACGGACAGCTCGCGCTCGTCCACCTGCATCGGCTGCGCGACCGACTCGATCAGCCGCCGCGCCACAGCCTCGGCCTGGGCCTCGCCGGCGCCGTCGAGCAGGAGGGCGAACTCGTCGCCGCCCAGGCGCGCCAGCGTGTCGGCCGGGCGCACCACCTCGTCGAAGCGGCGCGCCACGCCCTGAAGCATCTGGTCGCCGACGTCGTGGCCGAGCGTGTCGTTCACTTGCTTGAAGCCGTCGAGGTCCACGAGCAGCACCGCCATCGACTCCTGGGAGCGCACCGAGCGCGCCAGCGCCTGGTCCAGGCGGTCGCGGAACAGCGCCCGGTTGGCCAGGCCCGTCAGGCCGTCGTGGAAGGCCTGGCGCGTGAGCTCCTCCTCGAGCCGCACGCGTTCGGTCACGTCGCGCGCGTTCACCACGATGCCGCGCACCTGGCGGTCGGCACGGAGGTCGGTCACGTGGGCGTCCAGGTGGCGCCACTCGTCGAAGCGGTTGACCACGCGCAGCACGAGCTCGGACGGCTCACCGGTGGACTGCATGGTGGCCGCAAGCGCGCGGTCGTCCGGATGGATGAAGCTCTGGAAGCCCTCGTCGAGCAGCTCGGATTCCCGGCGCCCGAGCGTCTGCAGCACCGACTGGCTGAGGTAGCGGCAGCGCCCGCCGCGGAACACCATCACGAGGTCGGTGGAGCTTGTCACGAGGCTGCGGAAGTGCGCGGTCTGCCGGCGGGTGGCGGCGATCAACGCCCACGCGAGCAGGAGGGACAGGAGCAGGCCCACCACTCCTACGGTCACCTGCAGCTTGATCAGATGGTTCACGTTGCGGTCGCTCGTAAGCGCGATCGTGCGGGCCGCGTTGAGCGCGACATTGGCTGTGAGGGCGGCGAGGATGCGCAGCCGCTGCACCGGGTCGCTGGCGGTCACGTGCTCGTCGGCCTCGAGCTTGATCCCCGACACGGGTTTGCCGGCGAGCAGCGCATTGCCCGTGACGGTCAGGTCGTGCACCAGGCGCTGCTGCTGCTCGAGCTGCGCGCGCACGGTCCGGTCGGTCTCCGCCGTCAGGTCCGTTTCGTCGTCGTCACCCTCCACCTCAGGTGCCACGCCGCCACCCAGCAGCACGTCGGCGCTGCGGGTGAGCAGGGTTCCGGTCGTCCCGGGGTCCGCGGTCACGCCCGAGCGGGCGAGCAGGACCTCTTTCACGTAGCGCTCGGCCAGCGTGCGCTGGCGCGCCGCCACCTCGAGCACCGCCGCCCGGTGCTGGGAGCGCGCCGTCGCGCGGATCGACAGGAGCACGCTGCCGGTCGACACCACGGCGAACGTGAGCAGGATCGCGATGATCGTCCGCCGGCCGCGCGAATGGAACGGCCTGAAGGCCGGAGTGGCGTGCATCGCTACCTCACCACCAGCTGCCTGTGCATGCCGCCCAGGAAGTGCCCGTACATGTTGCAGAAGAGGACGTAGCGGCCCGGCCGCAGATCGAGGTCGAGCGTGCGCCGGGACTTGGCCGCCCCAGGCTCGAGGCCGCCGGCCTTGGAGCTCTCGACGGCGTCCTCGTCGATCGTCAGGCCGTCGCGGCGGAAGGGCAGCGGCTTGGCGCCGGCGCGCACGACGATGAGCTCGTGCTGGTCGGGACCCTCGTTGTAGACGGACAGCCGCACCTCGCCAGCCTTGAGCTCGCTCGGAGCCTTGATGTGGAAGTCGCGCTCGGCGACCTGCGCCGTCTGCACGGGGGTATGGGCGCCGGCGCTTCCGGCCACGCCGCAACCGCTGAGCGCGCCCGCGCTCAGGCACAGCAGCGCGACACCGATAAGGGCGCAGCACGTCCCTATGCGAGCGTTAATGCGCCGCATGCGACCGCATCGGCCCTAGCCGCGCACAACTTGACCCCTGGGAGGCTCTAGGTCAGGTTCGCGACAAAGTCGGAAAGCTTCTGTGGGTCGCGCCACACGGGCCCGTGGCCGAAGCAGGCGATCCTCGGCGCGAGCGCCGCGATCCGCTTGATCGACTCGCGGTTGCGCGCCGGATCGGGCGTGAACGTGGTCGGCGGCTCGTGCAGCCCGGGCACGGTGGTGATCAGGTTCATGCTGTTCAGGACGTCGCCCGCGATCAGCACGCGGTCCGACTCGCGCCAGAGCGCGATGTGGCCGGCGCTGTGGCCGGGAACGTCCAGCACCTGGAAGCCGGCCACCTCGTCTCCCTCGCGGAGCCGGCGCGCGACCGGGTGACCCGGGCCCGCCCAGAGGCGCCAGATCAGCTTGTTGATCGCCTTGTCCGGCTGGCGCTCGCGGATCAGCTCGGGTCGCTCGGCCACCTCGGCGTCGTTCTCGCCGACCCAGAGCGGAATCCCACGCGCCTCGCAGACCTTGTGGCTCACCCCGTTGTGGTCGGGATGCGCGTGCGTGAGGACGTGCGCGCTCAGCTCGCGGCCCTCGAGCTGCCTGAGGATCCGCCGTCCCGCGAACTTGGTGCCGGCATCCACCAGCACGTCGCCGACCAGGAACACGTTGATCGCGTTCGGCGGCATGCCCGACAGCTTCCAGACCCCCGGCGCGAGCTGGTTCACGGCCGCGACCCTATGGGATGAGCGCTCGCGCCGCGCACTGGGCCGGTGGCCCGACCCGACCCCCGAGCGAAAGCCCCCTCACCAGGCGGCCGGGCGTTCGGCGGCGCGAGTGTCATCCCTGAGACGAGGATGGCGCGCCTCGGTTAACAGGCGGTAAGCGGCGCGTTAACCGTGGCTGGGGTTCCCCTTCGCCGATCGATTGAACGTTTGTGCCGCCCATAGGAGGCACAAACGACCACTCGCCCCGATACTCCATCCGCCGTAGCCGCGAGCGTGCCGGCCTGACGCAGGCCGAACTCGCGGCCCGGCTCGGCACGACTCAGTCGGCTGTGGCGCGGCTCGAGCGCCCAAGCTCCAACCGCATTCAGACCGTGGAGCGGGCACTGCTGGCTACAGGGCAGCTCCTGTCACTCAGTGCAAAGACGCCGAAGCCGAGCGTGGACGAGACTCTGATCGTGGACCGGGAAGCTCGCGGATCCCTGGCCTGAATTCCGCCCAACGGCGCTGCTCGAGACGCTCGGGGCGGGCGCGGTCGACTTCATTGTGATCGGCGGTATCGCCGCCGTCGCCCGCAAGGAGGCCGACCGGGTCACGATCGGTGGCATCCCGGTGCTGATCGCGTCAAGCGACCACCTGGTGGCCATGAAGCTCGCCGCCGGCAGGCCCAAGGACCTCGCCGACATCGAAGAGCTTGAGGCGATCCGCAGGCTGAGCCGCTAGGCCGACTCGGCCTGCGCGGGCGCTTCCGTGTCCTTCGCCGCCTCGGTGACGAGCGTGGGCTTGAGGCCCTTCTCGATCGTCTCCTTGGTGACGACGCACTTCTTCACGTCGCGGCGGGACGGCAGCTCGAACTGCACGTCGAGCAGCGTCTCCTCGAGGATCGAGCGAAGGCCACGCGCGCCCGTCTCGCGCTCGAGCGCCTTGTCGGCGATCGAGGTGAGCGAGTCCTCGGCGAACACCAGGTCGATCCCGTCGAACTGGAAGAAGCGCTGGAACTGCTTGACGAGCGCGTTGCGCGGCTCGTTCAGGATCGTGACCAGGTCGTCGCGGGAGAGCTGGTGGATCACCGAGATCACCGGCAGGCGGCCGATGAACTCCGGGATCAGCCCGTAGTCCACGAGGTCCTCGGGCAGCACCTGCTCGAACAGCTCGCCCGTGTCCTTGTTCGTCTTTGAGCGCACCGCGGCGCCGAAGCCGACGCCCTTGTGCCCAATGCGCCGCTCGATCACCCTGTCCAGGTTCGCGAACGCGCCGCCGCAGATGAACAGGATGTTGGTCGTGTCGATCGTGAGGAACTCCTGGTGCGGGTGCTTGCGCCCGCCCTGCGGCGGCACCGAGGCCACCGTGCCCTCGAGGATCTTGAGGAGCGCCTGCTGCACGCCCTCGCCCGATACGTCGCGCGTGATCGACGGGTTGTCGGCCTTGCGGGCGATCTTGTCCACCTCGTCGATGTAGATGATCCCGGTCTCGGCCTTCTTCACATCGAAGTCGGCGGCCTGGATCAGCTTCAAGAGGATGTTCTCGACGTCCTCGCCGACGTAGCCGGCCTCGGTCAGCGCCGTGGCGTCCGCGATCGCAAACGGCACGTTGAGGATCTTGGCGAGCGTCTGCGCGAGGAGGGTCTTGCCGCAACCGGTCGGCCCGAGCAGGAGGATGTTGGACTTCTGAAGCTCGAGGTCCTGCTCCTCGGCCTGCATCATCTGGACGCGCTTGTAGTGGTTGTAGACCGCCACCGACAGCGTGCGCTTGGCCGGCTCCTGGCCCACCACGTACTCCTGCAGGACCGAGTAGATCTCCTTCGGCTTCGGGAGGTTCTCGAGGTTGAACGACGCGGGGCCGGTCAGCTCCTCGTCGATGATCTCGTTACAGAGATCGATGCACTCGTCGCAGATGTATACGCCAGGTCCTGCGATGAGCTTCTTGACCTGTCGCTGCGACTTGCCGCAGAAGCTGCACAGGAGCTGTTCGTTTGAGTCCGTCGGCCGGGCCATGCCTCTCCTCCCCCGGGAGGCTCGGGGACAACGTCAGTGGTGAGTGATCACCCTGTCGATGAGGTTGTATTCCTTCGCCTCTTCAGCACTCATAAAGTAGTCGCGTTCGGTATCCCTGGCCACCTTCTCGAGCTCCTGGCCGGTGTGCTTGGCCAGGATCTCGTCGAGGCGCCGGCGGACGTCGATGATCTCCTTCGCGTGGATCTCGATATCCGTGGCCTGGCCCTGGAAGCTGGACGAGACCTGGTGGATGAGGATCTTGGCGTTGGGCAGCGCCATGCGCTTGCCCTCCGCGCCGCCGGACAGGAGCAGGGCGCCCATCGACATCGCGATGCCCACGCAGATCGTCTGGACCTGCGGCTTGATGAACTGCATCGTGTCGTAGATCGCGAGGCCCGCGTACACGGAGCCCCCCGGCGAGTTGATGTAGATCGAGATGTCC
>Ga0070659_100000999_pt1 | contig 20751 bp, 12 predicted proteins | sample KBSC23metaG_FD_64666 | JGI IMG/M metagenome (GOLD analysis project Ga0070659, IMG submission 64666) | Corn rhizosphere microbial communities from Kellogg Biological Station, Michigan, USA - KBS C2-3 metaG | ecosystem: Host-associated > Plants > Roots > Rhizosphere > Soil ... | reverse complement strand
CGCGCACCCGCACCGCCAGGTCCTTGGCCACCATCAGCCCAAGCTCGGCGAGCTCGCCCAGCATGGCCTCGGCGCGGGCCTGTTTCTGCGGTTGACACGCCATGAACAAAAGGAGAACATGTAGATAGGTCGGAAGTCAAATTTTATCGACTCTTTTCTTTCATCTGAGGCCTTGAGGAGGTCTGCGCCTGACTCTCAGTCCGGTGCGATATCGCCGGCAGCCGCCGCCAGGGGCCGGGCGTAGCGGATGAGGGCCTGGGTGAATTTGCCCGGTTCCTCGCTCATGGGCTCGTGGGCGGAGTGTTCGAACCAGACGAAGCGCTTCTGCGGCGCACGAATCTTTTCGAACCATTCATGGGCGACGTCCGAGTTCACGGTGCGGTCGAAACGGCCCTCGAACATCAGGATCGGGCACTTGAAGTCGAGGTGCTTCGACAGATCCAGGGTCGAGACGAAGGGCAGGAGGTGCGCCTCCGAGAACTCGTTGCCGTCATAGACGTGTGGCGCCTGGACGTCCGTGTAGTCGGGCGACAGCCGGGCTGCGTGGCTCTCGTCCTCCTGGTTCTGGCGGTAGGCCATGACGCCGCCGTAGTAGTCCACCCAGCGATGCATCACCGCCATCTCCGGGAACGGCGATGGGCTTTTCGGATAGGGGGCGATGGCGCGAAGTTCCGCGATCGCCTTGTCATTATGGGCCTTCTCGGCCGCCGCCATTGCAAATGCCCAACCTCGCCGCTCGCTTTCCGGAACGTCCGCGGCCTGACCCACGCCGATGTAGGCGTAAAGCCATTCCGGATGGCGCCGCGCCAGTTCCTCGCCGAGGTAGCTCCCCCAGGAGTGGCCTATGACGAAGATCTTCGACTTGCCCAGGTCCTTTCGGAGCCATTGGACCATCTCGTCGACATCGTCGTTGAAACGCTGCGGGTTCATGGTCGCCGCCACGGCTTTGGGATCGTTGTCGAGATAGGTCCGGCCGGCGCCGCGCTGATCCCATTCGACGACGGTGAAATACTCTTCCCATTCGTGGGCGTACCACCAGGACAAGGGCGTCTCGACGTAGCCGGGGCCGCCGTGCAGAACCAGCAGCACTGGATTGCGCCGGTCCCGGCCGCGGATAGTGACGTACTGGTCAATGCCGCCGATCCGCAGCATGCGCGCCTCTTCGATGCCGTTGGGCGTCACGATCTTCCGCAGGCCGCGGATGACCTCGGTCGCCTCCGCCCGATCGCGCGGTCGAGGCGCCGCGGCGGGCTGCGCCGACGCCGCCGAGGCGGAGCAGATGAAGACCAGCCCGCTCAAGCCGACGACGGCTCGCCAAAGCGCCATTCGTCCGAAAGCCAGGGTGCGCTCAAGGCATCCCCGCGCCTTTGGCGCAGGGGCGCCGGCGATCCGGCGCTGGGCCGGCCTGAGCTCTCTCCAAGCGGTCGCGAAAGTCATGTCCGGCCTCGGCATATGGGTGTGGTGTGACCCGGTCCTGCGCCGCACTGACCACACCGACCCTCCACGGCGCAACGCCTCCCGGCGCGGCGGCAAAGCGGATTCTCGGTCGGCTAGCGTCAATAGGCTCGAAAGCGCATCGTCCAGAGGTCCAACGTCCTCTTTCCGGCCAGGCGCCAACATCAGCAACTGGCGCTTGAGCGCCCGCGAACGTCCGGTTCTCGGCCGCGTGCTGAGGTCCGCAACTGGCGCAACGCGGACCTATTGCCGCCCGACCCCGCCGCGCCCGCGCAAACACCGAAGAAGCCTCGGTCCCCGCTTTCGCGGGGATGAGCGGGGTTGGGTGGACCGCCCCTTACCTCACACCCGCTCGACGATGATCGCCGGCGCCATGCCGCCGGCGGCGCACATGGTGACGAGGCCGCGCTTGAGGTCGCGGCGTTCGAGTTCGTCAACGATGGTCCCGATCAGCATGGCGCCGGTGGCGCCGATGGGGTGGCCCAAGGCCATGGCGCCGCCGTTCACATTGACCTTGTCGCGATCCAGCTTGAGATCGCGGATGAACTTCTCGGCGACGACGGCGAAGGCCTCGTTGATTTCCCACAGGTCGATGTCCTCGACCTTGAGGCCGGCCTTGGCCAGCACCTTGCGCGCGGCCGGGACCGGCGCGTTCAGCATCAGGGTCGGGCTGTCGCCGACATTGGCCATGGCGACGATCCGGGCGCGGGGCTTGAGGCCATGCTTCCTGGCGTAGTCGGCGGAGGCCAGCAGGACCGCGCCGGCGCCGTCCACGACGCCTGACGAATTGCCGGCGTGGTGGAAGTGCTGGATCTTCAGGTCCGGATAGACCTGGTTGATCAGGCCCGCGAAGGTCGTGCCCTGCTTGTCGAGGGGCACATTGGCCATGGCCTCGAACGAGGGCTTGAGCGCCGAGAGGCCCTCCATGGTGGTCTGCGGGCGCGGGAACTCCTCGCGGTCGAGCGCCAGCGAGCCGTCCTCGCGGTAGACGGGGACGAGGGCGCGGTCGAAGTGGCCGTTTTTGATGGCGTGGTCGGCGCGCTGCTGGCTGACCAGGGCGAGCTCGTCCAGCGCCTCGCGGCTGATGCCCTCCATGGTGGCGATGGCGTCGGCGCAGACGCCCTGGTGCGACTGCGGGTGCTTGGCGCGCAGGCTCAAGTTGCCTGAATCCATCAGCATCGGGCCGGCGTCCGGGTCGCGCGGCGGGGCGCTGGAGGCGGTGTAGGACATCATCTCGGTGCCGCCGCCGATCACCAGGTCTTCCATGCCGGCCATGATCTGGGCCGCGGCCAGGTTCACCGCGGTGATGCCGGAGCCGCAGTAGCGGTCGAGGGTGACGCCGGAGGCGCGCACGTCGTAGCCGGCGTCGAGGGCGGCCATGCGGCCGAGGTCCCCGCCCTGCTTGCCGCGCTGGGAGGAGGTGCCCCAGATGATGTCGTCCACCTCGGCGGTGTTGAGGCCGTTGCGTTCGGCGAGCGCCTTCAGGACGGTGGCGCCCAGGTGCTGTGGGTGGTGGTCGGCGAGCGCGCCCTTGCCGACCTTGCCGATGCCGCGCGGGGTGCGGCAGGCGTCGATGATGTAGGCTTCAGCCATGGCGTGGTCTCCTTCTGAGCCACCCTCTACCGAAAGAGGGGGCCGCGCCTAGTGTGTCGTGGCGTCAGCCTTGCTGGTCGCAGGCCTCTTCCATGGTCTTCATGTGCTCGCAGAGGACCTCGGTCCTGTCGGCGACGGGCTTGCCGGCGGGCAGCAGGGTGGTCGCCACGTCGGCGCCACGGTCCAGCGTCTGGTGGACGGGGCAGCGACCGGCGACGTCGATCAGGCGCGCGCGCTGGGTCTCGTCGAGGTCGCCCTCCAGGTCGATCTCCACGCTGAAGGTGTCGCGCGCCTGCAGATTGCCGCGGTGGTGCGTCACGCGGGTGCGGGCGTGGGTGAGCGGCCAGCCCTTGCGCTCGGCGTAGAGGCGCATGGTCATCACCGTGCAGGCGCCGAGCGCGGCGCTTAAGAGGTCGAAAGGATTGGGCCCGGAGCCCAGGCCGCCGACCTCCTTCGGCTCGTCGACCAGCAGCGCAGAGGTCCCGGCGCGGGCTTCCACCTGGAAGCGGCCGACGCCGGTCAGGTCCACGACGACGGCCTCGCCGTCCACCGCCGGGTTCGCTGCATCTGCCATGCCTTTACTCCATCGGTTGACGACCGTCGGAGCCAGCGCCGTCGGCTTGACCTCAGATAGGCCACGCTCCCGCGCGGCGCCACGATGCAGATGCTAGAGGCCTGTCGGGGGCTCGATGCGCAGGCGGCTGACGGGGGTGAGGACAGCGCGCTCGATCACCTCGGCCATGGCCTCGATGTCGACCTCGTCGAGATGGCGCAGCCACCAGGAGAGCAGGTTCAGCGTGGTGGAGACGAGGTGCGAGAGCAGGAGGTCGTCGATCGGGCCCTGCGACGGACGCTGGCGGGCCTCAGCCATGGTGGCCATGGTCTGGCGCAGCATCTCGGCGCGGACCGTGGCGCCCGAGCCGCCTGCCAGCAGGGCCTTGTAGATCGCCAGCCGCTCGAAGACGAAGGCGCACATGGAGCGCGCGGCGGCGCGGCGATCCTGGGCCAGCACCAGCGGGCGGACCTGGCGCAGGAAATCCTGGATCAGTCGGTCGGCGACGTCGGCCAGCAGCGCGTCCTTGTCGGTGTAGTGGCGGAAGAAGGTGGCGTAGCCGACGCCGGCGCGGGCGGCGATCGCGCGCACGGTGATGGCGTCGAGCGGGCTTTCCGCGGCGAGCGCGGTCATGGCCTCCCGCAACGCCTCGCGGGTTCGCACAACTCGAGCATCTGAAAGCGTTGACATCGGCCGGCAATCGTCCGTTATGATCCACTGTATATCGTAATTTAAGGCCATTGTGGGCCTTATTGAGTCACGTCTGCCGATTGTGAGCGCGAGGCAAGCAACCCGCGGCGCGGCAGAATACGACTGGGGAGACGGGCGGATGAAGATCTCGAAGAACATGGCCGGGGCCGGGTTGGCGGCGTTTGCGGCGGCCGCGGCGGCGCTGGCGATCGGCGGCGGCGGCGCTTCGCAGGGCGTTTCGGCGGCGAGCGCGCAGACCGCGCCGGTCGCGGGGCCGACGCGGGTCGACGACTTCATGCTGGCCGACCAGAACCTGCTCGCCCGCCAGCTCTACCGGATGAGCGACGACAAGGCCGTGGTGCTGGTGAGCTACGCCTCGGGCGACGCGACCCTGCGCGCCGACGCCAAGGCGCTGATGGCGCTGAAGGCCGCCTATGCCGGGCAGAAGGTCGACATGATGGCCGTCGCCAGCCGCATCGGCGAGAAGCGCGATCCGGTGATCGCCGACGCCAAGGCCATCGGCCTCGATATGCCGATCCTGTTCGACTACGAGCAGCTGGTCGGCGAGGAGCTGGGGATCACGCGGGCCGCCGAGGTGATCGTCATCGACCCGCGCGGCTGGACCATCGCCTATCGCGGGCCGGTGGACGGGGCGAAGCCGGCGCTGGACGCCCTGGTGGCCGGCGAGAAGGTCGCGCTGACCAGCCGCCCGGCGAAGGGCGAGCTGATCGCCTTCCCGGAACGCGCCAAGGCGGCGACCTTCGCGCAGATCTCCTACGCCAAGACGGTGGCCCCGATCATCCAGGCCAAGTGCGCGACCTGCCACCAGCCGGGTGGGATCGGCCCGATGCCGCTGAACAACTATGAGCAGATCAAGGGCTTCTCGCCGATGATCCGCGAGGTCATCCGCACCCACCGCATGCCGCCCTACCTGGCGGACGAGACGGTGGGCGCGTTCCAGGACGACGACCGCCTGACGCCGGACCAGATGAAGACCCTGGTCCACTGGATCGACGCCGGCTCGCAGCGCGGCGCGGGCGACGACCCGCTGAAGAAGATCGCCTTCAAGGCGCCCGAATGGCCGCTCGGCAAGCCCGACGTGGTGCTGAACGTGCCGGCGGTGAAGATCCCGGCGAGCGGGGTCATGGACTACCAGCACCCGGTGGTGGCCAACGCCATGCCGGAAGGCCGCTGGATGAAGGCCACCACCTTTAGGGTCAGCGACCGCCAGGTGGTCCACCACATCCTGACCGGCGTGGTCGCCACCGACCATGCGGGCGACACCTTCTCGGAGAGCCAGTGGGGCGCCTCGCTGGGCGGCTACGGCCCGGGCCGCGGCTCGAACATCCAGCCGGCGGATACCGGCGTCTGGGTGCCGGCCTCGGGCGGCGTGGGCTTCCAGAACCACTATACGCCCTATGGCCGCGAGACGACCGAGAAGACCCAGATGGGGATCTACTTCTATCCCAAGGGCCAGGAGCCGAAGTACGTGCTGCGCACCTTCGGCATCTTCGACTTCTCGATCGAGATCCCGCCGGGCCAGGAGAACCACCCGGAGACGAGCTACATCACCTTCCCGAAGGACGCGATCCTCTACGGGATCACGCCGCACGCCCACGTGCGCGGCAACTCCACCCAGGTGTCGATCCTCTATCCGAACGGCAAGGAAGTGAAGCTGCTGGCCCTGCCGCGCTACAACTTCAACTGGCAGTACGAGTACTTCCTGAAGACGCCGCTGAAGGTGCCGGCGGGTTCGAAGATCATCGCCAAGTGGACCTACGACAACTCGACCCGCAACCCGGGCAACCCCGACCCGACGAAGACGGTCTACTGGGGCGAGCAGACGTCCGAGGAGATGATGGCCACCTACCTGCACTATCGCTGGGTGGACGAGACCGTGAAGCACCAGACGCCGGAGTACGAGAAGATGCTCCAGGCCAACCTGATGATGGGCGTGCTCGACGACAACATGGACGGCAAGATCCAGCTGGCCGAGCTGAAGGGCGGCCCGCAGGGTCCGGCCACCATGCTGAAGAAGTACTTCACGCTGATCGACGCCAACCATGACGGCGCGCTGGGCTCCGACGAACTGGCCGCGGCGGCGAAGCTGATGCCCAAGCGCGGCGGCGGCAAGAAGCCCGCGGCTGCGCCGGCCCCGGGCCCGGCGGCCACGCCGGCTGTGGCGCAGGCGCAGCCCAAGGCGGCGCAGGTCGCCTCGCGCTAGGGAATTCGATCGAGGGGCGGCGGCGGCCAGGACGTGGCCGCCGCCGTCACGTCCGTGAGAAGCTATAGGTGACCGGCGACGCCTCGCGAGGCATGATGCGCGGCGTCCGATTCAAAAGAAGACATAGTTCCCGGGGGGATTTCCACGTGTCGTCCATTCGTACCTGGCTTTTTGGGGCCGCGCTCGCGGCCGCCTCCGCCGTCTCCGTCGCCGCGCACGCGCAAGGGACGCCGGACGGCGCCGCGATCTACGACACCCATTGCAAGGCCTGCCATGACGGCGGCAACCCGCGCGCGCCGAACCGCGCGGACCTGGCCCAGCGGCCGGCGGCCGACATCGTCCAGGCGCTGACCACCGGCATCATGCAGCCGATGGCGCAGGGCCTCTCCGACGCCGACAAGCAGGCGGTGGCGGCCTACCTGACCTCGGCGCAGGGCTCGACGGTCGCGGCGCGCGGCGGCGAAGGCCGCGAGATGCCGCAGGTTGCGGTCAAGACCGGCCCGATCGGCGTCGATCCCAAGTGCGCCTCCAATCCGCCGATCGTGGCGACGCCTGGCGACTGGGCCTCGACCGGCATCGACGACGCCGCCACCCGCTTCCAGCGCCATCCGGGCCTCAAGGCCGCCGACGTGCCGAAGCTGAAGGTGAAGTGGGCCTTCTCGATGACCGGCGGCGGCCAGCCGACGGTGGTCGGCGACTGGCTGTTCGTGACCAACCGTTCGGGCAAGTTCTACGCGATGGACGCCAAGACGGGCTGCGTCCACTGGACGGTGGACGACATCGTCTCGCGCACCACGCCCGAGGTGGTGAAGTCCGACATCTCGCCGAGCGGCTGGGCCGCCTTCGTGGGCCAGAGCGACCGCATCGTGCGCGCCTTCGACGCTCAGACCGGCAAGGAGCTCTGGAGGAGCCCCGAGCTCGAGAAGCATCCGATCTCGGTCCTGACCGGCTCGCCGGTGGTGGTCGGCGACCGGCTGATCGTGCCGATCTCCTCGATCGAGGAGGCCGCGGCGATGAGCAAGAGCTACGCCTGCTGCACCTTCCGCGGCTCGGTGGCGGCGCTGGACCTGAAGACCGGCAAGCTGCTCTGGAAGACGGTGATGATCCCGGAGCCCTCGAAGGTCATCCGCGAGAAGGCGCCGGGCGTGAACGTGCAAGGCCCGGCCGGCGCGGCGATCTGGGCCGCGCCCTCCATCGACCGCAAGCGGGGCCTGGCCTACGTGGTCACCGGCGACAGCTACACCGACGTCGACACCATCGGCGCCGACGCCATCGTGGCCGTCGACCTCAAGACCGGCGCGATCCGCTGGCGCCGCCAGGTGACGCAGAACGACAACTTCGTGATGGGCTGCGGCCCGACCTCGAAGTCGGGCAACTGCCCCTCACCGATGGGCCCGGACTACGACTTCGGCGCGACGCCGGTCCTGATGACGCTGAAGGGCGGCAAGCAGGTGCTGGTCGCCGGCCAGAAGTCGGGCGCGGTCTACGGCCTGGATCCCGACACCGGCAAGCTCTTGTGGACCACGGTGGTGGGCGCCGGCTCGGCGCTGGGCGGCGTGGAATGGGGCATCGGGGCCAACGACACCCACGTCTTCGTGCCGATCTCGGACCTGGCGCGCCTGTTCTCCGAGGGCCGCCCGGGCGCCGTGCCCGGCAAGCCCGGCGTCTATGCGCTGGATCCCGCGACGGGCAAGGTCGCCTGGTCGGCGCCCGCGCCCAAGGCGCCCTGCGTCTACGCCAGCGACAAGGGCAAGCCCAGCCGCTGCGCCCGCGCCCAGCCGGCCGCGCCCGCCATCATGCCGGGGATCGTCTTCGAAGGCGCCCTCGACGGTTGGTTCCGCGCCTACGACTCCAAGACCGGCAAGATCGTGTGGGAGGATTCCACCACGTCTCGGACCTACGACACCCTGAACGGGATCAAGGGCCAGCCGGGCGGCGGCATCGACGGCATGGGCCCGACCATCGCCCACGGCATGGTCTACATCCTGAGCGGCAACAACGGCGCGGCGCGGGTGGGCTCCAACGGTGTGAACGTCCTGCTGGCCTACTCGGTGGACGGGAAGTAGCTGGGGGAGAGCGCGTGTTCGTCGCGAGGAGCGCGAGAGGAAGCGAGTGACCGTGCTGGCGAGTTGAACATCGCTAGATGGCGCTGGCCGCCGCTCGCCTTCGGTTGCTGACGGACGGCCCAGATGTGCTTCGGCTTCAGCGGCGCTTTAGGGCCGATGATGCGACCTGCATTCCAGGACTTCGGAATACGGAACATGTCAGGTTGGCGCATCGCCACCCTCTTGAGGTAGCCCCCTGGCCTGCGCCTCAAACAACGGGCGAGCTCACACGATGTCAGTGGTGCGCGGGGCGGCACTTGCGGTTGGGCCGGAAGGCGGACGTTCAAGCAGGCACGCGGGGGCTCCCCTCGCCGGAGGCCGGCCGCCGTGGATCTTCAAGCCCTCCCCACCGCGAGAGCGATGCCAGCAAGCCGACGCCGATCCACGCGCCCAGGATCGGACTGAGACCGATCCCGACGAGCGGCACGGGGAACGCACCGAAGATGGGCGCCGCGATCCACCCCAGCAGGAGGGCCATCAAAGCCAGCCCGGCTCCGCCCACCACCGTGTGGCCGCCGCCATGAGCTGCGAGCCTGGGCGCGACCGCGAATACGATTAAGAACACGACGGCCAGCCCGGCGAGTATCGGTGAGTGAGAGACCGCCAGCTGGATGACCCCTTCGACCTCGGGGACCGGCTGCAGGGGATCGGGTCGAGACCACGAGAGAACAGCCAGGATCAACGCGGTAACGGCGAGCGCACATCTTTCCGACCACGGTCGGGATTGAAGGCCCGCCGCGATTACGCACATCGCCAGCGCCAGGGCCGACGCCTGAGAGGCGTCAGGTTGCAGCGCCAGCATGGCCAGGGCGGCAAAGGCTGGAGCCCACCCCCATCGACGGCGCCGCACGAGGACGGCTGTCGCCACCACCAGCGACGGCAGCAACAGCATCGCGGCGTTGAAGCGCAGGGGACCCGCCACAAGCCATCTGTGCACGCCGTCCAGTCCAGGGCTCAGGAACGTGAAGGCGAGGCCGACGGGCCCCGCGAATGCCGCCGCGTCGCCGAAGCGCTCGCCGGCCCACCGCGCCACGGCGAGCGCCGCACACGCGCCGAGGCCCCACGCCGCCAGGTTCCGCGCCCACAGGCCTGCTGGCACACCGCTCATCGCGCAGACGGCCGCGCCTACGAGAACCGCGGCGAACGAGGCGGCGGCGAAGCCGGCGGTCAAGGGCCCGATCGCGAAAGGCTGCCTCATCGAGAGCAAGACCCAGACCAGCTGCAGGCATACGCGCGCAGTTGAGTGAGGCTGGGGTTAACGACCCGTTACGGGGCGCGCTTCTGCGATTGTAAGACCCGCGGCAGCTGTTTTCTTCGAGCGGCTGGCTTGCGCCACAAGCGGATCTTGGAATCCGGCCCAAAAGCGGACGCTGGCTAGACTGCATGGCAGATGGCCGCTTCCGACCGAGGCTGTGTGCATCGGCGGCGGGACGGACTGGCGGCAGGACATCGAGACGCATCTGGAATCCGCCGGATGCGCGATGGTGGCCTGGACGAGCGGGTCAATCGGTCCTGAGGGACATTTCGTCCGGGACGAAGCACGGCGGGCACAGCGCCGCGGCGCCTATCTTCCGATCTGCTTCGATGCGGTCGATCCGCCGCTCGGCTTCGGCGAAATCCAGGCGCTTTCGCTCAAGGGCTGGAAAGGCGATCGCTCAGACCCGCGGTACCCGGCTGGCACAAGGCCGGGAATGACGGTTCATCAGTTATTGAGGCGTCTTCCAGCCGCCGCCGAGGGATTGGATCAGGGCCACCGCCGTGGTCTGGCGCTGGGCGGCGGCCTGGGCCATGGCGCGGCGGGCCTGGTAGGCGCTGGTCTGGGCGGCGACGACGGTGGTGTAGTCCACCGTGCCGGCCTTGTACTGATTGGTGACGATCTGTTCGGCCTGGTCGGCGGCGGCCGAGGCCTGGCGGCGCAGGTCGCTCTGGCGGGCCAGGATGCGGGTCGCGGCGAGCTGGTCCTCGACGTCCTGCAGCGCCTCCAGCACCGTCTCGCGGTACTGCGCCACGGCCTGGTCGTGCGCGGCCTTGGCCTGGTTCACCCGCGCGCGGCGCGCGCCGGCGTCGAAGATCGTTTCGGCGACGGAGGCGCCGTAGCTCCACAGCGAGTTGGCGCTGGAGAACAGGTGGCCGAGCTCGCCGGCGGCGAAACCGTAGGAGCCGGTCAGCGTCAGGTCGGGGAAGTAGGCGGCCGTCTGCACGCCGATCTGGGCGTTGGCGTTCTGCACCCGCCGCTCGGCCGCGGCGATGTCGGGCCTGCGCTGCAGCAGGGTCGAGGGCACGCCCGGCGGCACGTCGGGGACGGTCTCCGTCCAGGGTGCGGGCGCCAGGGAGAAATTGCCGGGCGCTTCGCCGGTCAGCACCGCGATGGCGTGCTCGAAATTGGCCCGCTGCTGCTGGGCGCTCGCCAGGTCGGCCTGGGCGTTGAAGAGCTGGGTCTGGGCCTGCAGCACGTCGCTCCTGGGCGCGATGGCGGCATTGTAGCGGTTCTGGGCGATGGTGAGCGCGCGCTGGTAGGCGGCGACGGTCGCCTGGTCCATGGCGATTTCGGCGTCGATCTCGCGCAGGCCGAAGTAGTCGGTGGCCAGTTCGCCCTGGGCCGAAAGCCGGGCCGAGGCGAGGTCGGCCGCGCTGGCCTCGGCGAGCGCCTTGGAACCCTCGATGGAGCGGCGGATCCGGCCCCAGACGTCCGGCTCCCAGGTCGCCCCGATGCTGGCGCGGTAGGTCGAGCGCGACCCGCCGCCGCCCGAGCCGCCGGAGGTGCTGCCGTCCGGATTGACGATCAGGGTCCCGCCCCCGCCGCCGCTGCCCGAGCGGTTGCCGCTGCCGGTCAGGTTGACGGTCGGGAACAACGAGGCGCGCTGCTGGCTGACCACGGCGCGGGCCTCGCGATAGGCCGCCTCGGCGGCGACGATGTTCTGGTTGGAGACCTGCACCTTGGCCGCCAGCGCGTTCAGCGTCGGGTCGCCGAAGAGCGTCCACCAGTCGCCGCGGTCCAGGGTGTCGGCGGGCGCCGCCGGCGACCAGCCGGCCGCCTCCTTGAAGGTCGGCGAGATCGGCGCGGACGGCCGCACATAGTTTGGCCCGACGGCGCAGCCGGCGAACGCGGCGGCGCTCATCATCGCCAGACTTGCCAGGCGAATGTGGGCGGCGGAACGGAAAAGGGCGTGCTTCATACGGGCTGGGCCTGGCCTTCGCCGCCGTGGCGGCTGAGGTAGCGCTCGTCCTTGCGGCGACGGCGCAGTTTGTCGATGTAGATGTAGACGACGGGCGTGGTGAGCAGGGTCAGGAGCTGGCTCGCGACCAGGCCGCCGATGATGGCCACGCCCAGCGGCTGGCGCAGCTCCGAGCCCTCGCCGAAGCCGATCGCCAGGGGCAGGGCGCCGAGGCCCGCGGCCATGGTGGTCATCAGGATCGGGCGGAAGCGCAGCAGGCAGGCCTCGCGCACCGCCTCCTGGGCGCTCAGCCCGCGGCTGCGCTGGGCGTCGAGCGCGAAGTCGATGATCAGGATGGCGTTCTTCTTCACCAGGCCGATCAGGAGGAAGATGCCGATCAGGGCGATGATCGAGAATTCCATCTTGAACAGCATCAGCGCCAGCAGCGCGCCGACGCCGGCCGAGGGCAGGGTGGAGAGCACCGTGATCGGGTGGATCAAGCTCTCGTAGAGGACACCCAGCACGATGTAGATGGCGATCAGGGCCGCGCCGATCAGCACCGGCTCCTGCTTGAGCTGCTCGGTGAAGCTGCGCGCCGTGCCCTGGAAGCTGCCGCGCACATTGCTGGGCATGCCGATGTCGGCCTCCGCCTGGGTGATGGCGGTCTGGGCGTCGCTCAGTGAGGCGCCCTCCGCCAGGTTGAAGGAGACGGTGGTGGCGAGCTCGGTGTCCTGGTGGTTCACCGAGGCGGGCGTGGCGCGATTGTAGAACCTGGCGATGGCGCTCATCGGGACCATGCGGCGCACGCTGGTGTTCAGGGCGCTGCCGGTGGAGGGATCGCGCGACCCCGGGTTGGCGGCCGTGGCGGCGGCGGCCCCATTGGCGCCGGCCGCGCCCGCGGACGCGCTCTGGATCCCCGCCAGCGACGAGCTCGCCTGGGTGGCGGCTTCGTTGGCCGCGGCCACGGCGGCGGTGTTCTCGCGCGAAGCGGTTTGGGCGGGCGCCGCGGTGGCGATCGAACCGCTGGCCGGCACATAGACGCCGGCCAGGGCGTCCGGCCCGCGGCTGTACTCCGGGGCCATCTCCATCACCACGGTATACTGGTTCAGGTCCTTGTAGATGTTGGCCACCTGGCGCTGGCCGAAGCTGTCGTAGAGGGCGTTGTCCACGTCGCGCATGTTGACGCCGAGCCGCGCGGCGGTGTCGCGGTCGACCTCGACGTAGGCCTCGACCCCGTTGTCCTCCTGGTCCGTGTTGACGTCGGTCATGACGTCGGTGTGGTCGGACATGGCGTCGCTCAGCTTGCGCGCCCAGGTCTTGAGGTCCTGGGTGTTGTCGGCCTTCAGCGTGTATTGGTAGGTCGCGTTGGAACTTCGCCCGCCGGCCCGGACGTCCTGCTGCGGATTGAGGAAGAGGGTCACGCCGGTCACCTTGGCGAGCTGGGGCCGCAGCCGCATGATCACGGCCTGACCGCCGTCCTTGCGCTCGCCGCGCGGCTTCAGGTCGACCGACAGGAAGCCGCCGCCGGCCCGCCCACCGCCGGTGAAGCCGACCACCGTCGAGACCGCCGGGTCCTTCATCAGGATCGTGACGAGCTGCTTCATCTTGCGGCCCATCTCCTCGGAGGAGATCGACTGGTCGGCCCGCAGGCCGCCGTTCAGCCGCCCGCTGTCCTGCCGCGGGAAGAAGCCCTTCGGAATGGCGGTGTAGAGAAAGACGTTCAGCCCGATCACCGCGGCGAGGATCAGCATCATCAGCGGCTTGGCGGACAGCGCGAAGTCGAGGCTGCCTTCGTAGCTGCGGTGCAGGGCGTCGAACCCGGCGGCGAAGGCGCGCGAGACGCGGCCCGGCTTCTTCTCGTCGGCCTTCGCGCGCAGCAGGTAGGCGCACATCATCGGCGTGGTGGTCAGCGACAGCACCAGCGAAATCAGCACCGCCGCCGACAGGGTCACCGCGAACTCGCGGAACAGCCGGCCCACCTGGCCGCCCATGAAGAGCAGCGGGATGAACACCGCGACCAGCGAGATGCTCATGGAGAGCACCGTGAAGCCCACCTCGCGCGCACCGAGCAGCGCGGCCTGGAAGCGGCCCATTCCGTTTTCGAGGTGGCGGCTGGTGTTCTCCAGCACGACGATGGCGTCGTCGACCACGAACCCCGCCGCCACGGTGAGCGCCATCAGCGACAGGTTGTTGAGGCTGAAGCCCAGGACGTACATCGCCCCGAAGGTGCCGAGCAGCGAGACCACCGTCGCCACCGCCGGAATGACCGTCGCGCGGGCCGAGCGCAGGAAGGCGCTGACCACGACCACCACCAGCAGGGTGGCGATCAGCAGGGTGATCTCGATTTCACGCAGCGAGGCGCGGATGCTGGTCGTGGCGTCCGAGGCGACCTGCAGCTTCACGTCGCTGGGCAGCTGCGCGGCCAGCAGCGGCAGGGTGGCGCGCACCTTGTTGACCGTCTGGATGACGTTGGCGCCGGGTTGCTGGGTGACCAGCACCACGATGGCGGGCTGGCCGTTGAAGAGGCCGATGGTGCGGGTGTCCTGTACGCTGTCGACCACGCTGGCCACGTCACCCAGCCGGATCGCGGCGTTGTTGCGGTAGGCGACGATCAGGCCGCGGTAGTCGGCGGCCTTGGTTCCGCCGGTGCTGGTGTAGATCTGCAGCCGGCGGCCGGCCGCGTCCTGCACCGTGCCCTTCGGCCGGTTGGCGTTGGCCGACTGGATGGCGGCGCGGACGTCCTCCAGGCTGACGCCCCAGCGGTTCAGCGCGAAGGGGGAGACCTCGACGCGCACGGCGGGCTGCGAGCCGCCGCCGATCTCCACGTCGCCGACGCCGGTCACCTGGGACAGCCGCTGCTGCACGATGTTGTTGACGCTGTCGTAGATCTGGCCCGGCGTCTTGGTGTCGGAGGTCAGCGCCAGGATGATCACCGGCGCGGCCGCGGGGTTGATCTTGCGGTAGGTCGGGTTGCTGCGCAGCGTCGAGGGCAGGTCGGAGCGGGCGGCGTTGATGGCGGCCTGCACCTCGCGGGCGGCGGCGTCGATGTTCTTGGAGAGGTCGAACTGCAGGCTGATCCGCGTCGAGCCGTTGGAGCTGCGCGAGGTGATCTCGTTGACGCCGGCGATCGTGCCCAGCCGGCGCTCCAGCGGCGTGGCGACGCTGGAGGCCATGGTCTGCGGGCTGGCGCCGGGCAGGTTCGCCGAGACCGAGACCGCCGGGAAGTCGACGTTGGGCAGGGAGGCCACCGGCAGCACCAGGAAGCCCGCGATCCCGGCCAACGCCAGGCCGATGGTCAGGAGGACCGTCGCGATGGGCCGCTTGATGAAGGGGGCCGAGAGGTTCACGTGGCGGCCTCTGGGTCGGGCCTGTCCTGCGCCGCGCCGGTCGGCCGCTTCGTGGGGACCAGTCGGTCGAACCAGAGGTAGACCACCGGCGTGGTGAAGATGGTGAGAAGCTGGCTGACGATCAGGCCGCCGAAGATGGCGAGGCCCAGGGGGCGACGCAGCTCCGCGCCCTCGCCCATGCCCAGCATCAGCGGGACGGCGGCGAACAGCGCCGCCATGGTGGTCATCAGGATCGGGCGGAACCGCAGCAGGGCGGCCTGGTGGATCGCCTCACGCGGGCTCTTGCCCTGCTCGCGCTCTGCGTCGAGCGCGAAGTCGATCATCATGATGGCGTTCTTCTTCACGATGCCGATCAGGAGGATGATCCCGATGATCCCGATCACGCCCAGGGAATTGCCGGTGAACAGCAGGGCCAGAAGCGCGCCGACCCCGGCCGAGGGCAGGGTGGAGAGGATCGTCAGCGGGTGGATGTAGCTCTCGTAGAGCACGCCCAGCACGATGTAGACGCAGACCACCGCCGCCAGGATCAGCCACAGCTCGTTGGTCAGGCTGCGCTCGTAGGCGCCGGCCGCGCCCAGGAAGGTCATGGAGACGCCATTGGGCTTGCCGGCCTTGTCGGCGACCTTGCGGACCTGGTCGACGGCGGCGCCCAGGGAGACGCCCGGGCCGGTGTCGAAGCCGACGGTGGCGGCGGGGAACTGGGCGACGTGGCGCACCTGCAGCGGCGCGGTCTGCTCCTTGATGGAGGCCACGGCCGCCAGGGGCGTCGAGCCGCCGGTGGACTGAAGCTGCACCTCGCCCAGGGCCTGAGGCGTCGCGTCCGACGGACGGGACTCCAGGATCACCCGGTACTGGTTGGTCTCGGTGAAGATGGTCGAGACGATCCGCTGCCCGAAGGCCGAATAAAGGGCGTCGTCCACCGCGGCGGGCGTGATCGCCAGGCGCGCGGCGGTGTCACGATCGATGTCCACATAGGCCGACAGGCCCTTGTCGGCGGCGTCGGTGGTGACGTTCTGGAGCTTCTTGTCCTTGGCCATGGCCGCGGCCAGGGTCACCGCCCAGTCCTTGACCTCCTGGGTGTTCGCGCCCTCGACGGAGACGCGGTACTGGGTCGGGCCGGACTCGGCGTCGACGGTCAGGTCCTGGGTCGGCTGCAGGAAGAGCTGCACGCCCGGCACCTGGGCGGCGCGCTCACGCAGCCGCCGCATCAGCTTGGGCTGCGAGCCGTGGTTGGGCTTCAGGTTGATCAGGAGCTGGCCGTCGTTGATCGTCGAGTTGTTGGCCCCGTCGACGCCGACGAAGGACGAGAGGTTGGCCACCGCCGGGTCCTGCAGGATCCGGTCTGCCACCTGCTGCTGCAACTCGACCATGCGCGGGTAGGAGACGGTCTGCGAGGCGTGCAGGCGCGCCTGCAACTGCCCGGTGTCCTGCACCGGGAACAGGCCCTTGGGGATGACGATGTAGAGCAGGACGGTCAGGACGAAGGTGGCGACGGCGACGACCAGGGTGGCGGTCTGGCGGTCGAGCACCCAGTTCAGCGCGCGGTCGTAGCGGGCGACCACGCGGTCGAACCAGGCTTGCGTCTTCTCGCCGAAGCTACCGGGCTTGACGCCCTCGTGCGGCCGCAGCCAGCGCGCGGCCATCATCGGCGTCAGCGTCAGCGACACCACCGCCGAGATCAGGATGGTGACCGCCAGGGTGATGGCGAACTCGCGGAACAGGCGACCCACGACGTCGCCCATGAAGAGGAGCGGGATCAGCACGGCGATCAGCGAGACCGTCAGCGAGATGATCGTGAAGCCGATCTGCTTGGCGCCCTTCAACGCCGCCTCGAACGGGGGCTCGCCGTCTTCCACGTGGCGGGAGATGTTCTCCAGCATGACGATGGCGTCGTCGACCACGAAGCCGGTGGCGATGGTCAGCGCCATCAGGCTCAGGTTGTTGAGGCTGAAGCCCAGCAGGTAGGTAATCCCGCAGGCGCCGATCAGCGAGATCGGCACGGCCAGCCCGGCGATCACCGTCGCGCGGATGCTGTGCAGGAAGAAGAAGATCACCAGCACCACCAGCACGACGGCCAGCAGGAGCTCCATCTCCACGTCGTGGACCGAGGCGCGGATGCCGGTGGTGCGGTCGGCCAGCACCGTCACCTTCACCGCCGGCGGCAGGGAGGCGGTGAGGTCCGGCAGCTGGGTCTTGATGGCGTCGACGGTCTTGATGACGTTTGCGCCGGGCTGGCGCTGGACGTTGACGATGATCGCCGGCGTCTTGCCCGACCAGGCGCCGAGGCGGGAGTTCTCGGCCCCCTCGATCACGGTGGCGACGTCCGAGAGGCGCACCGAGCCGCCGTTGCGGGTGGCGATGATCAGGTTCTTGTAGTCGTCGGCGGTCAAGAGCTGGTCGTTGGCGTTGATCGAATAGCTGCGCGTCGGGCCCTCGAAACTGCCCTTGGCGGAGTTGGCGTTGGCGGCGCTGATGGCGTTGCGCACGGAGGTCAGGGTCAGGCCGAAAGAGGCGAGCGAACGGGTGTCGACCTGGATCCGCACCGCCGGGCGCATCCCGCCGCTGAGCGTGACCAGGCCCACGCCGGACACCTGGCTGATCTTCTGGGCGAGCCGGGTGTTGACCAGGTTCTGCACCTCGGTCAGCGGCATGGTGTCGGAGGTCACCGCCAGCGAGAGCACGGGCGCGTCGGCCGGGTTCACCTTGGCGTAGACGGGCGGTGCGGGCAGGTCGGCGGGCAGCAGGGTTCCGCCGGCGTTGATGGCCGCCTGCACCTCCTGCTCGGCCACGTCGAGGGTCTCGGTCAGCGTGAACTGCAGGGTGACGATCGAAGCGCCGGCGGAGCTGACCGAGGTCATCCGCTCCAGGCCGGACATCTGGCCGAACTGTCGCTCCAGGGGCGCGGTCACCGTCTGGGCCATCACCTCCGGGCTCGCACCCGGATAGAGGGTCGAGACCTGGATCGTCGGATAGTCCACCTCGGGCAGGGCCGAGAGCGGCAGGAGCCGGAACCCGACGAGCCCGGCCAGCACGATCGCCAGCATGAGCAGGGCGGTCGCGACGGGTCGCATGATGAAGGGGCGTGACGGGTTCATCCGCTTGAGACCGGCCGAAGCTCTCTCAGCCGCCGGCCGGCCGCGGCCGGTGGGGCATCTTGGCGATGGCGGCCTTGCAGGGCTCGCTCAGCTTGTCCTCGTTCTGGCGGGTACACATGAACAGCTCGCGGCCCTCAAGGCCCGGGCAGAGCTTGGCGTTGTCGGCGGCGCAGGCCTGACGCATCGCCTGCCGGGCCGCCATCATCTCAGGCGAGGGCGTGAAGCCGCCGCCTGGGCCAGCCGCCGCAGGAGCGGCCGGGGCCGGCGCGGATCCGCCGCGGGTGGTGGTGGTGGTCGTCGTCGTCGTCGTCGTGGCCGGGGCGGCGCCGGCCGGGGCGCCGCCGCCCGGGCCGCCGCCGCGACCGCCGCGGCCACGTCCGGCCGCCATCGCCGCCTGGCAGGGCGCGCTGGCCTTGGCCTTGTTCTCACGCAGGCACATGAAGGCCTCGCGGCCTTGCTTGCCGTTGCAGAGCTTCTTGATGTCGGCGGCGCAGGCGATCATCGGGCTCGATCGGTCGCCGGGCAGGCTGACGGTGGCGCCCTCGGTGAGGCGGTCGCCGCCCTCGGTGATCACCCGCTCGCCGGCATGCACGCCCTGCGTCAGGCTGGTCATGGTCGCGGTGCCCGGCCCGCGCGTCACCTTGCGCCGGGTCACGGTCTTGTCGCGGTTGAGGATCCAGACGAAGTCGCCGTCCGGCCCGGTGCGGACCGCCGTCACGGGAACCGTCACGACGTCATGCAGGGTCTGCAGCGCGATCCGCACATTGACGAACTGGCTGGGGAACAGGGTTCCCTTGGCGTTGGGGAAACGCGCCTTGGCCTTCACCGTGCCGGTCGTCGGATCGACCTGGTTGTCCAGGGTCGAGAAGAACCCCTGGTCCAGCACCACCGTCTTGGTACGGTCATAGGCCGTCACCGGCAGGCGGCCATGATCGGCCTGGGCCTGCAGCTGCGGGACTGCGTCCTGGGGAATCGTGAACTCGACGTCGATGGGGGTGACCTCGGTGATGGTGGCAAGGCCGGTGGAGCTGCCGGCCCCGATGTAGTTGCCGAGGTCGATCGCGCGCAGGCCGATGCGGCCCCCGACCGGCGCCACCACGCGGCTGTAGCCGAGGTTCAGCTTGGCCGTGCCGACCGCCGCCTTGTCGGTCATCACCGTGCCCTCGAGCTGCTTGACCAGGGCCGCCTGGGTGTCGACATCCTGGCGGGCGATGGAGTCCTGGGCGAGCAGGGTCTTGTCGCGTTCCAGCAGCACCTTGGCGTTGGCGAGCTGGGCTTCGTCGCGCGTCAGGTTCCCTTGCGCCTGCAGGAGCGCCATCTGGAGCGGCCGCGGGTCGATCACCGCGATCGCCTGGCCCTTTTTGACCGTCTGGCCTTCCTTGAAGAGGATCTGGGTGATGACGCCTGAGACCTGCGGCGTCACCGTCACCGTCGCAGCCGGGGTCACCGTGCCCAGGCCGTCCAGGGTGATCGGAATATCCGCGGTCGTGGCCGTCGCCACGCCGACCGTCGTCGAGGGCCGCCGGCGTCCGCCGCCGAAACCGCCCGGGCCGCCGTCGCTCTTCGAGCCGTGGGCCAGCGAGATCGCGAACCAGATCAGGCCCGCGAGCGCCGCCAGCACCAGGAGAACGATCAGGCCGCGCCACAGGGGGTGTCCCTCGGTTCTCGCCCAGAAGCTCCTGGCCCTTGCGCGGTTATCCATCGTTCCTCCGGGGGGACCTGCGATCCGAGACGCACTGTGACTGGGCGCTCTGTAGCGCAAGCTTCGCCATAACAGTTTTGCCGGCCACGCCGTTCCACGTCAGCCGCGGGCGCGGTGGCGTTGAAAGCGTAACCTGTCGTTCAACTAGGGCCTCCCGATGACAGGCGTCTTTCACACCTGCGTCCGAACCTTCCAGCGCTGCAACGGCGTAACGGCTTAGCAATGCGCGTCCCATCGGGTTGTCTTGACCAGTGTTCGCCGAGTTCGTCATCCTGAGCCATGGCCTATGAAGCCAAGACCAAGCTGACCGAAGCCGACGTCGACGCCTTCATCGCCGGTTCACCCAGGCCGGCGGACGGCGCGGCGCTGGCCGCGCTCATGCGCCGGGTAAGCGGGCTGGAGCCCAGGATGTGGGGCCCGACCATCGTCGGGTTCGGCAGCCACAAGTATCCGCTGGCCGGCGGCAGGTTCAGCGAGAGCATCGCCATGGGCTTCTCGCCGAGGAAGAGCGCACTCGTGCTCTACCTCGCCCACGCGCCGGGCTGGGACAGGCGGCTCGCGCGGCTCGGCAAGCATTCGACCGGCGCCAGTTGCCTCTACATCAACAAGCTCTCCGACGTGGACGGCGCGGTGCTTGAGGAGCTGGTCGTCGCGGCCTGGGAGGCCCGCCGCGAAGGGGCTTAACCGGTTCCGGCCGGCGGGTGCGCGCGTTGTCCTAGCGGAAGGCGAAGCTCAGCTTCGCGCCGACGAACCGTCCGTGGGGATCTACGCCGTAGGCCGCGTCGCCGCCCGTCTCGCCATGTCCGGGCTGCAGGCCGCAGAGGAAACCAAG
>Ga0070659_100000992_pt1 | contig 20821 bp, 17 predicted proteins | sample KBSC23metaG_FD_64666 | JGI IMG/M metagenome (GOLD analysis project Ga0070659, IMG submission 64666) | Corn rhizosphere microbial communities from Kellogg Biological Station, Michigan, USA - KBS C2-3 metaG | ecosystem: Host-associated > Plants > Roots > Rhizosphere > Soil ... | reverse complement strand
GACCCTGGACGACGCAGACCACCTCCTCGCCTTGCGGGTGCATTTCCCAGCTGGCCCAGTTCTCGTCGAAGCGGAACAGGCTGACCAGCCGCCCCTCTTCGAGATCGTCGGCGTGGCGCTCGCCGTACGCTTCGTACCATTCGAAGCCGGTGAACTGCGGTTCGGATACCGCGCGGGCGCCACGTCCGAGATGAATTGGATAATCGTATAGCGACTTGCCTTGCATTGCGGTCCTCCGCCTTGTGCAGCGAAGAGCCGGCGCGGCGCCGACCCCTCCCCGTTCCGGAAAGGATTTAGCCCTTCATCAGGAAGGCATTGAGTTTGTTGCCGTCCGGATCGCGGAAGTAGCCGGCGTAGAAGCCTTCGCCGCGCGGACCCGGTGGGCCCTCGCAGGTGCCGCCGTTGGCAAGCGCGATGTCGTAGAGGCGCTGCACCTGCGCTTCGTCCTTCGCTTCCAGCGCGACCATGACCCCGTTCCCAACACTCGCTGCATTGCCGTCGTGAGGTTTCGTGAGACCGATCCCGGCGCCGCCGCCCGGCTTGCCCCAGGCGATGAAGGTGTCGAATTCCATCATGCGCGGCGTCTCCAGCTCCGCAGCGATCGCGTCGTAGAATTTCGCCGCACGCGGAAGGTCGTTCGTGCCGAGCGTCACATAGCCGATCATCATGTCCTCCTGTTGAGTCGGGTGGAGAACATTAAGGGAACGCAGGAGCCGCGTCAAAGCACCCTTCGTCATTCGCGCGAAAGCGGAAATCCGCCTTTCCTTCCACGCAGCAATGAAAAGAAGGCGGATCCCGGATCAAGTCCGGGATGACGCGCTAGTTTTCGATCGGCGCGCAGGCGGCCTGCAGCCACTCCAGGTCCTTGCCCGACAGCTGCGGCCCGATCTTCGCCAGCACGTGGGCATGATAGCAGTTGAGCCAGATCAGCTCTTCCGGCTCGAGCATTTGCACGTCGATCAGGCGGCGGTCGATCGGCGCGAAGGTCAGGGTCTCGAACCCGAGCATCTCCTTCTCGGCGCCCTCGATCTCACGTTCGACGACCAGCACGAGGTTCTCGATGCGGATGCCGTATTCGCCGGTCTTGTAATAGCCGGGCTCGTTGGAGAGGATCATACCGATCTGCAGCGGCTCGTCGCCGCCGCTCTGGGAGCTGCCGACCGGCGAAATGCGCTGCGGACCCTCGTGGACCGAGAGGAAGCTGCCGACGCCGTGGCCGGTGCCGTGGGCATAGTCTAACCCCGCCTCCCACAGCGGCCGGCGAGCGAAGCTGTCGAGCTGCGATCCGCGAGTGCCTTTCGGGAAGACGGCGGTCGCGATCGCGATGTGGCCCTTGAGCACGCGGGTGAAGCGGTCGCGCATCTCCGCGGTCGGCTCGCCGATGGGCACGGTGCGGGTGATGTCGGTGGTGCCGTCGACATACTGGCCGCCGGAGTCGATCAGGTAGAGCGTGCCTTGCTCGAGCTTGCGATTGGTCTTTTCACTCGAGCGGTAGTGGACGATCGCACCGTTGGGCCCGGCGCCCGAAATGCTGTCGAAGGACAGGTCGCGCAGCTCTTCATTCTCGCGACGAAGCGCTTCGAGATGGTCTGACGCCTTCAGCTCGTCGACGTCGCCCTTCGGCGCTTCCTCGTCGATCCAGTGCAGGAACTTCGCAATCGCCGCACCGTCGCGCTCCTGGGCGGCTTTCTGCCCGGCGATCTCGGCAGGGTTTTTGATCGCCTTGGGCAGGATTGTCGGGTCGCGCAGCGGCAGGATCTTGGCGCCGGCCTTGCCGAGGGCTTCGAAGATAGCTGCGACGGCGCGCTCCGGGTCGACCACCACCGTCTTGCCCTTCAATTCCGAAAGAGCGCTTTCGAACGCTGCGCGCTCGTGCAGGCGGACGCCGTTGCCAAGGTGCTGACGGACCTCGGGGCCGATCTTCTCGTTGGCCACGAACAGATCGGCGGTGCCGTCGGCATGAACCAGCGCGTAAGCCAGCGCGACCGGCGTATGCGTTACGTCCTGCCCGCGGATGTTGAACGCCCAGGCGATCGAGTCGAGCGCCGAGAGGACGGCCGCATCGGCGTGGTGGTTGGCGAGCCAGTCGCCGATCTCGGTGCGCTTCTCGGCCGCCGACTTGCCGGCGTATTGGTCGGACTGGACGACCAGATGCGCCTTCGACGCTTCGGGGCGGTCCTTCCAGATCTCGTCGATGGGATTGCGCTCGACCGGCACCAGCTCGGCGCCGCGAGTAGCGAGCGCTTCCTTCGCCTTCTTCACCCAATCGCGGGTGTGCAGCCAGGGATCGTAGCCAATGCGCGCGCCCTCCGGTGCATGTTCTTCGAGCCACTGCGTCGTGCTGGTCTCGGGTACCGACTGGTAGCTCCATTCGGTTGGGCTGACCTGCTGGCGGACTTGCAGTGTGTAGCGCCCATCGACGAAGATCGCGGCTTCCTCGGGCAGCACGACCGCAGATCCGGCGGAGCCTTCGAACCCGGTCAGCCAGGCCAAACGCTGGGCATAGCTCCCGACATACTCGCTCATATGCTCGTCGGTCAGCGGCACGACGAAGCCGTCGAGCTGGTTGGCTTTGAGCTGCTCGCGAAGGGCGGCAAGGCGATCGGCGTAACTGGACATGGGCTCACTCCCTCGCCTCTCAGCTAGTCTCAAGAGCGTCATTGTTAAAGAGCCGTCCCAACCTGCGGTTCACCCGCAATCCTGCGAATCTTCACCAATCTTCGCAGTGACGGTCGGCGAAACGCAGCGATCGCAACACTCGTACGCGCGTGCACCCGCGCGCAAGTGAGTGAATGAAGATGGCGAACGAGGAGGATGGGTTCATCGCCGAGCTTATGCGGCCCGAGGGGTCGTGTAGGACAGCGAATTTCGAAAGGGGTCAGTAGTGTGCGCTTTCCCACCCCTTCTGGACATTAGGGCCGGAGGGTCTTTGCGGGAGCGAGGGTTTGGCAGATAATAACGGAGCGCGCCTAATCCCGCCTGAGGTAAAACACTCCGCAGGCAATCCGCTCACCGCTGTTGCCGCTGGGGTCGGTGCTCTCGTCGTCGGCCGCGGAGTGGATGACGAGCGACCAGCCACCGACCGCTTTCGGATCCCAGTCCTTCGCCGCGACAACGAACGTCGCCTGGCCCTTGCCGTCCGCTGCGACGGTTAGATTGCCGAGATCACCCGCATGGTGGCCTTCGGGATTCTTGTAGCCATGCTTCTTGTGCGTCCAGTTCCAATGCGCGCCGGCGCTCTCGAAAGTTGGCGCTTCGCATTTCGGGACCTGGTGAACGTGCACCCCGTGCAGGCCAGCCGGAAGTCCCATTGTGTCCAACGTTACGACAACCCCGCGCTTGTCGAGCCGAGTGGCGACAATGCCGACCTGTCGATTGGCGCGGTCTAGGATCGGCCAGCCGAAGGGGTCCGGCCCTGGTTGGGACACTATCGCGCTCCTGTTCGCATCGATCTGCGCTTGTTGACTGCCGCCCTGCTGGCTGCATCCGATGACCATCATCGTGGTGCCAATAAAGATTAACTTGCACCTCAAAATGGCTCTCCGTGTTCGAGCGGAAAGGAACCATAGCACAGCAAATTTCACGGCCCTACGGAAGAGCACGGCTTTGCCGCGGGCTCATTGTTCGCGGCTTCGCGCAACGTCCGATTTCCACCCAAAGCAGACATTCGCATGATCGACTTCCCCTTTTCTGATCCAGTTGCGGCGCTAAGAGCGCTGGCATGGACAAGCCCGTCGAGACTTACGCTGCCCCCACAGCTGAGCAGCGCCCCTACAGCTATGAACGCCATGGCGTGACCATCGAGGATCCGTGGCACTGGCTGCGCGATCCCAAATATCCCGAGGTCACCGACCCCAACGTGCTCGCCTATCTCCATGCGGAGAACGATTATTACGAGGGCTGGAAGAAGCAGCACCAGGAGCTGATCGACCAGCTGTTCGAGGAGATGAAGGGGCGGATCAAGGAGGACGAAAGCTCGGTCCCCGTCCGCGACGGCGATTTCCTCTACTGGTGGGCGTTCCGGCCCGGGGCGCAGTACCGGACCTGGTACCGCAAGCCCGTGCGCGGCGGTGACGATCAGACGATCTTCGACGAGCCGGTCGAGGCCGAGGGGAAGGAATATTTCCGGCTCGGCGCGATCGAGGTGAGCCCGGACGGGAAGCTGCTCGCGACGCTCGCGGACTATGACGGGTCGGAGCGGTTCGAGCTTCGGATCCGAGATCTCGCCACAGGCAAGGACGTCGAGACGGTCACCAAGGTTGGGATCGGTCATCCCGTGTGGACCAGCGACAGCGCCGGGATCGTCTTCACCGAGGTCAACGACAATTGGCGGAGCTACCGCGCGCGCTACCACCGGCTGGGTCGGCCGGTCGACGAGGACGTCACGCTCTACGAGGAGACCGAGGAGCTGGGGTTCAGCGTCGGCATCGGGCACTCGCAGGACCGCAGCACGATCTTCCTGTCGACCGGTGACAATGCGACGAGCGAGGTGCGTTTCGTCGCCGCGGCCGATCCGTCGCAGCCGCTGACGCTGATTTCCCGCCGCAAGCCCAATCGCGAATATCATGTGGACGCCGCGCACGGGAAACTTTGGATCCACACCAACGACGATCATGTGAACTTCCGTCTGGCGGTCGCCGATCCGGCGAACCCGGACGTGTGGGAGACGGTGATCGCCGGGTCCGACCGCGTCTATCTGACGGGCGCGACGGCGTATCGCGATCATCTGGCGATCAGCAGCCGCGTGGACGGGCTCGATCAGCTGATCCTGCGCACTTACGAGGGCCAAGAGACCCGCATTCCCTTCGAGGAAGCGAGCTACAGCGCCTTCTTCATCGGCAACCCGGAGTTCGCGCCCGCCGCCTACCGGCTCGGCTATTCGTCGATGGTCACGCCGACCACGGTCTATGATTATCACCCCGCGACAGACCAGCTCGAGGTGCTGAAGGTCCAGGAAGTGCCGTCGGGCTATGACGGCTCCCAATATGTGACCGAACGGCTGATGATAGAGGCGCGCGACGGGGTGAAGGTGCCGGTGTCGGTCGTCTATCCCAAAGGTTTCGAGAAGAACGGCGAGGGCAAGCTGTTCCTCTATGCGTACGGGGCGTACGGGATGGCGATCCCGCCGACCTTCAACACCAACCGGATCAGTCTGCTCGACCGCGGCTGGGCCTGCGCCATCGCCCACATCCGCGGGGGCGACGACCTCGGTTACAAATGGTTTCTCGACGGGAAGCTGACCAAGCGAACGAATACGTTCAATGACTTCGTCGACGTGGCCAGGAGGCTGGTAGCGGCGAAGCTCACGCGGCCCGGGCGGATCGCCATTAATGGCGGCTCTGCGGGCGGCGAGCTGATGGGCGCGGTGGTCAATTCCGACCCGGATCTGTGGGGCGCGGTGGTGGCGGACGTACCCTTCGTCGACGTGCTCAACACGATGCTCGACGACACGCTGCCGCTGACGCCCGGCGAGTGGCCCGAGTGGGGCAATCCGATCACGGACAAGGAAGCGTTCGACCTGATCCGCAGCTATTCGCCCTATGACAATGTGAAGCCGCAGGATTATCCGCCGCTCTTGATCACCGGCGGCCTCACCGACCCGCGGGTAACCTATTGGGAACCGGCGAAGTGGGCGGCGAAGCTGCGCGCGACGAAGAGTGACGCAAATCCGCTGTTCCTCAAGATCAACATGGGTGCGGGGCACGGCGGCAAGTCGGGCCGCTGGGAACGGCTGCACGAAGTGGCGGAGACCTACGGGTTCATACTGACGCAGGTGCAATGAATTCAACGTTCGAACTCACTTTCACCGCCTTGCACGAGCACATCGACGAGCTCGGGCACGTCAACAATGCGGTGTGGGTGCAGTGGATGGAGCAAGTCGCGGTTGCGCATTGGCGGAGCGTGGCGACGCAGGCGCATCAGGACGCCTACTTCTGGGTCGTGGTGCGGCACGAGATCGATTATCTGCGCGCGGCGTTCGAGGGAGAGCGGATCACTGCGCGCACCTGGGCCGGCGAGAAGCCGCAGGGCGCCCGATACGATCGGCACATGGAGTTCATCGGCGAGGACGGAAAGCCGCGGGTGCGGGCGGTGAGCTGGTGGGCGATCATCGACAAGGCGCTCGGGCGGCCGATCCGCGTCCCGTCGGAGGTAGTGGCGCCGTTCCTTACAGCGGAGTAAGCAGCGGCCGATGACCTGCCCCGTCTTCTACGAATATCATCGTTCCTCGGCCGCCTATCGCGTTCGCATTGCGCTCAACCTCAAGGGTGTGGATTACGAGAGCCGGCCGGTAAACCTGCTCGAATCGGAGCAGCGGAGCGACGACTATCGCGAGCTCAACCCGCAGGGGTTGGTGCCGATGCTCGAGATCGACGGGCATCGGCTGACGCAGAGCCTGGCGATCATCGTCTATCTCGACCAGGCCTTCCCCGACCCGCCGCTGGTTCCGCGCGATCCTGCGGACGGAGCGCATGTGCGGGCGATGGCGCTGGCGATTGCGTGCGACATCCATCCGCTCAACAATCTCCGCGTGCTCAAATATCTGAAGAACGAGCTGGGGCAGCCGCAGGAGCAGGTCGACCGCTGGTATGCCCATTGGATCGCCGAGGGGTTCACTGCACTGGAAACCATGGCCAAGGCCGGCGCGGGGCGCTTCCTATTCGGAGATGAACCGACGATCGCCGACGTCTGCCTCGTGCCGCAGCTTTATAATGCGCGCCGCTTCAATGTGCCGCTTGGCGATTGGCCAACATTGCTGCGCGCGGAGGAGAATGCCTTGCGTCTCGATGCCTTCGCGGCCGCGCATCCGGACAAGCAACAGGTGCCCGCATGAACCGAGTCGACAGCATCAACCGCGGCATGGCCGACCTGAAGCCGCTCGAATCGGTCGAGATTCCGCCGATGAAGGACAAGGTGAGCGAGGAGGAATGGGCGATCCGCGTGGACCTCGCCGCGGCCTACCGGATGGTCGCGCACTACGGCTGGGACGACCTTATCTTCACGCATTTGTCGGCCCGGATTCCGGGGCCCGAGCATCATTTCCTGCTCAACCCGTACAATCTGATGTTCGAGGAGGTGACCGCCTCGTCGCTGGTCAAGGTCGACGTGAACGGTAACCCGGTCGAGCCGACGCCGTTCATCACCAATCCGGCAGGCTTCACCATCCATAGCGCCATCCACATGGCGCGCGATGACGCCCATGCGGTCATGCATCTGCACACGCCGGCAGGCCAGGCGGTATCGGCGCACAGCGATGGGCTGCTGCCGCTGACGCAGACGGCGATGTTGGTGCGCGGCGATGTTGCGTTCCACGATTATGAAGGAGTCGCCGTCGATCTTGACGAGCGCGAGCGGCTGGTCGCGGACCTCGGCACCAGGAATGCGATGATCCTGCGCAACCACGGCACGCTGACCGTGGGCAAGAACGTCGGCGAATGCTTCGTTCGGCTCTATTTCCTCGAGCGCGCCTGCCAGGCGCAGATCATGGCGCTGTCGGCCGGTGATGCGATCAACAACCCGCCGCAGGGCTCGCCCGAGATTACCGCGCAGCAGGGCCAAGTCGGGGTCGCTCTCGCGGCCAACCTGCTCGCCTGGCCGGCGCTCAAGCGCAAGGCCTACCGCCTCGACCCAAGCTTCGCGACCTAGACCGGATCGGCGACCTTCGCCTCCGGCCGGTGGAACATCGCCGGGTCATATTGGGCGCGCGAGGCGATGGCGATGCGGTTCCAGGTGTTGATCATCGCTGCGGCAAGGGTCAGCCAGCCGATCTCCTCTTCGGAAAAATGCGGCTTCAGGCCGTCGAAGGCTTCCTTATGCGCATGGCCGTCGGCGATGAGCGTGATTTCCTCGACCCACTCCAGCGCGGCACGTTCCTTATCGCTGAACGCCGAGCTTTCATGCCACGCGTCGAGGAGCAGCAGCCGCTCGGGCTTGTCGCCGTCGCGGAGCGCTTCGTCGGTGTGCATTCCGATGCAGAAGGCGCAGCCGTTGATCTGCGAGGCGCGAAGCTTGATGAGATGAAGGAGGCGCCTGTCGACCTTGGCCCCGATCACCCCCTCGAGCGCGAGAAGGTGCTTGTAGGCATCGGGCGCGATCCTGGTGAGGTCCATCCGCAGCGACTCGACCATCTTGTAGCCTCCCTCGTCTGTTTTGATTGAAACGCGAGCGCATATGTGCTCGCTCGAAACCGCTGTGAAGAAGCAAAACGGATGAGCGGAAGGGGCGAATGAGACAGGCCGCATCGGTCAATGATTATCGCGCGCTCGCCCGGGCGCGGCTGCCGCACTTCCTGTTCGAATATCTGGACGGCGGCTCGTACGATGAAGTGACCCTCGGGCGGAACATCGCGGACCTCCAGTCGGTCGCCCTGAAGCAACGCGTGCTGCGCGACGTGTCGTCCATCGATCTTTCGACGGAGCTGTTCGGTAGAAGATGGGCAATGCCGGTGGGGCTTGGCCCGGTCGGCTTGTCCGGCCTCTATGCGCGGCGGGGCGAGGTACAGGCGGCGAGAGCCGCCGCGGCCGCGGGCGTCCCAATGGCGCTGTCGACGGTCAGCGCCTGTTCGCTGCGCGAAGTCGCAGCGACAGGACATGTTCCCTGGTACCAGCTCTACTTCATCAAGGATCGCGGCTTCGTTTCAGAGATGATCGAGACCGCGAAAGCGGTCGGCAGTGAAGCGCTGGTCCTAACGGTCGATCTGTCCGTTCCTGGGTCACGTTATCGGGACTCACGCGCGGCCGGTGCCGGTATCCGACGCATGAGCCAGTTGCTCGCGCGGCCGGAGTGGCTGTGGGACGTCGGAATTTGCGGCCGGCCGATCAGCCTTGGCAACCTCGAACCGGTAGTCGGGAAGCGCGCCCCGCTGGACCATTTCCAGGCATGGATTCATGCGAACTTCGATCCATCGGTCAGCTGGAAAGACGTCGAATGGGTGCGCTCGCAATGGGGCGGGCCGCTGATCATCAAGGGCATTCTCGACGCCGACGACGCGCGTGCGGCGGCGGAGAGCGGCGCAAATGCAATCGTTGTATCGAACCATGGCGGCCGCCAGCTCGACGGTGTCGTGTCGAGCGCCCGCGCTCTCCCGCGCATCGCGGATGCGCTTGCAGGACGCATGCCGGTGCTGGTCGACGGCGGCGTGCGTTCCGGCCTCGACGTGGTGCGGATGCTGGCGCTAGGCGCGGACTTCGTGCTGATGGGCCGCGCTTGGGCCTATGCGCTGGCAGCACGTGGCGAGGCGGGCGTAGCGCACGTGCTGAAGCTGGTCGAAGCCGAAATGCGCGTGGCCATGGCACTCACGAGCTGCACCAGCGTGGCTCAGATCAACGAGGAAGTCCTGGAGCGAAGCGGCAATCAGGCGACGTTTTGAAGCGCGTCATTGCCTTCGCGAAACAGCGTCTCGACGTCCGCCGCCGACATTGGCTCGGCGAAGAGGAATCCCTGGACTGACGAACAGCCGTGAGTCCGGAGCTCCATCAGCTGCGCAGTTTCTTCGACACCCTCTGCGGTGGTCTCGATGCCGAGCGCATTGGCGAGCTCGGTGATCGCGTGAACGATGGCGGTCGCGCCGTCGCGGGTCAGCAAGTTCTGGATGAAGCTGCGGTCGATTTTCAGTTTGTCGAACGGGAAGCTCTGCAAATAGCTGAGCGACGAATAACCGGTCCCAAAGTCGTCAAGCGCGATGCGGATACCCAGAGACCGCAAGGCGTGGAGCAAGCGGAGCGTAGTCTCTCCTCCATCGAGGAAAATAGACTCGGTGATCTCGATCTCGAGCCGGTTCGGCTCCAGCCTGCTGTCGGCGAGTGCGCGCAGGATCGTCTCGCTTAGCGCACCGCGATGGAACTGAACGGCCGAAACGTTGACCGCAACACGGATCTTCTCGGGCCAGCGAGCCGCGCGCGCGCAGGCCTCTCGGATCACCCAGGCGCCGATGGGCACGATCAGGCCCGTGTCCTCGGCCACAGGTACGAATTCCACCGGGGAGATGAGGCCGCGCTTCGGGTGACGCCAGCGCAGTAGCGCTTCGAACGAACAGATCTTGTTCTGCTCCAGATCGAACAGCGGCTGATAAAGCAGTTCGAACTCGCCGCGCTCCAAGGCAAGACGCAGGTCGGTTTCGAGCTGACGACGCTGTTGAGCGCGCTCGTTGAGGCTTTGCTCGAAGAAGGCATAAGTGCCGCGTCCCGCTTCCTTGGCGCGATAGAGCGCGAGGTCCGCGTTACGCAGCAGGGTCCCGCCGTCCACGCCATCCTCCGGCGCGATGGCGATGCCAATGCTGGTCGAGGGCATGAACTCGTTGCCATCGATATTGAGGGGCTGTGCCATCGCGAGCAGGATCTCGCGCGCGAGCCTGTCGATTGAATCCCGGTCCTCGGTGACCGCTTGCAGGACGACGAACTCGTCACCTCCCAGGCGCGCAACGAAATGACCGCGTGCCGCCCGCTGGACGCGATTGGCGGCCTCGATCAGCAACGCGTCGCCCGCGGGATGGCCGAGCGTATCGTTGATCACCTTGAACTGGTCGAGGTCGAGGCAATGGAGCGCGAAAAGGGTGCCCTTGCCTTCCGCGGCCCGGAAATAATGCTCGAGCGCCTGCTGGAACATGGTGCGGTTCGGCAGGCCCGTGAGCATATCGTTGAAGGCGAGCTGCGTAATTCGCTGCTCGCGCTCGGCGATCTTGCCGACCATTTCGTTGAAGCTGTTGGCGAGACGCGCGAGCTCGTCTTCGCCTCGCACGCGCACTTGGACATGTTCGCCCGAAGCGAGGCGGCCGGCGGCTTCGTCGAGGCGGGCCAGCGGCTGAGTGATACGTCCTGCCGCCTTCCACGTCGCCAGCCCGACGAGCAACAGGCCCAGCAACGTCATGACGCCCAGCGCCAGCTGGAGCTTGCGCGCGTCGGCCATCGCCTGCGCTTTGGGATAGGCGAGCAGGAGAATGGCATGCTCCTGATTGGAGAAGGTCGGAAGCGCCTTCGCGAGGGCGATCGAACGGGCACCGCCGACCTTCATCTCGAAAGCAGCGGCTTGGCCGACGTGCGCCTGTGCAAGCTTGGCGGTGCGGCTGTCGATCGCCGACATGCTGCCCGCCGCCTCAGCCCAGCGGCCCTTGTCATTGGCTATGACGGCGGCATGGAGCGGGATTGCCGAAAGGCGCTCGAGTCCACGCATCTGGCGCTGGTCGAGGTCCGCGGCGAACACCACCCAGCCGATGAGAGTTGGCGCCATAATTGGCGCAGCAACGAGTTGGCGCGGCCTTCCCGAGAGAACCGACACCCCCGTGAGCCGGCCATCATCGAGCGGCTCCCAAAGGGCGGCCGCTTCGCTTGCGCTTACCGACGGGTCGATCGCCGAGACTCGGCCATCGGCGGTGACGATGAAGGCGCTTCGGACCTTCAGGCGAGCGGCGGCATTACCCAAGGCCGACTGCATTGTGGCCTGATCGGCGCTTGCGACCGCCGCACGGAAGCCGAAGTCGCGGGCGAGTAATTGGGCGGTATTCTGGAGCTCCTGCGTTCGCTGCTCCCAGAGCCGATCGTACACGGCGCCGCTCGATTGCAGTTGACCTTCCACCTGCCTCGAAGCCGAGTCCGCGATGAAGCTGGACAGGGCTGCGGAGACGGCGAGCATCGCTGCCGCGAACAACAGCGCGAACTGGACCGTCAGCCGAGCGCTCAGCGAGCGGAAGGGGCGCATCGCGTCAGTAATCCGTCATCGGCATCGCCGGGGGCGGGCGGAGCCGGACCTGGAAGTTGGCGCTGCGCTGCGCCGCGGCGACGGCTTGCTGGAGCAGCCCCCCGGGCGCGCGCAAATAGGGATGCCAGACCGTCAGCCGCGCAGGTGCGTTGGGCGCGTCGCCGAAGGTCACGGTTCCCTGCGCGTTGGTGCGAGCGGTCCAGGCGCTGGAGGTGACGACAATGAACGCGCTCATCTGGTCGTGGATGTTGCAGCCGAGCGCGACCACGCCGGGCTTGTCGAAACGGACCGTGCGCGACTGGTCCTTGGCGAACAGCTTCAGCTCGAACTTCTTCGGCGAAGAGAAGGAATAGACGTGGTGCTTGGTCGGATCGAAGTTCGGGAAAGACACGTCCGCGCCCACTGGGACAATGGTCAGGAAAGGACGGAATTGGAGGTTTTGCTGCGCCACCACGGAGCGGCCGCTTCCGCGCGCCGGCCGCGCAGCCGAGCCGGCCGGATAGAGCGTCACTACGGCGTCGCGGACGGGACGCCCCGATGCGTCCACGACGCGCACACTCAAGGGAGCCGCGGCGAGCGGCGACACTGCGCTGGCAACAGCCAGCACAAACAGGAAGCTACGCACCATTGGGTAGAATTAAGGCCTGAACGGTAAACAGCTCGCCTAGCGAGGATGGTTACCAGTGCATTCGCACTTCGGCCTGGAGCTGAGTCTGATGCTGTCGCGGGCTTAGCCCAACCTCCTCCCGGTCCTCGCGATTGCTGGACACGTGGAGCAACTCGACGAGACCGGTGAAATGAGCCCATTCGCGTTTTGCCGCGATCATCGCCGACCACCCCTTGTCGTCATATTCGTCGTCGATGTCGCTGCCGCGGTTGCGGGTGTCGAAGGCTTCGGCGCGCACTGCCACCCCGACGCTGCCAAACTGATGCACGACCATGGCGAAGGCTGAACGAAAGTGGTTATCGACCCATGGCCGGGTCTCGCCCTCTTCGATGAATCCCATGCGTGTCCGCCCATCCATGGCCTGGAGCTTGAGCTCGGTCGCCGGGCCGAGCTGGGCAACCGCGCCAAGATTGTTGAACTGCGTCCGCCAGCCCCATTCGAGGTCGGCATTCACGTCTTCCGGATTGGCGCGGTTGTCGTAGCGGAACAGCTCGAAGCGGACCGGGATCGGCGGCTGCCAGGATAGTTTGGCGTAATAGCCGGGCCGATGTGCGAAGCCGCCATGGACATCGAGCAAGGGATGGGTGAATTGCGCCTGATAGCCCGCGATCTCTTCCTCGAGCGGCGGCAGCAGTTGGCGGCGGAAGGCCAGGGTCGTGCGATCATGCAGTGCCCAGCCGCGGAAGGTCAGCAAGGTCCCCGATGTGTCGTTGGCCGCCATCAGCGCCGCGGTTGCGCGCAGCTTATGCTCGCCAAGGCTCGCGGCGAGCGTTGCCTCAGCGGCAACGGGACGAACTTCCTCGCCGATCCAGCTGTTGGTCGCGGAAGGGGTGATCGAATCCTTGACATGCCAGTCGGCGCCTTCGTGCTCGAGGCCGACCGGCGGCCACATCAGGCCGACGCGGGCGGAGAAAGCTAGCTTGTCGCCGCGCATCGGCTTGAACGTCAGATAGGCCTGGCTGAGACCGACTTCAGTGCGATCGCCGCCCTGCAGCGAGCCGACGACGACCGCGCCGAGTGACCAGGTGAATTGCGGCTTCCAGACCAGAGCTGCATTGCCGAGCTGGGGGCGGACGCGGAGGTCGCCATCGCTGCCCGAGCGGAGCTTTCCGAAGCCGCCATCGGCCCAGCTCTTTTCGCCGTCGACCGCGACGAAGCGGACATCGCCGCTAAGCTCGAAATTGTCGCGGGTGAAAAGTTTGAGGTCGGAATCGGCGCACGCCGGCGCCGCCCATAGCGTGGCAAGCGCGCAGCCCAACGGGATCGCGCCGTTCTTACGCAGGCGTCGAGCGACACAGCCCATGGTCTGTGGGTTAAGGGAACAGGGTTAAGATTATGATGAGGACACCGTCGAAGTGATCGATATCGCCCTCAAATGTCCTAGAGCACCTGGCAATCAGCCGGTCCGGACATCCCCCGGGATGTCCGGCATGCGGCTGATGGTCGGGGAGAGAGGATTCGAACCTCCGGCCCCTGCCTCCCGAAGACAGTGCTCTACCAGGCTGAGCTACTCCCCGACCGGAACCCGCTTTGATGCGACAAGGGGTCGCGGCGGGAGCCAAGGCCGCGGCTAGATAGATGCGGGCTCGGGTAAGCGCAAGCTGCGTTTCAGCGGCCGAGCGTGCGGAGCCAATCGTCGACCCGGACGAACTTCTCCCGCGGGGAACCGGGGCGGGCGCGGCCGGTCTCAGTCTCCTCGATCTTGCGCCAGTCGTCGTAGTCGGTGGGCATGACTCCGCGTTCCTCGGCGAGCCGCTTAAGTCCTTCCGCGCCCGGACGGTCGCTCGAGCTCCCCGCCGGCATTGCGGCGGCGACCTGATCGGCGACTTCATAGCCGTCGGGCCGGTTGGTGCCGATCGTGCCCGTCGGCCCGCGGCGGGCCCAACCGACGGCGTAAAGCCGGTCCGCGATGCGGCCACTGTCGTTGACGAACTTGCCGCCCTCAAAGGGGACGTCGGCGATCGGCGAGGTCGAATAGCCGATCGCTGTGACGATCAGCGAAGCGGGCACTTCGTACGTTTCGCCCGTGCCGCGCGCGGAGCCGCGCTCATCGAGCACGGTCTTCTCGACGATGATGCGCTCGGCGCGGCCATCGCCTTGGATCGCGACAGGCTTGGCGAAGAAGTCGAACACAATCCGTTTGTTCTTGTTCGCCTCGAGATCGGCGAAGCCGCGCAGCAGGCTGACCGATTTGCGCAGGCCCGGTTCAAGCGAATCGTCGGCTTCGACGGGTGGAAAATCGGCCATGTCCACGATGGGCACCGCCGCTTCGAGGTGCCCGAGCTCGCCAAGCTCCTTCGGAGTCATGGCGATCTGGTGCGGGCCGCGGCGACCGAGGATGGTGATTGTGCGGATTGCCGACTTATCGAGGGCATCGAGTGCGTGGCCGACGATGTCCGACCCCTCGAATTCGTGGCGCGTCTTCGACAGGATGCGCGCGCAGTCGAGCGCGACATTGCCCGCTCCGACTACAGCAGCGTGGGTACCGTTCAGCAGCGGGTCGAGGTCGGCGAATTCCGGATGGCCGTTATACCAGCCGACGAACTCGGCCGAGCCGACGACTCCAGGCAGATCCTCGCCGGGGATGCCCAGCTTGCGGTCGTGGGGCGCGCCGGTCGCGAGGATCACGGCGTCATAGAGATCGAGCAGCTCGGCGATCGAGACGTCGCGGCCGACAGTGACATTACCGATGAAGTCGACGCCGGCGCTCTCCGCGACCTTGTCGTAACGCTTGCTGACGGCCTTCAGTGACTGGTGGTCGGGTGCGACTCCGAACCGGATCAAACCGTAGGGGACGGGATAGCGGTCGAGGATGTCGATGCGCGCCTGATCGCCATAGGCCTTCTCCAGCGCCTCGGCGGTGTAGAAGCCCGCCGGTCCCGAACCGACCACCGCAAAATGCCGCATGAACCCTCCCGTCATTGCGAGCGCAGCGAAGCAATCCAGCCGCTGCACTGGATTGCCGCGTCGCTACGCTCCTCGCAATGACGAATCAGCCCTTCGAATGATCCTCGAGCAGCGCGCCGCCCTTCTTTTGCAGTGCGGCCTGTACCATGCCGGAGAACATGCCGAGCATTCCCGGAAGCAAGACCTTCAGATGCACCTTGGTCTCCATCACGTCGATGGTGGCGTTGATCGCCTCACCCAATGCTGCGACCTGCAGGTTGAGCTGATCGCCCGCCCAGCCCGACTGCACCTTTGCGCCGCCAGGAATGTGCTGCTCGAGCTTGTGGATGTTGTTGGCGATGCGCCGCCGCGCTTCGTCCTTGCCGAGATTGTGCGGCAGGTCGACGTCGATGGGCTGAGTCATTGATGCGACGTGGGCCGACGTTCAGCGCTTTTCAAGCTGTGCCGTGAGAGTATCATCGCCATGATGCGACAGCTTTTTTTAGCCCTGTCCCTGCTTGCGGGCCCGGCAGTGGCGCAGAGCCTACCCCCTGCCCCAGCGGCACCCCTTGCGCCGGTGCCGCCGGCGCAGCCCGCCGCGTGGGACCCCGCCGCGCCCTACATCACTGCAGGGCAGGACGAGCCCGGTTACCGCAGCTGGTATCTGGCGGCCCCGTGGCGCGCGGGGCAGGTGAAGTTGTTCAACGACTATCTCGCTTCGGCTCAGGTCTCCGGCGTGGTCCCGACCTGGCAGCTGCTGCGCACAGCGACGTCATGGAAAGATTGCGGGAGCCAGCCCTTCGAGGTGCCGCCCACGACCGAGTGGCCGCACATCGTCCAGACCCTGCGCTACATCCACGATTATGTGATCCCCGAGGTTGGGCCAGTCGAACCCGTGTCCGGTTACCGCAATCCGAATCTTAATCAGTGCGCAGGCGGCGCTCCCGAGAGCGCGCATAAACATTATTCGGCGGTCGATCTGGTCCCGCTGAAGCCGATCACGCGCGAGGCAATGATGAAAACCTTATGCGTTGGACATTCGGAGCATGGCGCGCCCTATAACGCAGGCCTCGGTTTCTACGCGTACATGCGTTTCCACATCGACAGCACGAAGTACCGGCGCTGGAACATGGACCCCGCGGTCGCCGCCGAATGCCCGCCGATCATCCACCCTGAGGATATTGCCAGCGTCGGCCAGCCGCTGCCTCCCTCCGGTCAAGGGCAGCCAACCTCGCAGCTTCCAGTCCAACCGCAGCCGCCCTCACCTGCCGTAGCTACGGCCCCAGTGCCGTCTCCGGCATCGCCGCCACCGCAGCAGCCGCAACCGCCTTCCCTAAGACCTTGAACTGACACTCTTGTGTTGCTGATATGCAACACCATATCCCCCGCGAGTTGAAGAGGGGTATCGCGCATGGATTTTGAAAAGCTCACCGACCGCGCCCGTGGCTTCCTTCAGGCCGCGCAGACGATCGCGGTTCGCGAGCATCATCAGCGCATCGCGCCAGCGCATTTGTTGAAAGCGCTGCTCGATGACGAACAGGGAATGGCCGCGGGACTGATCAGCGCGGCTGGCGGCGATGCGAAGGCCGCAAAGCGCGAGGTCGACATGCTGGTCGCGAAGGTGCCTGCGGTGACCGGCAGCGGCGCTACGCAGGCGCCGGCGCTCGATGGCGACACGATCCGAATCCTCGACCAAGCCGAGCAGGTCGCGAAGAAGGCCGGCGACAGTTACGTCACCGTCGAGCGGATCTTGCTGGCGATGGCACTCGCCAAGGGCACCGAGGTCGGCAATGCGCTCGCAAATGCCGGCCTGACGCCGCAAAACCTCAACGCAGCGATCGACAAGCTGCGCGGCGGCCGTACTGCCGACACGCAGGGCGCCGAGGACCGCTACGACGCGCTGAAGAAATATGCCCGCGATCTCACCGAGGCGGCGCGTTCGGGCAAGCTCGATCCGGTCATCGGCCGCGACGAGGAAATTCGGCGCACCGTCCAGGTGCTTGCTCGGCGCACCAAGAACAATCCGGTCCTGATCGGCGAGCCGGGCGTGGGCAAGACCGCTATCGTGGAGGGCCTCGCGCTCCGCATCGCAAACGGCGATGTTCCCGACGGGATCAAGGATAAGCGCCTGCTCGGCCTCGACCTCGGCGCGATGATCGCCGGTGCGAAATATCGCGGCGAGTTCGAGGAGCGGCTGAAGGGCGTGCTCGACGAAGTTCGTCAGGCCGAGGGCGACATCATCCTGTTCATCGACGAGATGCACACGCTCGTCGGCGCAGGCAAAGCCGAGGGCGCGATGGACGCTGGCAATCTCCTCAAGCCCGCCCTCGCCCGCGGCGAGCTGCACTGCATCGGTGCGACAACGCTCGATGAATATCGCAAATATATCGAGAAGGATGCGGCGCTCGAGCGGCGCTTCCAGCCGGTGTTCGTGGGTGAGCCGACGGTGCCGGACACGATCTCGATCCTGCGCGGGCTCAAGGAAAAGTACGAGCTTCACCATGGCGTCCGCATCACCGATGCGGCGATCGTTGCGGCGGCGACGCTCAGCAACCGCTACATCACCGACCGCTTCCTGCCGGACAAGGCAATCGACTTGATGGATGAGGCCGCGAGCCGCATCCGCATGGAGGTCGAATCGAAGCCTGAGGAGATCGAGAATCTCGACCGGCGGATCATCCAGCTCAAGATCGAACGCGAGGCCCTGAAGAAGGAGCAGGACAAGGCGTCAAAGGACCGGCTGACGAAGCTGGAGGAGGAGCTCGCGAACCTGGAGCAGCAGTCGGCCGAACTAACCCAGCGCTGGCAGGCAGAGAAAGAGAAGATCGCCGGCGAGGCCAGGATCAAGGAGCAGCTCGATCAGGCGCGCCTTGAGCTTGAGCAGGCGCAGCGCAACGGCGATCTCGCGAAGGCCGGCGAGCTTCAGTACGGCCGGATCCCGCAGCTGGAGAAGCAGCTGTCGGATGCTCAGGCGGCAACGCACGGTGCGATGCTGCGCGAGGAAGTCACCGACCAGGACATCGCCGGCGTCGTCAGCCGCTGGACCGGCATTCCGGTCGAGCGGATGATGGAGGGCGAACGGGAGAAGCTGCTCCAGATGGAGAGCGCGATCGGCGCCCGCGTGATCGGGCAGGAGGATGCGGTGAAGGCCGTGTCCGCCGCGGTTCGCCGCGCACGCGCAGGACTGCAGGACCCGAACCGGCCGCTTGGCTCGTTCCTCTTCCTCGGCCCCACCGGCGTCGGCAAGACTGAGCTCACCAAGGCGCTCGCCGAGTTCCTGTTCGACGACCAGCACGCGATGGTTCGCATCGACATGAGCGAGTTCATGGAGAAGCATGCGGTCGCGCGGCTGATCGGCGCGCCTCCGGGCTATGTCGGATATGAGGAAGGCGGCGTGCTGACCGAAGCGGTGCGGCGGCGGCCCTACCAGGTGGTGCTGTTCGACGAGGTGGAGAAGGCGCACGGCGACGTGTTCAACGTACTCCTCCAGGTGCTCGACGACGGCCGCCTGACCGACGGCCAGGGCCGCACGGTCGACTTTACCAACACGATCATCATCCTGACCTCGAACCTCGGCTCGCAATATCTCGCCTCACTCGGCGAGGACGAGCCGGCCGAGAAGGTCGAGCCGCAGGTGATGGAGGTCGTCCGCGCACATTTCCGGCCGGAGTTCCTCAACCGCCTGGACGAGATCATCCTGTTCCATCGACTGAGCGCGGGGCACATGGGACCGATCGTCGACATCCAGATCGCGCGGCTGCAGAAGCTGCTCGAGGACCGCAAGGTCCGGCTGGAGCTGACGGATGCCGCGCGTGCGTGGCTCGGGCGCGTCGGCTACGATCCGGTCTATGGCGCCAGGCCGCTCAAGCGCGCGGTGCAGAAATATCTGCAGGATCCGCTCGCCGACAAGATCCTAGCCGGCGAAATTCCGGATGGTTCTACCATCCGAGTAGACGAGGGCGACGGCCAGCTCGTGCTTTCTCCGGCCGCCGAACAAGTGCGCGAAGCCGCGGAATAAAGCTCAGGCCCTCAGCCCTGCCCACCCCCGCTCGTGCGGCGCGAGCGGTGGGCTGAAATTCGCCTGTCGCCAAGGAGCATTTGGGGGCTCTTCCGCGTTGGGAATGGCAAAGCCAAGATAACCGAAGAAGCTTGCGATCAACCGTTCGCTCGCATCGAGGATCGCGGTGCGGCCATGCATGAAGCGAGTGTTGTCGAGCATCAGCACGTCGCCCGGCCGCCAGACCACCTCAGCGGTGAGCCTGTCGGCTGCCGCTTTGATTGCCTGCAGCCAAGCTTCCGGGACCGGCTGTCCGTCGTCGAGCAATGGATAGTCCCGCCGGTTGCGGGTGAAGCGAGCGAACAGCAGAAAATTGGCGAAGGCCGGCTCGTCGGTGAACATCGGTCGATGCAGCGCCGGCCGTGAGAAGTAACGGATGACTTCGCCCTCCATCCGGCGGAACTGATACGGACACCAGGAAGGCGGATTGGCGAGAAGTTCGTCGCTCGGGTCGGCAGTGCCCAGCCAGAACTCCAGCAACTCGGGCCATGTCGGCTTGAGGTGGAGCAGGCGCCTTCCAGCCAGTCCTCTGCGAATCTCGTCGGGCATCGCACGAACCAGTTCAATGCCGTCGCAGATCGTCGTCGCGCCGCCACGCGCCGGTGCCGAAAGGCAGGCGAAGAAGGCCACGTCAGGAGCCCAGGGCTCGCGAGACAATTCGGAATGGAGCGCGAATGCACCGAGGCCCGGATCGACGGAACGGATATTGTGCTCTGCGTCTATCGGTATCCGGCCGGCGCTTTGGTTGGCCACGTCGGTCGGACAAAAGACGCGAGCGAACGCGCCAAACTCCGGCACGCTCGCGCCAAATCCCCTGAACAGCAAGGCCCCATGGGCTTTGTACAGGTCGATGATCAACGATCTGTCGATGTCGGCTATCGCCCGCTCATGCGCACGTTCCACCAGGACATGGGGACGGCCGGGCTCAGGCAACTGGACATTCGGCATGTGAGTGCCGGGATAGCGAATGCTCAGCCTGCGAGCTACAGGGAGGCGGATGGCTGCAGCCTTGGACGATCTTTTCGCGTCGCCCGATCATTATCTCCACTCGTTCGAAGGCGGCGCGGCAATTTTCGTGCCGATGGACCGTCCCGCCTATCATAGATCGATCTTCCTCGACGGCAGGATCTCACCTGCCGTGAACAGACCAACGCGAGTACCGGTCAGCTCTCTGATCGAAGCGGTTTCTCCTCCCGCTCCAACGGCATGGATTTTTCACGTCGCGCATTGCGGATCGACGCTGCTCGCGCGGGCTCTCGATGGGCTGACTACGAACCTCGTGCTGCGCGAACCTCTGGCGCTGCGCCAGCTGGCGCTAGCTCCAGATGCCGAGCGGCTGAAGCTCGTCATGGCGATGGTGTCGAAGCGCTATCGCAATGACTTGCCGACGGTCGTGAAGGCCAACGTGCCGGTCAACTTCCTCCTGCCGGAGCTCGTCAGCTTCGATGCGGAGGCGCGGGCGGTCTTTCTATACCTTGGACTGCGCGATTACCTGCTCGCGATCCTTAGAAATGACGGAC
>Ga0070659_100000983_pt1 | contig 20974 bp, 31 predicted proteins | sample KBSC23metaG_FD_64666 | JGI IMG/M metagenome (GOLD analysis project Ga0070659, IMG submission 64666) | Corn rhizosphere microbial communities from Kellogg Biological Station, Michigan, USA - KBS C2-3 metaG | ecosystem: Host-associated > Plants > Roots > Rhizosphere > Soil ... | reverse complement strand
ATCGTCAGGTACATCTCCAGCTTCGTCTTCTTCTCGAGCGTCGCGATCGGGGCCTCGGGATTGAGGATCTCGACGCCGGCCGGGACCTCGAGGTCGGCGGCGGTGATCTCACCCGGACCGGTCGCGACCAGCGGCACCTCGACGACGTCGGCGTCGGTGTGCATCCGGACGACGATCTCCTTGAGGTTGAGGATGATGTCGGTGACGTCCTCCTTGATCCCCGAGATGCTCGAGAACTCGTGGGCGACGCCCTCGATCCGGACGCTGGTGATCGCCGCGCCCTTCAGCGACGAGAGCAGGACGCGGCGCAGGCTGTTGCCGTACGTGTAGCCGAAGCCCTTGTCGAGGGGTTCGATCGTGAACGTGCCCTGGTTGTCGGTGATCTCCTCGCCGGAGATCGTCGGGGTCTGAAAATCGGGCAGGGTGGTCATTGGCGCTTCCTTCCGTCGCGGTTTTTCGGAGCCCCTACTTCGAGTACAGCTCGACGATGAGCTGCTCGGAAATCGGCGAGTCGATCTCGTCCCGCTCGGGAAGGCGCAACACCTTGGCGGTGAGCGAGTCGTGATCGGCCTGCAGCCAGGGGGGCACGGTTGAAATCAGTTCAGTGGCGACGCGGACCGTCGTATCGGCGTCGGAGCCCGACTTGATCGAGATGATGTCCTCGGGCTTGAGCTGGTAGCTGGGGATGTCGACGCGGCGGCCGTTGACCTGCCAGTGGCCGTGGCGGATCAGCTGGCGGGCCTGACGGCGCGAGGCCGCGAACCCGAGCCGGACCAGGACGTTGTCGAAGCGGCGCTCGAGCAGCCGCAGCAGGTTCTCGCCGGTGACGCCGTCCTGGCGCGAGGCCTTGTCGTAGTAGGCGCGGAACTGCTTCTCCAGCACCTGGTAGTAGCGGCGGGCCTTCTGCTTCTCGCGGAGCTGCTGGCGGTACTCGGAGGCGCGCAGCCGGCCGCGGCCGTGCTCGCCGGGCGGGTAGGAGCGGCGCTCGACGCCGCACTTGTCGGTCAGGCAGCGCTCGCCCTTCAGGAACAGCTTCGTGCCCTCGCGGCGGCACTGCTTGCACTGCGGTCCGGTGTCGCGGGCCATGCTTAGACGCGCCTCCGCTTCTTCGGGCGGCAGCCGTTGTGGGCCTGCGGGGTGACGTCCTTGACGCTCGTCACCTGCAGCCCGGCGGCCTGCAGCGCCCGGATCGCGGTCTCGCGGCCGGAGCCCGCGCCCTTGGCGTGGACCTCGACGCGCTCGAGCCCGTGCTCCATGCCCTTGCGGGCGGCGTTGTCGGCGGTCACCTGGGCCGCGAACGGCGTCGACTTCCGCGACCCCTTGAAGCCGGCGCTTCCGGCCGACTCCCAGGCGATGACGTTGCCCTCGGGATCGGTCAGGGTGACGATCGTGTTGTTGAAGCTGGTCTTGACGTGGGCCTGTCCGAACGGGACGTTCTTGCGCACGCGGCGCTTCGACCGGCCCGTGCCTCGCTTGGGTTGCGGCATCTAGGAGGTCCTCACTCGGTACTCGGTCGTGGACATCACTTCGGCGTCGGCGCCTTCTTCTTGCCGGTCACGCTCATCTTCTTCGGGCCCTTGCGGCCGCGGGCGTTGGTCTTCGTCCGCTGGCCGTTGACGGGCAGGCCGCGCCGGTGGCGGAGGCCGCGGTAGGAGCCGATCTCCATCAGCCGCTTGACGTTCTGGGAGCGCTCGCGCCGGAGGTCGCCCTCGACCGGGTAGGCCTCGACCGCGTCGCGGAGCTTGATGACCTCGTCCTCGGTCAGGTCGCCGACGCGGGTGTCGCCATCGACGCCGGTGTCGGCGAGGATCTTCTTCGCGGTCGAGCTGCCGACCCCGTGGACGTAGGTCAGACCGACCTCGGCCCGCTTGTTGAGCGGAAGATTGACCCCTGCGATTCGCGCCATCCCCTAGCCCTGCCTCTGCTTGTGACGCGGGTTCGAGCAGATCACGAGCACGCGGCCGCGCCGCCGGATGACCTGGCATCTCTCGCACATCGGTTTTACGGAGGCTCGAACCTTCATCGCTTTCGGCTTTCTATCGGACTGAGGTGGCCCGCGGCATCCCAGGAATCGGATGGCAGGCGGCGTCGGACGGCCCTGAGGCCGAACGGGCATGCTAGCACGGCCCCGCCGGCGCGCAAAGCCGCGTCGCAGCGGGCTCCGGGCCGTCCTATTCCTCGTGCCAAGGGGTGAGGATCCGCGGGCCGTCCTTGCCGACGGCGACCGTGAACTCGAAGTGCGCCGCCAGCGAGCCGTCCTCGGAGTAGACGGCCCAGTTGTCGGATCCCATCCTGATCTCGGGCGAGCCGATGTTGACCATCGGCTCGATCGCGAACGTCATCCCCTCCTCGAGCAGCGGGCCCTTGCCGGGCTCGCCGAAGTTCGGGATCTGCGGGTCCTCGTGCATGCGCCGGCCGATCCCGTGCCCGACGAGGCTGCGGATCACGGCGAGCCCGTCCGCCTCGACGCGGCGCTGGATCGCGGCCGAGATGTCGCCGAGGTGGTTGCCGGCCTTCGCCTCGGCGATGCCTTGGAAGAGCGAGTCCTTCGTGGTCTCGAGCAGCTGCAGGGCGGGCTCGGAGACGGGTCCGACCGGGACCGTGCAGGCGGCGTCGGCGACCCAGCCGTCGAGCGTCACACCGACGTCCAGCGAGATCAGGTCGCCGCGCTTGAGCTCGTAGGAGCCGGGGATCCCGTGGACGACCATCGAGTTCGGCGAGGCGCAGATCGATCCCGGGAAGCCGTTGTAGCCCTTGAAGGCGGCCTCCGCCCCCTGCGAGCGGATGAAGCGCTCGGCGGCGAGGTCGAGGTCGAGCGTGGTCATGCCGGGACGGGCGCTCTTTCTGAGCATCTTCAGGCAGCGGACGAGGATGTCTCCCGCCGCCGCCATCTTGTCGATCTGCTCCGGGGTCTTCGGGACGATCAAGGCCGGCTCAGAGCTCTTCTTCCATCCGCAGGGTCGCGAGCAGCGCCCTGATCCGGTTGCCGACCTCCTCCGGCTTCAGGGAACCGTCGACCCGCTTGAGGACGCCGCGCTGCTCGTAGTAGTCGATCAGCGGCATCGTCTTCTCGCGGTAGGTGTCGAGCCGGTGGCGGATCACCTCGGGCTTGTCGTCGTCGCGGACGATCAGCCGCGAGCCGCAGACGTCGCAGACGCCCTCGTGCTTGGGCGGGTCGAACTCGACGTGGAAGATGTGACCGTTCTTCGCACAGGTGCGGCGGCCGCCGAGGCGGCGGATGACCTCCTCGTCGCTGACGTCGATCAGCACCGCGGCGGTGACCGTGCGGCCGAGCGTCTCCATCTCGTCGCCGAGCGCCTCTGCCTGGCCGACGGTCCGCGGGAAGCCGTCGAGGATGAAGCCGTCGGCGGCCTCGTCGCTCTCGACGCGCTCGGCGATCACGCCGATGATCACCTCGTCGGGGACGAGGTCGCCGCGGTCCATGTACTCCTTCGCGGTCCGCCCGAGCTCGCTGCCCTCGGCGACTGCGGTGCGGAGGATGTCGCCGGTCGCGTAGTAGGGCAGGCGGAAGTCCTCCTGGAGGCGTTCCCCCTGGGTTCCCTTGCCGGACCCGGGCGGTCCGAGGAGGATCAGGTTCAGCTCAGGCACGGGACCGTGCAGGCTACAGAGCGCCCGAGGACGGGGATGAGCTGATCAAGGACGCAGGAGCAGAAGCGGCCCGGGGCAGGGCTGGGCCGTGAGCCGACGAGGACGCCGAGTCGGCGCCCCCGGGCCCGTCATTTCAGGAAGCCTTCGTAGTTGCGCATCATCAGCTGCGCCTCGAGCTGCTTGACGGTGTCGAGGGCGACGCCGACGACGATCAGGATCGAGGTGCCGCCGAAGAAGAAGTTCGCCGAGGTCTGGCTGATCAGGATCGTCGGCAGGGCGGCGACCAGGCCGAGGTAGATGGCGCCGGCGAAGGTCAGCCGGGAGAGGATCCGGTCGAGGTACTCGGCGGTCGGACGGCCGGGACGGACGCCGGGGATGAAGCCTCCGTACTTCTTCAGGTTGTCGGCCTGATCGACGGGGTTGAAAGTGACCGCGGTGTAGAAGTAGGTGAAGACGATGATGAAGAAGACCTCGCCGACGACGTAGGCCCAGCGGTCGGGGCTGAAGAAGGCGGCGAAGTCGAGCGCGGCGGGGGTGTTGAGGAGCTGCCCGACCGTCGGCGGGAAGGCCATGATCGAGGCGGCGAAGATGACCGGGATGACGCCGGCCATGTTCACGCGCAGGGGCAGATAGCTCGACCCTCCGGTCGTCATCTTCCGGCCGACCACGCGTTTGGCGTACTGCACGGGTATTCGCCGCTGGCCCTCCTGGACGAAGACGATCCCGACGATCACCGCGATCGCGACGAAGGGCATCATCACGACGAAGACCTGATCGGGGTTGTTCCACCAGGCGGAGATCCCGTTCGGCAGCCCGGAGACGATCGAGGCGAAGATCATCAGCGAGATCCCGTTGCCGATCCCGCGCTGGGTGATCAGCTCGCCGAGCCACATCAGCAGCACGGTGCCGGCGGTCAGCGAGATCACGACCAGCATCAGCTTCGCGAAGGTCAGCTCGCCGACCACGCTCTCGCCGGAGGCGCCGAAGGAGCGGAACAGGAAGACGTAGCCGGTCGACTGCAGGAACGCCAGGATCACGGTCAGATAGCGCGTGTACTGCGTGATCTTCTGCTGGCCGACCTCGCCCTCCTTCTGGAGCTTCTCGAGCGCCGGGACGACCACCGTCAGGAGCTGGAGGATGATCGAGGCCGTGATGTAGGGCATGATCCCGAGCGCGAACAGGGACAGCCGCGAGAGGCTGCCGCCGCTGAACAGGTTCAGGAAGCCGAGGATGTCGGAGCCGGCGAAGTTGTTCTGGAGATCCTCGATCGCGCTCGACTCGATCCCCGGCGCGGGAATGAAGGCGCCGAGCCTGTAGAGCGCCAGCATCGCCGCCGTGAAGGCGATCTTGCGCCGGATCTCGGGGATCGCGAATGCGTTTCCGAGGATCCTCAGCATCGATTACTCGATGATTTCGGTGCTGCCGCCGGCCGCCTCGATCTTCTCGCGGGCGGTGCCGCTGAAGGCGTGGGCGCGGACGGTCAGCTTCTTCGTCAGCTCACCGTTGCCGAGGATCTTGACCGGATGCTTGCGGGTCGCCAGGCCCGCCGCCTTGAGGGTCTCGGGCGAGACCTCGGCGCCGGCGTCGAAGCGCTCCTCGAGCGTCGCCAGGTTGACCGGCTGGGTGTGCGTCCGGAACGGCTCGAACGGCATCGACATCTTCTTGTTCGGTCCACGGAGCTTCCGCATCCGCATGTGGATCGGGTTCTGCCCGCCCTCGTGGGCGACCTTGCGCTTGGCGCCGGCGCGGGCACCCTGGCCCTTGTGGCCGCGGCCGGAAGTCTTGCCGGTGCCGGAGCCGTGCCCGCGGCCGACCCGCTTGCGGTCCTTGCGCGTCCCCGGCTTCGGGGTCAGGTTGTCGAGGCCGACGTCCTCGGGCTCGATCCGTGCCATCAGGACTTCCCCTTCCCGGCGGGCTCGACGCTGACGAGATGCTCGACCTTGCGGAGCAGGCCATGAAGCTGCTCGGTGTCCTCACGGACGACCGACTTGCCGATCCGCCCGAGCCGCAGCGTCCGCAGCGTGTCGCGCTGGCGCGGGCTCCTGCCGTTCGCCGACTTGACCTGCTTGATCAGCAGCTCAGCCATCGGACTTCTCCCCCTCCGGAGGCGCCTCCTCGGTGACGACGGCGACCGGGTCGACGGCCTCGGCCCCGGAGCCGGCCTGCTCGTCGCCCTCCGGCTTCTGCTCCCGCTTCGGGATCCCGAGGACCTGCTTGATCGTCAGGCCGCGCAGCTTGGCGACGTCCTCCGGCTTGCGGAGGCCGCGCAGGCCCTCCATCGTCGCCTTGACCTGGTTGATCGGGTTGTTGGTGCCGATCGACTTCGTCAGCACGTCACGGATCCCGCCGAGCTCGAGGACGGCGCGGACGCCGCCACCGGCGATCACGCCGGTTCCCTCGCTGGCCGGGCGGAGGACGACGTGACCGGCACCGAAGCGGCCGACGATCCGGTGCGGGAGCGTCTGCCCGTACTTGGGGACCCGGATCAGGTCCTTGCGGGCGTTCTCGACCGCCTTCTGGATCGCGAGCGGGACCTCGCGGGCCTTGCCGTAGCCGATCCCGACGACGTCGTTCTCGTCGCCGACGGCGACGAGCGCGGTGAACGAGAACCGGCGGCCGCCCTTGACGACCTTGGCGACGCGGTTGATCTCGATCACTCGCTCCTGCAGGTCGAGTCCCTGCGGGCTCACTCTTTCGACGTCTGTGCTCATCGGCTCCTGTTTGGTTCGTTCTCTTGCTTGCGGCCGGTCAGAATCGCAGACCGGCCTCGCGGGCGCCTTCGGCGAGGGCGGCGACCTGACCGTGGAAGTGGTAGCCGGCGCGATCGAAGACGCAGGTCTCGACGCCGGCCTTCTTCGCGCGCTCGGCGAGCAGCTCGCCGGCCTTCTTCGCCCGCTCGGCGGGCTCGAGCTTACGCAGGTCGGCCTCGGTCCAGCTCGTCTGCGCGATCGTGTGGCCGCGATCGTCGTCGATGAGCTGGGCGTAGAGCCCGCGGTTGGACCGGTAGACCGCGAGCCGCGGGCGCGACTCGCTGCCGCGCACCTTGGCACGGACGCGGCGCCGCCGCCGCAACCTTCTCTGTTCCTGGGTCTGGACTGCCATCGAAGCTCCTACTTCCTACTTACGCCCGCTTGCCGACCTTGCGGCGGACCTGCTCGTCGGCGTAGCGCACTCCCTTGCCCTTGTAGGGCTCGGGCGGCCGGTGGCGGCGGATCTGCGCCGCGGTCTCGCCGACGAGCTGCTTGTCGATTCCCCGGACGATGATCTCGGTCGGCTGCGGGACCTCGAAGTCGATCCCGTCCGGCGCCTTCATGTTGATCGGATGCGAGAAGCCGAGCGAAAGCTCGAGCGCCTTGCCCTGCGCCTTCGCGCGGTAGCCGACGCCCTGGATCTGAAGGCGCTTCTCGAAGCCGTCGGTCACGCCCTCGACCATGTTCGCGATCAAACTCCGGGTCAACCCGTGCAGAGCGCGGTGCTCGCCGCGGTCGGTCGGCCGGGCGACCGTGAGGACGCCGTCGTCGACCTTGACGTCCATGTCGCGGCTGATCAGCTGCGTCAACTCGCCCTTCGGCCCGTTCACGGTCACGCGACCGGGCGCGACGTCGACGGTGACGCCCGCCGGGATCTCGATTGGCTTGTTTCCGATTCGGCTCATGTCTCGTTCAGGTCGTGCGGCTACCAGACGTAGGCGACCACTTCGCCGCCGACGCCCTTCTCCTTGGCCTCGTGGCCGGTCATCACCCCGGCCGAGGTCGAGATGATCGCAGTGCCCATGCCGCCCTGCACGCGCGGGACCTCCGCCCCGGGGACGTAGCGGCGGCGTCCCGGCCGCGAGATCCGCCTCATCCCGTGGATGACCGGATCGCGATCCTCGGTGTACTTGAGCTGGATCCGGATCGACTCGCCGACCTTGGTCGGCTCGACGTCGTAGCCGCTCACGTAGCCCTGCTCGACGAGGATCCGCGTCATCTCCTTCTTCAGGCGCGATGATGGGATCTCGACCTCGGGATGGTCGGCGTTGAGCGCGTTGCGGACGCGCGTCAGGTAATCGGCGATCGGATCGGTCAGCATTGAAAAAGGTCCTCGGCTACCAACTGGACTTGGTCATCCCGGGCACGTAGCCCCTGTGGGCGGCATCGCGCAGGCAGATCCGGCAGAGGCCGAACTTCCGGTACACGGCGCGGGCGCGGCCGCACTTGCGGCAGCGGTTGTAGTTGCGCGCCTTGAACTTCGAGCCCGCAGCCTGCTTGACGCGTTGTGACGTCTTTGCCATCTACTCCTCTTCTTCTTGTCCGTCGTTCGAGCCGGACTCGCCTTCTTCGCCCTCGGCGTCCTCGTCGGCGGCCGGCTTCTCGTAAGCCTCCGGGTTCTCCTCCTTGAGCTGCTCGAGGGCAGCCTGCTCGGCCTCGGCGCGCTGCCGCGCCTCCTCCTTGCGGTGCTCCTCCTCCTCGGCGTCGATCGCCTCCTGGCTCTTGCCGCCCGGGCGCCCCTCCTGGGCGAACGGGAAGCCGAGGCCGAGCAGCAGCTCGAAGCCCTCCTCGTCGGAGGCCGCGGTGGTCGCGAAGGTGATGTCGAGCCCGCGGGTGTCGCTGATCGAGTCGTAGTCGATCTCCGGGAAGATGAGCTGCTCGCGGATCCCCAGCGAGTAGTTGCCGCGGCCGTCGAACGAGCGCGGGTTGAGACCGCGGAAGTCGCGGATCCGCGGGATCGCGATCGTGACCAGGCGGTCGGTGAACTCCCACATCCGCGCCTTGCGGAGGGTCACGGCGACGCCGACCGGCATCCCCTCGCGGAGCTTGAACGCCGCGATCGACTTACGGGCGCGCCGCACGCTCGGGCGCTGGCCGGTGATCGTCGCGAGCTCGCCGGTCGCGTCGTCGATCACGTTGCTGATCCGGCTCGCCTCGCCGACCCCCATGTTGACCGTGACCTTGACCAGGCGCGGCGCCGACATCGGCGTCGAATAGCCGAACTTCTCGATCAGCGCCGGGAGCACCTCGCTCTGGTAGCGATCGCGCAGCCGCGGCGGCGGCGCCGCCTCGCTCTGCGTCTTCTCGGGTGTCTGGGTTGCAGCTTCCATGGGTCCTATGGGTCAGTCGATCGTCTTGTCGGTCCGCTTCGAGTAGCGCACCCGCTTGCCGTCGTCGCCGGTCCGCACGCCGACCCGGGTCGGCTGGTTGTCGGTCGGGTCGAGGAGGATGACGTTGGAGACGTCGATCGGACCTTCCTTGTCGATGATGCCAGCTTGGCCCGTCTGGGCGTCGCTCATCGACCGCGGCCGCTGGTGGCGCTTGACGATGTTGACGCCCTCGACGAACACCCGGCGGCGCTTCGGGTCGACGCGGATCACCTTCCCCTGCTTGCCCTTGTCCTTGCCGGAGGTGACCAGCACGTGGTCGTCGGTGCGGATGCGCATTGCCTTGGCCACGGTCAGAGCACCTCCGGGGCGAGCGAGACGATCTTCATGAACGCGCGGTCGCGCAGCTCGCGGGCGACCGGGCCGAAGATCCGCGTCCCGCGCGGGTTGTTCTGCGGGTCGATCAGGACGGCGGCGTTCTCGTCGAAGGCGATGTAGGTGCCGTCGGCGCGGCCGATCTGCTTGCGGGTCCGGACGACGACGGCCTGCACGACCTCGCCCTTGCGGACACCGCCGCGCGGGGTCGCGTGCTTGACGGTCGCGGTGATCACGTCGCCGACGCTCGCGTAGCGGCGATGGTGCCCGCCCTTGACGCGGATGCAGAGGATCTCGCGCGCGCCCGAGTTGTCGGCGACCTTGAGTCGGCTTTCCTGCTGGATCATCTACTTCGCCTTCTCGAGGATCTCGGTCAGCCGCCAGCGCTTCGTCTTCGACATCGGCCGGGTCTCGATCAGACGGACGGTGTCGCCGGCGCCGGCCTCGTTGCGCTCGTCGTGCGCGTGGTACATCTTCGAGGTCCGGATCACCTTCTCGTAGGAGGGGTGGCGGCGGGCGCTCTCGACCCGGACGGTGATCGTCTTGTCCATCTTGTCGGAGACGACGATGCCCTGGCGGACCTTCGGGCTGCCGGGCTCGCGCGGTGCCGGCTCGGTGCCGGTCCCCGAACCCTTGCCGGCGGCCTTGGCGCGGGCGGCGCCGCGACCCTGGCGGTAGCGGCGGCGCTCGCCGGCCTTGCGGCGGCGCTCGGCGGCGCGGCGCTCGATGCGCTCGTCGACCGACGTCGGCGGGTTCGGCTCGCCCTCGTGGGTCGAGCGCGCCAGCTTGCGGCGCTGCTTCGGGGAAAGCTCGGCGGCAGGCTCCTCGTCGGCGCCGGCATCGGCATGCGCGGCAGGCGCTTCCTCGGCAGACGCTTCCTCGGCGGCAGGGGCCTCCTCAGCAGGCGCCTCCTCAGCGGCGGGAGCCTCCTCGGCCGGAGCCTCGGCCTGCTCCTCGGCGGCCTCGGGAGCCTCCTCGGCGGCCCCTTCGGGCGCCTCGGTCTCTTCGCTTTGATCCTTCTCTTCTTCGGCCATCTCTCTACTTCAGTTCCTTGTCGAGGTCGATCCCGCGCTGGCGGGCGACCGTCATCAGTCGGGCCACGTCGCGGCGGCTCAGGTTCAGGCGAGAAGTGTTCTCGAGCTCGCCGGTGGCGTTGCGCAGGCGCAGGTTGAACGCCTCGCGCCGCGCCTCCTCGAGCGCCTCGACGAGCTCCGCGTCGCCCATCTGGTGCACCTCCGAGCCCTTCACTGCGGCTGCCCCTTGCTGACGAACTTCGTCTTCACCGGCAGTTTCGTGCCGGCCAGCTCCATCGCCTCGCGGGCGAGGTCCTCGGAGACCCCGGAGAGCTCGAACATGACCCGGCCGGGCTTGACGACTGCGACCCAGCCCTCCGGGTTGCCCTTGCCCGAGCCCATTCGCGTCTCGGCGGGCTTCTTCGTGTAGGGCTTGTCGGGGAAGATGTTGATCCAGACCTTGCCGCCGCGCTTGATCTTGCGGGTCATCGCAACGCGGGCAGCCTCGATCTGGCGGTTGGTGATCCAGCCACGGTCGAGCGCCTTCAGGCCGTACTCGCCGAAGCTGACCTGGGTGCCGCCCTTCGAGTAGCCGCGCATGCGGCCGCGGTGCTGCTTGCGGTGCTTGACGCGCTTCGGGCTCAGCATCAGGAGCGACCTCCCTGGCGCGGGCCGCGGCCCCCCTGCGGGCCCTGGCCGTCGCCGCCGCGGCGGTTGCCGCGCTCGCTCGGGCGCCGGCCGCGACCGCCGAGGTCCTCGTTGTCGCCGGCGCCGGCGTAGCCCTCGGGCATGACCTCGCCCTTGTTGATCCAGCACTTGACGCCGATCCGCCCGGTCGTGGTCCGGGCCTCGACGAAGCCGTAGTCGATGTCGGCGCGGAGCGTGTGGAGCGGCACCCGCCCGTCCGAGTAGCCCTCGGTACGGGCCATCTCGGAGCCGCCGAGGCGGCCGGAGACCTGGACCTTGACGCCCTTGGCGCCCGACCGCATCGCCGAGGTCAGCGCCCGCTTCATCGCCCGCCGGAAGGCGACGCGGCCCTCGAGCTGCTCGGCGATCGACTGGGCGACGAGCTTCGCGTCGAGCTCGGGGCGCTTGATCTCGCGGATGTTGACGCGGACCGGCTTGCCGGTGATCGCGTGCAGGTCGCGGCGCAGCGCATCGACCTCGGAGCCCGACTTGCCGATCACGATGCCCGGGCGCGCCGTGTGGATGTCGACGGTGACCTCGCCGCGCTGCTTGCGGATCTCGATGTCGGAGAGGCCGGCGTGGGCGAGCTTGGTCTCGATGTGGCGGCGGATGTTCACGTCCTCCACCAGCGCATCGGCGAAGTTGCGCTCGTCGAACCAGTTCGACTTCCAGTCGTGGATGTAGCCGACTCGAAAGCCTTCGGGGTTGATCTTCTGTCCCATTGGTGTCCTGGTTCCTCTAGTCGGCGTCGGGGATCGGGGTCAGGGCGACGTTGATGTGGCAGCTGCGCTTCTCGATCCGGGTCGCGCGGCCGCGCGCCCGCGGGCGGTAGCGCCGCATCGTCGGGCCCTCGTCGACCGAGATGCTCTCGATCCGCATCTCGTCGGGGTCGAGGTCGTAGTTGTTCTCGGCGTTCGCGGCGGCCGACTGCACGAGCTTGGCCACCGGCACGGCGGCGCCGCGCGGCGAGAACCGCAGCAGCGCGAGCGCGCGCTCGACGTCGAGGCCGCGGATCTGGTCGGCGACGACGCGGACCTTGCGGGGCGAGGTGCGGACGTAGCGCGCCTTCGCGCGGACGACGGGGGCGTCGGTGGTCGCGGCCATCAACGCTCCTCCTTCTTGCTGCCGGAGTGGGCGCGGAAGGTGCGGGTCGGCGCGAACTCGCCGAGCTTGTGGCCGACCATCGACTCGGACACGAAGACCGGCACGTGCTTGCGGCCGTCGTGGACGGCGATCGTGTGACCGACCATCTCCGGGAAGATCGTCGAGCGGCGCGACCAGGTCTTGATCATCTGCTTGGTGCCGGAGCTGTTCATCGTCTCGATCCGCGCCAGCAGGCGCTCCTCGACGTACGGCCCCTTCTTGGTGGATCGACCCACGGCCTAGCGTCCCTTCTTCTTCCCACGGCGACGACCGCGGACGATCATCGCGTTCGACTGCTTGTTCTTCTTGCGGGTCCGGTAGCCGAGCGTCGGCTTGCCCCACGGGGTCTTCGGGTGCCCGCCCGGGCCCTTGTGGGCCTCGCCGCCGCCGTGCGGGTGATCGACCGGGTTCATGGCGATCCCGCGGGTCTGCGGGCGCTTGCCCTTGTGGCGGCTGCGGCCGGCCTTGCCGACGGTCACGTTCTGGTGTTCGGCGTTCGAGAGGGTGCCGACCGTCGCCCGGCACTCGGTCCGGACCAGCCGCATCTCCGACGACGGCAGCCGCAGGGTGACGTTGCCACCCTCCTTCGCGACGACCTGGATCGCGGTCCCGGCGGCGCGGCCCATCCGGCCGCCCTGGCCGGGCTTGAGCTCGACGTTGTGGACGACCGTGCCGGTCGGGATCTGGCCGAGCTCGAGCGCGTTGCCGGCGCGGATGTCGGAGCCGGGACCGGAGGCGACGGTGTCGCCGACCTCGAGGCCGGCCGGAGCGAGGATGTAGGACTTGGCGCCGTCGGCGTAGTGGAGCAGCGCGATGTAGGTCGTCCGGTTCGGGTCGTACTCGATCGTCGCGACCTTGGCGGGGACGCCGTCCTTGGTCCGCTTGAAGTCGATCTGGCGGTACTTGCGCTTGGCGCCGCCGCCGCGATGGCGCGCGGTGACGCGCCCGCCGGCGTTGCGGCCGCCGGTGCTCTTCTTGCCCTTGGTCAGCTTCTTGTTCGGCTTCGAGGCGGTCACCTCGGAGCGGTCCTGATAGGTCGCGAAGCGGCGGCCCGGGCTGGTCGGCTTTGTCTTCCGGATCGGCATCTCTACTCCGCCGCCCCCTCGAAGAGCTCGATCTGGTTGCCGGGAGCGAGCTCGACGATCGCCTTCTTCCAGGACCGTGTCTTGCCGGAGTGGACCCCGCGGCGCTTCGGCTTCGAGCGGACCCGGGAGGTCCGGACCTCAGCGACCTCGACGTCGAAGATCTCGGCGACGGCATGCTTGATCTGGGTCTTGTGGGCGCGGTCGTTGACGCGGAACGTGTACTTGCCCTCCGCCATCAGCGCGTAGCTCTTCTCGGAGACGACCGGCTCGATGATCACCTGGCGCGGGTCCATCAGCTCTCGCTCCCCTCGTCGCCCCCGCCGCCGCGCGCGACCTCGCCGGCCCGGCCGGCGAGCACCTCGAGCGCCCCCTCGGAGGCGATCAGCGAGCGGTGGCCGACGATCTCGGCGACGCCGACCGCCTCGGCGGTGACGACCGAGACGCGGGGCAGGTTCCGGTAGCTCTTCGCGGCCGCCGACTCCTCGCCGGTGACGACGACCAGCGCCGGCATCGCACCGCCCCACTTGGCGAGCCCCTCGGCCGCCTGCCTGGTGGCGGGCTCGGAGAAGCTGTCGGCCGGGAGGACGGCGATCGAGCCGCGGGCGGCATGGACGCTCAGCGCCGAGCGCAGCGCCTTCCGGCGCGCCTTGCGGTTGACCTTGAAGGTGTAGTTGCGCGGCTTCGTCGCGAACGCATTGCCGCCGCCGCGACGGTGCGGGACGCCCAGCGCGCCGACGCGGGCCCGGCCGGTGCCCTTCTGACGCCACGCCTTGGCACCGGTCATCGCGACCTCGCCACGGGTGAGCGAGGAGTGCGTCCCCTGACGGCGCGCGTTCATGTCGGCGCGGGCGGCCTCGTGGACGAGCGACTCGTTGTAGGGCTCGGCGAACACGGCCGCGGGCAGGTCGGTCTTCGCCTGCTTGCCGATCGTGGCGGCCTTCGGCGCGGCGCTAGCCATCGCTGCGCACCTCCACGGTCCCGTTCTTCGGGCCCGGGACCGAGCCGCGCAGCATCAGCAGGTTGCGGCCGGCGTCGACGCGGACGACCTCGAGGCCGCGCTGGGTGACGCGCTTGCCGCCCATCCGGCCAGGCATCTTCATCCCCTTGAAGACGCGTGCGGGATCGGCGCTGGCGCCGATCGAGCCGGGAGCGCGGACGTTGTGGGAGCCGTGGCTGACCGGGCCGCGGCCGAAGTTGTGACGCTTGATCGTCCCCTGGAAGCCCTTGCCGATCGCGACCGCCGAGACCTTGACCGTCTGGCCCTGCTCGAACTCGGCGACGGTGACCTCGCCGCCGATCTCGACCTCGCCGTCGTAGTCGCGGAACTCGGCCAGGTGGCGGAGCGGCGGCGCGTCGGTCTTCGCGAGATGGCCGACCTCGGCCTTGGTGAGCTTCCGCTCGGCGACCTCGTCCCAGCCGAGCTGGACCGCGTCGTAGCCGTCGGCGTCGGCGGTCCGGACCGCGGTGACCCGGTTCGGCGCCGCCTCGATGACGGTCACGGGCACGCTCTCGCCGTCCTCAGTGAACAACTGAGTCATTCCGACTTTCTTTCCGAGGATGGCTGGCATGCTGGGGTGATGGTCCGGTTCCGCTCCTAGAGACGGATCTCGACGTCGACGCCGGCGGGCAGGTTCTCGATCCGCTGCAGCTCGTCGATCGTCTTCGGGGTCGGGTCGTTGATGTCGATCAGCCGCTTGTGCGTGCGGATCTCGAAGTGCTCGCGCGAATCCTTGTCCTTGAACGGCGAGCGGATCACGCAGTAGACGTTCTTGGAGGTCGGCAGGGGAACGGGGCCCGAGACGGTGGCGCCGGTGCGCTGCGCCGTCTCGACGATCTCGCCGGCGGCCCGGTCGATGGCGTCGTGGTCGTACGCCTTCAGCCGGATCCTGATCTTGCTTGCGGTGATCGCTGACAACTCTGTTCCTTGCTTCCTTGTCTCTGCTCTCTTGCCGGGGGCGCGACCGGGGCGCCGTCTCCGTCCCCGCGACGGTGCTGTCGCGGCGTCGGGGGGCGGCGCCCCGGGTCGTATGTCCTTTGCAGCCGGCCGGCGGGCCGGCGCTTCCTACTCGTACTTCGTTACTCGATGATCTCGGTGACCACTCCGGAGCCGACGGTCCGTCCACCCTCACGGATGGCGAAGCGCAGCCCCTGGTCCATGGCGATCGGCTGGATCAGCTCGATCGTCATCTCGACGTTGTCGCCGGGCATCACCATCTCCGTGCCCTCGGGCAGGTTGGCGACGCCGGTCACGTCGGTCGTCCGGAAGTAGAACTGCGGGCGGTAGCCCGAGAAGAACGGCGTGTGGCGGCCGCCCTCCTCCTTCTTCAGGCAGTAGACCTCGGACTTGAACTTGGTGTGCGGGGTGATCGACCCGGGCTTGCAGAGCACCTGGCCGCGCTCGATGTCCTCGCGCTTGGTGCCTCGCAGCAGGGCGCCGATGTTGTCGCCGGCCTGGCCCTGGTCGAGCAGCTTGTTGAACATCTCGACGCCGGTCACGGTCGTCTTCGCGATCTCCGGGTGGATGCCGACGATCTCGACCTCGTCACCGGTGTTGACGATGCCCTGCTCGACGCGGCCGGTCGCGACGGTGCCGCGGCCGGTGATCGAGAAGATGTCCTCGACCGGCATCAGGAACGGCTTGTCGAGGTCGCGCTCCGGCTCCGGGATGTAGCTGTCGAGCGTCTCGGCGAGCTCGAGGATCGCGTTGACCGACTCCTCGTCGCCCTCGAGGGCCTTCAGCGCCGAGCCGCGGATGATCGGGGTCTCGTCGCCCGGGTAGTCGTAGGCGTTGAGCAGGTCCTTGACCTCCTCCTCGACGAGCTCGATCAGGTCCTCGTCGTCGACCATGTCGACCTTGTTGAGGAAGACGACCACGTAGGGGACGTTGACCTGGTGGGCGAGCAGGATGTGCTCGCGGGTCTGCGGCATCGGGCCGTCGGCGGCGGAGACGACGAGGATCGCCCCGTCCATCTGCGCGGCGCCGGTGATCATGTTCTTGACGTAGTCGGCGTGGCCCGGGCAGTCGACGTGCGCGTAGTGCCGGTTCTCGGTCTCGTACTCGACGTGCGAGGTGGCGATCGTGATCCCGCGCTCCTTCTCCTCGGGCGCGTTGTCGATCTCCTCGAAGCTCTTCGCCTGACCGCCGCCCATCTTCTCGGAGAGGACCTTGGTGATCGCAGCGGTCAGCGTCGTCTTGCCGTGATCGATGTGGCCGATCGTGCCGACGTTGACGTGTGGCTTGTTGCGCTCGAACTTCTCCTTGGACATCTTGCTCTCTCGTGTTCCTCTCTCGGGCTGTTACCGATCGTTTTCCGTCTTCGTGGCTGTCTAGGCTTGGCGTCGGGCGCAGCCGAGAACCGGGGTTCCGGCCAACCGGCCCAATATAGGTGAAACGTCCATCAGGCCGCACCTACGGGCTCGCCGGCCTTGTGCTCGACGATCTCCTCGGCGATGTTCGTCGGCACTTCCTCGTAGCGGGCGAACTGCATCGTGTACGACGCCCGACCCTGGGTGGCGGACCGGAGGTCGCCGACGTAGCCGAACATCTCGCTCAGCGGCACGGTCGCGTTGACCGCCAGCGCGTTGCCGCGCCGGTCCTGGCCCTCGACCTTGCCGCGGCGTCGCGAGAGGTCGCCGATCACGTCGCCGAGGAACTCCTCGGGGGTGACGACCTCGACCTGCATGACGGGCTCGAGCAGGACCGGCTTGGCCCGCTTCGCAGCCTCCTGGACCGCCATCGAACCGGCGATCTTGAAGGCCATCTCCGAGGAGTCGACGTCGTGGTAGGAGCCGTCGATCAGCTCGACCTTGACGTCGACCATCGGGTAGCCGGCCTTGACGCCCGACGAGAGCGCCTCGACGATCCCCTTCTCGACCGAGGGGATGTACTCGGTCGGGATCGCGCCGCCCTTGATCCGGCTGTCGAACTCGAAGCCCTCGCCGGGGTTCGGCGCGACGTTGATGACGACGTCGCCGTACTGGCCGGAGCCGCCGGTCTGGCGGACGAACTTGCCCTGGACCTTGTTGGCCTCCTGGCGGATCGTCTCGCGGTAGGCGACCTGCGGCTTGCCGACGCTCGCCTCGACCTTGAACTCGCGCAGCATCCGGTCGACGAGGACCTCGAGGTGCAGCTCGCCCATCCCGCGGATCACGGTCTGGCCGGTCTCCTCGTCGGACTCGACGACGAACGTCGGGTCCTCCTCGGCGAGGCGCTGGAGCGCCGTCGCGAGCTTCTCCTGGTCGGCCTTCGTCTTCGGCTCGATCGCGACCGCGATCACCGGCTCCGGGAACTCGATCTGCTCGAGCATGATCGGCGCGTCCGGCGCGCAGAGCGTGTCGCCGGTCGAGGTCTGCTTGAGGCCGACGCCGGCGAGGATGTCGCCCGCGTAGCAATCTTCGATCTCCTCGCGCGAGTTCGCGTGCATCATCAGCAGCCGGCCGATCCGCTCGGTCCGGCCGGTGGCGCTGTTGAGGACGCGGCTGCCGGCGCTGAGCTTGCCGGAGTAGACGCGGAAGTAGGTGAGCTTGCCGACGAACGGGTCGGTCATGACCTTGAAGGCGAGGGCGGCGAACGGGCCGTCGTCGTCGGCCGGCCGGGTGGCGGGGTTGCCCTCCTCCTGGCCCTTGACGGGCTCGACGCCGGTCACCGGCTTGACCTCGAGCGGCGAGGGGAGCAGGCCGATGATCCCGTCGAGGAGCGGCTGGACGCCCTTGTTCTTGAACGCGGAGCCGCAGAGGACCGGCGTCAGGGCCAGATCGAGGGTGGCGGAGCGGAGCGCTTCGCGGAGCCGGTCGACCGGGATCTCGGTCTCCTCGAGGTACATCTCCATGAGCTCGTCGTCGGCGTCGGCACAGGCCTCGATCAGGTGGTGGCGGGCCTCCTCGACCGCATCGGCCATCTCGGCGGGCACGTCCTCGACGTCGAACTCGATGCCGAGGTCGTCCTTCCAGACCAGCGCCTTGTTCTCGACGAGATCGATGACGCCGCGGAGGTTGTCCTCGGAGCCGATCGGAAGCTGGATCGGGACCGGGTTGGCGCCGAGGCGCTCGCGGATCGTCCGGACCGACATCTCGAAATCGGCGCCGACCCGGTCCATCTTGTTGATGAACGCGATCCGCGGTACCCCGTACTTGTCCGCCTGGCGCCAGACCGTCTCCGACTGCGGCTCGACGCCGGCGACGGAGTCGAAGACGGCGATCGCGCCGTCGAGGACGCGCAGCGAGCGCTCGACCTCGACGGTGAAGTCGACGTGGCCGGGCGTGTCGATGATGTTGATGCGGTGGTCCTTCCACTCGCACGCGGTCGCGGCCGAGGTGATCGTGATGCCGCGCTCCTGCTCCTGCTCCATCCAGTCCATGACGGCAGCGCCCTCGTGGACCTCGCCCATCTTGTGGGTGCGGCCCGTGTAGTAGAGGATGCGCTCGGTCGTCGTCGTCTTACCGGCGTCGATGTGAGCCATGATCCCGATGTTCCGGGTCTTCTCGAGTGCGAAGTTGCGAGGCATTGGGTGCGGTCTCTAGCTGTCCTGGGTCGGGTCGCCGGCGGGCGGGACGTGGATTCGATTCGGGTCCGGGCATGAAAAAGGCCCTTGCGGGCCCAGACGAGCTCTCTGCGTCCTGCGTGCCCGAGAGCTGTCTATGTGGACCGGGTCTCCATTGGTGTGGAGCATCGCCCGCAGCAACCGAAGGGCCCGCGAGCGACGCGGGATGTTAGCAGAGGGTTAGAGGCTTTCAAGCGGCCCAGCGCCGCCCGTCCGGCGCGCTCGGCGCGGGTGCGGGAACCGGCCCTCTAGAGTGTCGGAGGCGGCTCCCCGAGCGATGCCGCGACCCTCCACGGGACAGGGAAGAGAGAGCTTGAGCGAGCATTGGCAGAACCGGGCGCGACCGCGCGGCGCGCCGGGCGGGAGTGGGTCGTGAAGCGGCCGCGCCGGCCCGGCCGCGGCTCCGGGAAGGACGAGGGCGACGCGGTCGGCGACGACGCCGAGGACGCGGAGCGCGACGGCGAGGGCGAGAACGACGGCGAGAAGCGTCCAGGCGCCGGCAAGGCCGGCGATGCGCGCCGCCGGCTCGCCGGCCGGGTCGGCCGGGTTGCCGACGACAAGACGAAGCGCGGGGCGCGCGACGTAACAGGGACGGGCAAGCCGGAGCGATCGAAGCCGCGGGGCGAAGAGAAGAAGGTCGAGCCGGAGCGATCGAAGGCGCGGGACGAAGCGAAGAAGGAGGCGAAGGCGCAGGCGCTGAACCGGCCGCGCCGCCAGAAGCCCGCGGCGGACGGCGCGGAGGCGAAGCCGAAGCGCGGCGCGCGGACCGGCGACGGGAAGCGCCGCGACCGCGAGCGTGCGGGCGAGCCCGAGCGGGAGCCTTCGGGTCGGAAGCGGCGCGAGGGCGAGCGGAAGCGGAAGCGCTCGCGGCGGCCCGCCGGTGCCCGGGCCAAGGCGGGAGCGGCGACGTTCGCGACGGCCCTGAAGGAGGGCGGCTCCGCGACGCGGAAGTGGGCGGCGGCGACCGCCCCGAAGGCGGGGCGGCGGCTGCTCGCCGCGCTCGCGGCCGTCTTCGCGCTCTTCTTCGAGGTCCTCGGCTTCTTCCTCAACGTCCTGATCGCGATCGGACGGCGGCTCGCCGGGCCGATCGGCGCCGTCCTTCGCATCGCCGGCCGCGCCGCGCGGGGCGGCTCGCGGCTGCTCACCCCGGCCCGCGCCCTGGCGATCGTCGTCGCCGGTGCCGCCGTCCTCCTCGCCCTCTCCCAGTACGCCGACTACCGGACCGTCGCGATCGGCAACGACGCCTACTCCGGCGTCCAGAGCCTCGCCCCCGCGCCCGAGACCGGGCGCCTGCCGACCGGCGACGCGCACTCCTACGTCTTCGTGCCGGTCGCGATCGCCTGCCTGCTGCTGCTCGCCGTCGCGACGATCGGCCGGCGCTGGCGGGCCTGCCGGCTGATCACGCTCGCCGGCATCGCCGCGGTCCTCGTCGCGCTGATCGTCGACCGGCCGGCGGGGCTCGACCCCGGCGATGCAGCGATCGCCTTCCAGGGTGTCCACGCGTCGCTGATCGGCGGCTTCTACGCCCAGATCGCGGCCGGGATCCTGCTGATCGGCTCCTCCACCCTGCTCGCCCGCGAGCTCCGTCTGGCGGCCGCGGGCGCCCGCTCTCGCTCCCGTGGGGATGAGCCGGCGGCGAGGCGGGCGCGGCGGCGCGTCGCCCGGCGGCGGCCCGAGCCCGGGCCGGAGGGGACCGCCCGCGCATGAGGTCCTACCTGAAGGCGGAGATGATCCTGCCGCTGACGATCGTCCTCGCCGCGATCGCCCTGGCCGCCTCGGAGCTGATGACCTCCTTCGAGTTCACGCCGCCGGGCGGCGACCCGCTCAGCGACCAGCTCGCCGGCGACCGCCACGGCTTCGCGATGCTCGTCCTCGCCGTCTTCGCCGTCGTCGCGCTCGTCCTCGCGATCGCGACCGGTCAACGGGCCTGGGCCTGGGCGACGGCGGGCTGCGGCATCGCCGCCCTGGCGATCTTCCTGATCGTCGACCTCCCCGATGCCAACAAGATCGGCGACGTCGAGGCACCCGGCGGTTTCGGCCTCACCTCCGCCGAGGCGATCCCCCGCCCCGGGTTCTGGCTCGAGGCGGCCGCCGCGATCGTCCTCGCCCTCGCCGCGATCGCCTACGCGACCCAGGGAACCGAGCAGCGCCAGGCCCCGAAGCGCCTCCGCGCCGCCCGCCGCCGCGGCAAGCCGGACTCCCATCCCGCCCGCCCCGCCGACCAGCAGCCCTAGCCGGCCGCCCCCCGCCACCGCTACCCGCCCGCCTGATCGCTGGGGCGCATAGCGCCGAAATCTCGTCGCCAGTCACCCCAGCGAGTTCAGAGTCAGGGGCCCGGCGAGGCTGGGCGGCTGCCGCGGGACTGGCGAGCGCGGGAGCGTTCTGACCAAGGACGCAGGAGGCGAAGCGACCGGAGGTCGTGAGCCGACGAGGACGCCGGTCAGG
>Ga0070659_100000979_pt1 | contig 20993 bp, 23 predicted proteins | sample KBSC23metaG_FD_64666 | JGI IMG/M metagenome (GOLD analysis project Ga0070659, IMG submission 64666) | Corn rhizosphere microbial communities from Kellogg Biological Station, Michigan, USA - KBS C2-3 metaG | ecosystem: Host-associated > Plants > Roots > Rhizosphere > Soil ... | reverse complement strand
CGCGCCCCTCGACTACGCTCGGGACGAACGAGTCAGTGCTCCTGCACGGACTCCGGTCCGGCCGCCACGTGCGCCACCCGCCCCACCGGCACGAACCATCGCGCCACCACCAGCCCGGCGACGATGAAGGAGACCGCCTCGGCGATGAAGGCGTAGATCCAGAAGCCCCAGCCGAAATGGTTGGCGATCGGCGTCGCGAGGAAGATCCACGCGCACACGCCGAGCGATCCGAGCACGACCAGCCGCGCGAGCTCGCCGAACATTCGTCCCGCCGCCACCGCGCCGAGCCCGAAGGCGATCAGCATGCCCGCGCCGAGGGCGACGATCAGCCCCGGTAGCAGGCCCGCCGTACCGGTCGGCGAGAAGCCGTCGATATTGTAGTCGACGGTGGCGATCGGCCCCTTGGCGAAGAGCAGGGCGCCCTGCTGGTTCTTGGGATCCGGGATCCGGTACGTGCCGGTCCCCGTCTGCGTGAGATTTTGGGCGAGCGCGGTCTGCACCGCCGCGCCCTGCGGGTCGGGCAAATTCTTGTAGGCGAGGCCGGAGAGCGGCGTCTGCCAGAACAGGAAGCCGAGCGCGAAGAGGATGAAGCCGGCGACGATCCCGCCGAGGAAGCTGCGCGCCATGGGTCCGTCTCCCGCAATGAGGGACCCTTGTAGCGGAAGTCAGGCCATCAGGTCGCGCACGAAATCGTGGAGGAAGACGCGGCGCGAGGCCTTCAGCCGCTCGGACTTGAGGATGGTATGGACGAGGTCGCGGCATTTCTCCGCGTCGTTGTTGATCAGCACATAATCATATTCGGCCCAATGGCTGATCTCGGCAGCGGCGCGGTCCATGCGGCGGCGGATCACCTCGGCGCTGTCGGTGCCGCGGCGGGTGAGGCGGCGCTCCAGCTCCTTCATCGAGGGCGGCAGGATGAAGACGCGGACGATGTCGGGATCGACCTGCTTCAATTGCTGCGTCCCCTGCCAGTCGATGTCGAGCAGCACGTCGCGCCCGCCTTCGATCGCCTTCACTACCTCGCTCTTCAGCGTGCCGTAGCGGTGGCCGAAGACGTGCGCCCATTCGAGGAACTCGCCGGCGGCGACCATCTCCTCGAATTTCTCGGTGCTGACGAAATGATAGTCCCGGCCGTCGACCTCGCCGGGGCGGCGCGGGCGGGTGGTGGCGGAGACCGACATCGAGATGCCGTCGTCGCTCTCCAGCAGCATGCGCGCGATCGTCGACTTGCCGGCGCCGCTGGGGCTCGAAAGGACGAACAGGAGGCCGCGGCGCTGGAACGCGCTTTTGATTTCCATGCGCGCTACTGGCTTGCGGTCCCCCCGCCCGTCAAGCAGGGTCTCGCCATGGCGAACTGGATCGCGCTTTTGCGCGGCATCAATGTCGGCGGCCGCAACAAGGTGCCAATGGCCGCGCTGAGGGACCTGTGCGAGGGCCTCGGCTGGGCCAAGGTCGAGACGTTCATCCAAAGCGGCAACGTCGTGTTCGAGGCCGTGGGGACGGCGGCGACCCTGGAGACAGGACTGGAGGATGCGCTCGAATCGCGCTTCGGCTTCCGCCCCGCCGCGCTTGTGCGGAGCGCCGCCGCGTGGTCGAAGCTGTTGGAGGCGAACCCGTTCGCCGCCGAAGCGGAGGCGGAGCCGGCGAAGGTGATGGTTGCGGTCGCGAAGAAGACGCTGGCGAGCGGCGCGGCGACCGCAATCGCGGCGAAGGCGGCGGCGGGCGAGAAGGTGCGCGAGGCGGGAGGGGCATTGTGGTTCCATTATCCGGACGGGGCGGGGCGCTCGAAGCTGACGCCTTCGGCGATCGACAAGGCGGCGGGCTCGCCGGTGACGGCGCGCAATTGGCGGACGGCGCAGGCGCTAAAGGACATGATCGGCTGACGCTGCGCACCTGGCTGGTCGTCGCGGCCATGGTCGCGGCGGCGGCGGGCATCCTCCTCGCCATGGGCCGGCCGCCCATCTGCACCTGCGGCACGGTGAAGCTCTGGGTCGGCACCGCCAACGGACCCGACAACAGCCAGCACCTCGCCGACTGGTACACGCCGAGCCACATCATCCACGGCTTTCTGCTCTTCGGCCTCGGCTGGCTGGTGCTGCGCCGCAAGCCGGTCGCCACGCGGCTTCTCGCCGCCGTCGCCATCGAGGCGCTGTGGGAGATCGTCGAGAACAGCCCCTTCGTGATCGACCGCTACCGCCACGCCACGATGGCGCTCGGCTATACCGGCGACACGGTGCTGAACTCGGTCTCCGACATCTCGGCGATGATCCTCGGCTTCCTTGTCGCCCGCCGCCTGCCGGTGTGGGGGACGGTCGCGCTGGCGCTCGGCTTCGAGCTCCTCACCCTCGCCGTCATCCGCGACAACCTGGCGCTCAACGTGGTGATGCTGCTTGCGCCCAGCGACGCGATTCGCGCCTGGCAGGCGGGCGGTTGAACCTCACCCGCCGCCGGCAAGCTGCCGAACGCGGTCGAGATGGGCCTGCACCACCGGCACCGCCGCGGACGCGACGGCGCGCAGCTGCGGCGTATCCCCGTTCTGCGCATAGCGGCTGTGCGCCGCCAGGGCCATCTGGTGCGCCTGGGCCTGCTGGTCGAGATAGAGGCGGTCGAAGGCGGCGCCGGAGCCGGCGGCGCGCAGCCGGTCCATCATGCGCGCCTGCATCGGCAGCAGCGCCGGGGCGAGCGGCCAGATGCCCACGGCCTGAGCTGCGGCCGCGAGCTGCCGCGTGCTGTTGGTATGGTCGGCGATGATCCTCTGGGCGAAGTCCCGCACCGCTGGCGCCTGGGCCCGCTGCAGCGCAAGCTCGGCGGACTGGATCTCGAACAGATCGGCTGCCGCGGCCATTCCGACATAGGCGTCGCGCGCCAGCGGCGCCGCGTCGCTCGACGAGACGGTGGTGATCGGCGCCGTGACCGGGACGCAGCCGGCGAGCGCGACGGCGAGAAGGGCAGGGGCGAGTCCGCGGCCCATTCGTCAGCCGCCCGCCAGGCCTTCGATCACCTTGCCGGTGCCGGCGCAATCGGGGCATTCGCCGCCGTCGGCCTTTCCGGACCCATTGCAACGGGGGCAGATATTCTCGCCCGTCCCGGGCGTTCCCGGCGCCGCCTCGTCGCCGGGATTGGTCGGCTCGCTGCTCATGGACGCGCAAGCGCGCGGGGCGGCGGGAGGTTCCGGAACCGCGGGCGCGCCGTTATGGTTCAGGGCCGATGATCAAAGCCGTCCTCGCCGCCGCGCTCGCCTGCATCGCCGTTCCCGCTTCCGCCCAGGAGATATTCGGCGGCGTCTATGCCCACGACGTCAATTGGGTGACGCGCAGCGGCATCGAGAAAGGCGCGGATTTCGAGCTCGGCGTGCGCGGCGGCCGCCTCCACGCGCTGGATTTCATCGGCGCGCCGCGGCCCCAGGCGTTCGTCTCGGTGAACAGCGCGGGCCAGACCCATTTCGCCGCCGCCGGCCTCTCCTGGCAGATCGGCGGCCGCGTCTACGCCCGGCCCGGGATCGGCATCGCCATCCACACCGGCCCTGGCGACTTCGATCCGACGAACCGCCGCATCTATTTCGGCTCGCGCCTCCTCTTCGAGCCCGAGCTCGGCATCGGCCTGAAGCTGACCCGGCGCGCGTCGGTCGAGGCGAGCTGGGTCCACCTCAGCCACGCCCAGCTCTTCAGCGGCCAGAATCCCGGCCTCGACACGGTCGGCGTCCGCTTCAACCTCGGCTTCCGCTGACGGAGGCGCCGGGTTAGTCTCCCGCCATGCTCTGCCTTGGCCTGCTCCTCATCTGCTCGCCGCCCTCTGCCGGAGCCGCTCCGGCGCGGCCCAAGTCGCGTTCCGCGCAGTGCGAGGTGCGCAGCGCCGGCGCGCCGCCATGGCGCGGGCGCTGCCTGTTCGTGACGAGCGGCGGCGCCTCCTTCTCCATCTCTCCCGCGGGCAGGGCCGGCTTTCCCGGCGGCGTCTCCTTGATCGACGTCGCCGTGACGGGGCGGGGCGTCGCGCAGGTCAGCGGCCTCACCCGCGCCGGCATCCACTCGCGCTGGGGCGAGGCACGCCGCTCGGCGCGCGATGCCGCCTGCTGGGACGGCTCCGACTTCCGAATCTGCGCCCGCTGAGTGGGCCAGGGCCAGGAGTGGCTACGTGGTTCGCTGCGGCGTTGGCCATCTGCCTCCCTGCGAGTGCAAGCTCGTGGCGAGGCAGGAAGGGTCAGCGGCCGAGCATCGCCTCCGGCTTCACCACGCGGTCGAAGGTCGCCTCGTCGACGAGGCCGAGCTCGAGGCCGGCTTCCTTGAGGGTGAGGCCGTGCTGGTGGGCGTGCTTGGCGATCTTCGCGGCATTGTCGTAGCCGATCTCCGGCGCCAGCGCCGTCACCAGCATCAGCGACCGGTTCATCAGCTCCGAGATACGGCGCTCGTCGGGCTCGAGGCCGTCGAGCGCGCGCTCGGAAAAGCTTTCCATGCCCGTCGAGAGGAGGTCGATCGAGCGCAACACGTTGGCGCCGATCAGCGGCTTGAAGACGTTCAGCTCCATATGGCCCTGGAGGCCGCCGACGGTGACGGCGACATGGTTGCCCATCACCTGCGCGGCGACCATCGTCAGCATCTCGGCCTGGGTCGGGTTGACCTTGCCGGGCATGATGGAGCTGCCCGGCTCGTTCTCCGGCAGCTTGAGCTCGCCGAGGCCGCAGCGCGGGCCCGAGCCGAGCAGGCGTATGTCGTTGGCGATCTTGGTCAGCGAGACGGCGATGACGTTGAGCACGCCGGACAGCTCGACGAGCGTGTCGTGGCTGGCGAGCGCCTCGAACTTGTTCGGCGCGGTCTTGAACGGAAGGCCGGTCAGCCGCGCGATCTCGGCGGCGAAATCCTCGGCGAAGCCCTTGGGCGCGTTGAGGCCGGTGCCGACGGCGGTGCCGCCCTGGGCGAGCAGGAGGAGGCGCGGCATCACCGAGCGGACGCGCTCCAGCGCCAGCTCGATCTGTGCGGCATAGCCGGAAAATTCCTGGCCGAGCGTCAGCGGCGTCGCGTCCTGGAGATGGGTGCGGCCGATCTTGACGATGCGGTCCCACGCCGCCGCCTGGGCCGCCAGCCGGCGGTGGATGCCGTTCAGCGCCGGGATCAGCCGCATCTCGACCGCGCGCGCCGCGGCGACGTGCATCGCGGTCGGGAAGCTGTCGTTCGACGACTGCCCCTTGTTGACATGGTCGTTGGGGTGGACGGGGGACTTGCCGCCGCGGGTGCCGGCGAGGATCTCGTTGGCGCGGCCGGCGATCACCTCGTTGGCGTTCATGTTCGATTGGGTGCCCGAGCCGGTCTGCCAGATGACGAGCGGGAACTGGTCGTCGTGCATGCCGTGGGCGACTTCGCCGGCGGCCTGCTGGATCGCCTCGGCGATGTCGGGGGCGAGCCCGCCGCTCTTGCCGTTCACCCGCGCCGCGGCCTGCTTCACATAGCCGAGCGCGTGGACGATTTCGGCCGGCATCACCTCGCGCGGGCCGAAGGGGAAGTTCTGGATCGAGCGCTGCGTCTGCGCGCCCCAATAGGAATCGCCCGGGACGGCGATCGGCCCGAAGCTGTCGGTTTCGGTGCGGGAAGTGGGAAGGTCGCTCATGGCGCGCCCCTTAGCGCGCGGGCGGCGCGGCGTCACCCCGCAGGTAGGACATGGCGGGCGCTCTCGCCCAGAGCCGTCATGCTGAACTTGGTTCAGCACCAGGCCTCCACCGGCAGGCCGGCAACCAGCTGGACCCTGAAACAAGTTCAGGGTGACGGTGACAGGGGTGCGGAAGGAGGCGCCTCGCCTGGCCGCCGCTACTTCTTGCGCTTGAAGTCCACCGCGACGACGTTCGATCCGTCCTCGATCGGCTCGGCGCCGGGGGAATCGTTCTCGGCTTCCTCGTGCGCCTGCGGGCCGCTCTCCTCGGCCTGGGCCTGGAACTGGAGGGCGAAGTTGACCGCCGGATCGACGAAGCCGGTGATCGCCGAGAAGGGGATGACGAGCCGCGCCGGCGCCTGGTTGAAGCTCAGCCCCACCTCGAAGCCGTTGTCTCCGACCTTCAGGTCCCAGAAGCGGTTCTGGATGACGATCGTCATCTCGTCGGGGAAGCGCTCGATCAGGTGGCGCGGGATGTCGACGCCGCCCGCCTGGGTCTTGAAGGTGATGTAGAAATGGTGGTCGCCGGGCAGGTGGCCGGTGCTCTCGACCTCGCCGAGCACGCGCCCGACGACGGCGCGCAGCGCCTCCTGGACGATCTCGTCATACGGAATCAGGCTGTCGGGCGCGTCGGAGGCCATGCCCTGTGGTAGCGCGGCGGGAGGCCCGGTCAAGCGACTTGCGCCCGTGCCCTCATCCATGGTGAGCAGGAAGCGACCGCCGCCAGGGAGACGCCCGCAATGCCCGTCGACGCCACGCAAGCTTATGACGACACGAATATTTTCGCGCGCATCCTGCGCGGGGAGATCCCCGCGCGGAAGGTTCATGAGGACGAGCACGCACTCGCCTTCCACGACATCGCCGCCCGGGCGCCGGTCCACATCCTCGTCATCCCCAAGGGCCCCTACGTCTCGTGGGACGATTTTTCCGCCCGCGCCTCGGACGCGGAGATTGCCGGCTTCGTCCGCGCCGTCGGCCATGTCGCCCGCGAGCAGGGGCTGGTCGCGCCCGGCTACCGCCTCCTGGCGAATACCGGCCCGAACAGCGGCCAGGAAGTGCCGCACCTCCACGTCCACCTGTTCGGCGGCCGCGGCCTCGGGCCGATGCTGGCGCGCTGAGGCCGCCCAGCGAAAGGTGTTGCGCGCCCCGGAGCAGCCGCTAGGTTGCCGCGCCACAACGAGAAAGATGCGAGGGGCCCGAAAGGCCGGCATTCGTAAAAGGGGAAGCACATGATCTTCGGGCGCGTTAAGCCTCTCGACGCCATCCTCGCCACCGCCGAGAAGAAGAGCCTGAAGCGCTCGCTCGGCGCGTTCCAGCTCACCATGCTCGGCATCGGGGCCGTCATCGGCACCGGCATCTTCGTGTTGACCGCCACGGCGGCCCAGAAGGCCGGCCCGGGCATGATGGTCTCCTTCATCGTCGCCGGCGTCGTCTGCGCCCTCGCGGCGCTGTGCTATTCCGAGCTCGCCTCGATGGTGCCGGTCGCCGGCTCCGCCTACACCTATTCCTACGCGGTGATGGGCGAGCTGCTCGCCTGGATGGTCGGCTGGGCGCTGATCCTCGAATATGCGCTCGGCGCCAGCGCGGTCGCGGTCGGCTGGTCCGGCCATATCGTCGGCTTCCTGGACTCGGTGGGCGTGCACTTGCCGCACGCATTGACCGTCGGCCCCAAGATCGAATGGGGCATCCTCAAGGGCGGCGAGGTCGGCGGCATCGTCAACCTGCCCGCCGTGATCATCACCGGCCTCGTCACGCTGCTGCTCGTCATCGGCACCAAGGAGAGCGCCACCGTCAACGCCGTGCTCGTCGCGATCAAGGTCGCGGCCCTGACCCTCTTCGTCATCATCACGGTGCCGATGATCTCGGGCCACATGCCCAATTTCCACCCCTTCACCCCGCGCGGCTACGGCAATCCGCTGTCGTCGGAAGGCGTCGGCGTCCTCGGCGCGGCCGCGTCGATCTTCTTCGCCTATGTCGGCTTCGACGCCGTCTCGACCGCGGCCGAGGAGACCAAGAACCCGCAGCGCAACGTGCCGATCGGCCTCATCGCCTCGCTCGCCATCTGCACCATCTTCTACCTCCTGGTCGCCGGCGGGGTCATCGGCTCGTTCGGCGGGCAGCCGCTGATCGATCCCGCCACCGGCAAATATTTCGTCGAAGGCTCGCCCGAGCTTTACGGCAGCGCCGCCTGCCAGGCCGCGCACGCGCCGCTCGTCTGCTCGAAGGAAGCCCTCGCCTACGTGCTGCGCGAGGTGTCGTCGCCCTGGACCGGGTGGCTCGTCGGCATCGCGGCGACCATCGCGCTCCCCTCGGTCGTGCTGCTCATGATGTACGGCCAGACCCGCATCTTCTTCGTCATGGCCCGAGACGGCCTGCTTCCGCAGAAGCTCGCGGCGGTGCACCCGAAGTTCCGCACCCCCTGGGTGGTGACGATCGTCACCGGCATCGCGGTGGCGATCTGCGCGGCCTTCCTGCCGGTCGGCACGCTCGCCGATTATTCGAACTCGGGAACCCTGTTCGCCTTCGCCGCGGTGTCGCTCGGCGTGATGATCCTTCGCCTGAAGGACCCGAGCCGCGCGCGCCCGTTCCGCACGCCGGCGATCTGGGTGATCGCGCCTGCCTCGATCCTCGGCTGCGTGGTGCTGTTCGCCAGCTTGAACCTCGCCTCGAAGATGGTCTTCGTGGTGTGGGCGGGCGTCGGCCTCGTCTTCTACTTCCTCTACGGCTACCGGAAGAGCCATGTCGGCCGCGGCATCGTCGATGTTCCGGAGCACGACGCCTACGAGGGCACCGACCCGCCCATCCCGGGCACCCATTGATCGAGAGAAGAGGCCGGGAGTGATCCCGGCCTCTTTCGCATTCACCCCAGCTTCTGCGCGACGAGCGCCTTCAAGTCCGCCTCCGGCCGCGCCCCGTAGTGGGAGATGACCTCCGCCGCCGCGATCGCGCCGATGCGCAGGCAATCGCGCAGCGGCCGCTCCTGGCTCAGGCCGGCGAGGAAGCCGGCGGCGAACAGGTCGCCCGCCCCGGTCGTGTCGACGACCTGCTCCACCGGCTCGGCCGGCACTTGCGCCCGCTCCCCGCCGCGCACCGCGACCGCGCCATGCTCGTGCCGCGTGACGACCAGCAGAGGCACCCGCTTCGCCGCGCTCGCCACCGCCGCCTCGAAATCCTCCGCCCCGGTCAGCGAGACGATCTCCGCCTCGTTGGCGAAGAGGATGTCGAGCCGCCCGCTGTCGATCAGCGCGTTGAAGCCGTCGCGGTGGCGCTCGACGCAGAAGCTGTCGGACAGGGTGAAGGCGACCTTGTTGCCGGCCTCGCGCGCGACGTCGATCGCCCGCTCCATCGCCGCGCGCGGCGTCTCCGGGTCCCACAGATACCCTTCGAGATAGAGGATGCCGGCGCGGCGCACCTGCTCCTCGTCGAGCGCCTCGACCGTCAGATTCTGCGCGGCGCCGAGGAAGGTGTTCATCGTCCGCTGCGCGTCGGGCGTCACGAGGACGAGCGAGCGCGCCGTCGGCACGCCGCTCAGGACCGGCGTGGTGAATTCGATGCCGATCGAGCGGATATCGTGGCGGTAGACCTCGCCCAGCTGGTCGTCGGCGACCTGGCCGACGAACCCGGCCTTCGCGCCGAGCATCGCCAGCCCCGCCGCGGTGTTCCCGGCCGATCCGCCGCTGATCTCGCGCCCCGGCCCCATACGCCCGTAGAGCCGCGTCGCCTCGTCGGCGTCGATGAGGCGCATCGAACCCTTGTCCAGCCCCTCGGCCCTGAGGAAGGCGTCGTCGGTGGCGGCGATCACGTCGACGATGGCGTTGCCGATGCAGAGGACGTCGAGGCGGCTGTCGGGCACGTTCGGAAATCTTTCGCTGGTGGGAAGAGCGCCGCCCCTACCCGCCGCGCGGCGCGCGGGTCAATCGCGCGGCTTGCGCGGCGGGCGCGCATCGGCTTGGAAGGAGCGATGCGCCGGATCGCCGCCTTCGTCTTACCGCTCGCGCTCGCCGCCTGCGTCAGCAACCCGCCGCCCGCCGCCCCGGTCCGCCGCGTCGAGGCGCCGCCGCCGCCGGTCCAGCCTGCCTACAGCCCGCAAGGCCTCGAGACGGTGATCGGCCGCACCGCCGCCTTCCTCGTCGGCGAGCTCGGCACCCCCGATCTCGACATCCGCGAAGGCCCGGCCCGCAAGCTCCAGTTCGCCGGCGCGTCTTGCGTCCTCGACGCCTATCTCTACCCGCCGCAGGGCAAAGGCGAGCCGATCGTCACCTGGATTGACGCCCGCCTCCCCGACGGCCGGGACGCCAACCGCGTCAGCTGCGTCAACGCCCTGGCCGAGGCGAAGCGGCGGTAGGGAGGCACTAGGGTAGGACGGTGACGTCACCCCGGACTTGATCCGGGGTCCACCTTCTTTTCTACCCGCTTCCGAGAAGAAAAGGTGGATGCCGGATCAAGTCCAGCATGATGGTAAACAAAAAAAGAGGCCCCCGAAGGAGCCTCTTTCCCTATCGCAGTGCCGAAGCGCCTCAGGCCGCCTCGTCATATTCCTCGCCGGTCATCACCGGGCCCGAATCCTGGCCCTTGGCGTCGACGTCGCGGTCGACGAACTCGATGATCGCGATCGGCGCCGCGTCCGAGGCGCGAATGCCGGCCTTGATGATCCGGGTGTAGCCGCCGTCGCGGCCGGCATAGCGCGGCGCGAGCGTGTCGAAGAGCTTCTTGAGCTGGGTGTCGTCGAGCAGCCGCGCATGGGCGAGGCGGCGGTTGGAAAGGCCGCCCTTCTTCGCGAGCGTCACCAGCTTCTCGACATAGGGCCGAAGCTCCTTCGCCTTGGCGGTGGTGGTGGTGATCTGCTCGTGCTTGATGAGCGCGGCCGCCATGTTGCGGAACAGGGCCGCGCGGTGGCTGGAAGTACGCTGGAGCTTACGCCCGCCGACGCGATGACGCATGGGTCTTGCCTTTCGTTCGTCCGGGTCCCGTGTCAGGTAAACCCGGCCGGGCGGCGAAAACGGGGCGCCGCCCAAACCCCAAAGAAAAAGCGCGGGCGCCAAGCGGCCCCGCGGCTGTGGCGGTCCTTGAGCGGAAAAGCGCCGCGAAGTCAAGAAGTGCCGCGGAACCGAGAAACCACTTTCCTACACCCCCCGGATCGTGATCTAAGGCAGGTATGGAACAGCTAGGGAACATCGCTCCTTCATCGGAAAGCGGGGTGTGCCGGGGCGGAACTATTTTCCACAGCACTGAACTTCCTAAACTTCCAGCGCGGATCGCGTGCTCAGCGGCGGCGACTCGCCGCTTCCGAAGCTTCTTCCGCGGGCGCAGTCGTCCAGCCGAGGGCCGGGATGGAGACCGATTTGCGGCCCGCGAGGTCGGTGCGGGAGACGAGCAGGTCCTGCGCTTCCATCGCCGCCAGCACCCGCCGGAGCCGCCCCAACGAGGCCGTCCCGTAGAGGGCCGCAAGCGCCTCCTCGCTCGGGCACGGTGCGCCATTCCGCGCGGCGCGGGCGATGGCGAGGAAGAGGGTGAGGCTGTCTTCCGGCACCGCTTCGGCCAGCGCGAGGGCCGGGGCCCAGCCCTCCTCCTCGTCGATGCCGGCGCGCGTCATGGCGAGGCGGCGGCGGAAGGCGGGGAGGTCGAGGCCGGCGTCCTTGAGGCCGAGCATGCGGCAGCGCAGCTGGAAATCCTGGTAGAGCTCGGGCGTCGGCGGCGGGACCGGGCCGAGTTCAGCGACCAAAGCCGTCAGCGCGCGGCGGACCACGTCCTGCCGCTCTTCCTCGTCGAGCGCGGGCAGGAGCGGCGCTACGGCTACGGGGGCGGGGATGACATCGTCGACCGGCCGCGGCGGCGGGGGCGGGGCGGGCGGCGGAGGCGGCGGGGCGTCGGCGAGGTTGGCGAAAAGGTCGGGCGCGGCGCCGGCGGCGGGGAGCGGCATGAGCTTTGGGCTGCCGCTCCGCGCCTCCGTCCGCACCGGGCCGATGCGAACGTTCAATGGCCGACGCGACAAGGCCGGCCCCAGGGCGAGGAATTCGCCGCGCTGGAGGTCGCGGATCTGCTCGGCCTGGCGCCGCTCCATGCCGAGCAGGTCGGCGGCGCGGGCCATGTCGATGTCGAGGAAGGTGCGGCCCATCAGGAAGTTGGACGCCTCGGCGGCGACGTTCTTGGCGAGCTTCGCGAGGCGCTGGGTGGCGATGATGCCGGCGAGGCCGCGCTTGCGCCCCCGGCACATGAGGTTGGTCATCGCGCCGAGCGAGGTGCGCCGGGCCTCGTCACTGACCTCGCCCGCCGCGGCGGGGGCGAAGACCTGCGCCTCGTCGACGACCACCAGAGCCGGGTACCAATGCTCGCGCGGCGCGTCGAACAGGCCGGCGAGGAAGGTCGCCGCGCAGCGCATCTGCGCGTCCATCTCCAGCCCCTCCAGGTTGAGGACCACCGAGGCGCGGTGCTCGCGCACCCGCGCCGCCATCTTGGCGATCTCGCCGTTCGAATAGCCGGCCGCCTCGATCGCGGCGTGGCCGAAGCTTTCGCCCAGCGAGACGAAATCGCCCTCCGGGTCGATCACCACCTGCTGGACGAAGCCGGCGCTCTCCTCGAGCAGGCGGCGCAGCAGGTGCGACTTGCCCGAGCCGCTGTTTCCCTGGACGAGCAGGCGCGTGGCGAGCAGCTCCTCGAGGTCGAGGCCGACGCTCGCGCCGCCGGGCCCGCGGCCCATCTCGATGGTTACGGACATGGTCGGCCCGTCCGGCTAGAACATCGTTTCAGAAGAACACGGGCCGGCCGCGCCGCTGCCGTCACCCTGAACTTGGTTCAGGGTCCAGCTTGTCACCCGTCGGGGAGGGGGAGGGCTGGATGCTGAAACACGTTCAGCATGACGACAGGTGGGAATGCTCCGGAGAAAGAGGGTCATGCTCCGGTCAGCCGATGTCGCCGGCTCCGGCGAAGGCGGCGCCGTCGGTCCGGTCCTGGAGCGCGCGCACTGCTTCCTTCGAGGCGGCGCCGAGGTCGTTGGCGGCGACCTCCTCGGCCTTGCCGGCGGCCGCGTCGGCGGCGCGGGCGATGGCCTCGCTGACGATGCGGCGGGCGTCGTCGGCGCCGCCCCAATGGCCGACGCGGACCCATTTCTTCGCTTCCAGGTCCTTGTAGTGGGTGAAGAAATGCTCGATCTGCTGGCGCACGATGTCGGGCAGGTCGCTATGCTCGGCGACGTCGGCATAATAAGGAAAGGTCTCGTCGACGGGGACGGTCAGCACCTTCTCGTCGCCGCCCGCCTCGTCCTCGAGGAACAGGACGGCGATGGGCCGGGCGCGCACGACGCAGCCGGGGATGAATGGCGAGCGGGCGACGACGAGCGCGTCCAAAGGATCGCCGTCGGGCGAGAGGGTGTGCGGGATGAAGCCGTAATTCGCCGGGTAGCGCATCGGCGTATGGAGGATGCGATCGACGAACAGGGCTCCGGATTTCTTGTCGAACTCGTACTTGACCGGTTCGCCGCCGACCGGGACTTCGATGATGACGTTGAGGCTCTCGGGCGGGTTGTCGCCTGCGGGAATGAGGTCGATGTTCATGATGGGGCGCGCCTATCGGCCAGATGGGCGGCCAAGGGAAGAGGATTCGGACGCGCCGCGCGCGCCGGGCGGCGGGGGCCGCGCCGGTGCGCTGGACAGGGCGGCGCGGGCGAGGGTAAACGGCGCACCGGCAAGAGGATGTCGCTCCACAAGATGTTGAATATACGCCGCCTCCCAGGCGCCGCTCGCGCATTGCCGCTGCTCCTCGCCGCCTGGGCCGCGGGGGCTGCGGCGCAGGATACGAACACGGTCGGGCCGCCGCAGCTCAGGGACTTCACCCTGCCCGGCCGCCGCACCACGCCGCCGGCGCAGGTCCAGCCCCAGCCGGCGCCGCCGCCCGCCGCGACGACGCCCGCGCCTGCCCCGGCGCCGCGGGCGACTGCGCCCACTCCGGCGCCGGAGCGCGCGCCCGCACCCCGGGTCCAGCGTCGGGTCCCGCCGAAACCGGCCCCGGCTCCCGCCGGTCCGGCCCGGGCTCCCGCACCGGCGCCGACCGGAGCCGCTCCGGCTCCTGCGCCCGTCGCTCCGGTCGCGACTCCGGTGCCCCCTCCGGTGGCCGCGCCTCCGGCGGCTCCGGCTCCGGAGGCCCCGGCTCCCGCCCCGGTCCCGTCGGGACTTCCCGGCTGGCTCTGGCCCGTAGCGGCGCTGTTGCTCCTCGCCGCCGCCGCGGCCGCCGGCCTGGTCCTGCTCCGCCGCCGCCGCCGCGAGCCGCCGCAGTCCCTCACCCACTCCTTCGCCACCTGGCGCGAGGAGCCCGAGCCCGCGGCCCCGCCGCCTCCTCCGCCGCCACCTCCGGCCCCGGCGAAGCGGCCGCGTCTCGAGGTCGACATCCGCCCCGACCGCGCCCAGTCCACGGACGAGGGCGCCTTCGTTCATTACGGCCTGACGCTGACCAACACGGGCGACGCGCCGGCCGGCAACATCCGCATCGACGGCCGCATGTTCAACGCCAGCGCCGACGGTGTCGTCGACTCGTTCTTCGACGCGCCGATCCACGAGGTCAGCGGCTCGCCCCACGTCTCCATCGCGCCCGGCGACTCGATCGCGCTTGACGGCCAGATCGGCATGCCGCGCGACGAGCTGCAGCCGATCGAGGTGCAGGGCCGGGTGATCTTCGTGCCGCTCGTCGCGATCAACGTCGCCTACGATTGGGAAGGGGGCTCGGGCCGCACCTCGACCTCCTGGGTGGTCGGCCGCCAACCCTCGACTCCGGCGGCGAAGATGGGCGCCTTCCGCCTCGACCTCGGCCCGCGCATCTACCGCCAGCTCGACCGGCGCGAGGCGAAGAAGCGGCTGGCCTAGGCCGCGAAGGCGTCGGCGCAGAGGCTGTAGAGCAGCTCGGCGCCGCCCGTCGCCGCCGCCTCGAGGCCGAGCGCCTCCGGCACGATCCGCTCCAGGTAGAAGCGGCAGGCCGCGCGCTTCATCTCGGCGAAGAGCGGCGATGCGGCGCCTTCGCCCAGCGCCCCGAGGCTCTTCGCCATCAGCCAGCCGCAGGTTGCGACCGAGAGCATGGTCAGGAACGGGTAGGAGCCGGCGAGGCGGTCGTCCGGCGCCGCCCCCTGGAGGTGGTGGGCGACGCGGCGGCAGGCGGCGGCGAGTTCGGCCAGCGGGGGGTGGCCCGCGCCGCCCGCGTCGATGTCGTCCAGCAACCGCCCGAGCACCGCGCCGCCTTCCAGGCCGAGCTTGCGCCCCACGAGGTCGGCAGCCTGGATGCCGTTGGTGCCTTCGTAGATCGGCGCGATGCGGGCGTCGCGATAATGCTGGGCCGCGCCCGTCTCCTCGATGAAGCCCATGCCGCCGTGAATCTGGACGCCGAGGCTCGCCACTTCGCAGCCGACGTCGGTGCCATAGGCCTTGGCGAGCGGGGTCAGCAGGTCCGCGCGCAGCTTCGCCTCCGTGTCGCCAAGGCTGGCCCGGTCGGTGCAGCCGGCGGTGTAGTAGACGAGCGCCCGCGCCGCCTGGGTCAGCGCCTTCATGCGCAGCAGCATTCGGCGGACGTCCGGATAAGCGAGGATCGGCGCCGGCCGCCCCTCGCGCACGCCCTGCACGCGCTGGCCGGCATAGGCGACCGCGCCCTGCATCGCCCGCTCGGCGATCGACACGCCCTGCAGGCCGACGTTGAGCCGGGCGTTGTTCATCATCGTGAACATCGCCCGCATCCCGCCCATCTCTTCGCCGATCAGCCAGCCGGTCGCGCCGCCCTCGTCGCCGTAGGACATGACGCAGGTCGGCGAGGCGTGGATGCCGAGCTTGTGCTCGATCGACACGCAGCGCAGGTCGTTCCTCGTCCCGTCCGGCAGCACCTTCGGCACGATGAACAGCGAAATGCCCTTCGTGCCCCCCGGCGCGCCCGGCGTGCGGGCGAGGACGAGGTGGACGATATTGTCGGCAAGGTCGTGCTCGCCGTAGGTGATGAAGATCTTGGTGCCGGTGATCCGCCAGCTGCCGTCGCCGGCCGGCTCGGCACGGGCCTTGAGCGCGCCGACGTCGGAGCCGGCCTGCGGCTCGGTGAGGTTCATCGTGCCGGTCCATTCGCCGGTCACCAGCTTCGGCAGCCAGGTCGCCTGCTGCTCCGCCGTGCCGTGATGCTTGAGCGCCTCGACGGCCGCCGGCGTCAGCATCATGACGAGCGAGAAGCCCATGTTGGCGGAGCCGAGATCCTCCATGACCACGCTGGCGAGGCTGAGCGGCAGGCCTTGGCCGCCGAAGTCTGGAGGCCCGGACAGCGTCCCCCAGCCGCCCTCGACATAGCCGCGGTAGGCGGCGCGAAAGCCTTCCGGCAGCGTCACGCCTTCCGCCGACCAGCGGGCGCCGACCTCGTCGCCGACGCGGTTGAGCGGCGCGAACGCGCCCGCCGCGAAGGCGCCGGCGCCCTCGACGATGGCCTCGACCGTGTCGTCGCTGGCGTCCGGGAAGCCGCTCTGGGCAAGCGCGCCGATGCCGACGATGTGCCGCAGGACGAACAGCTGGTCCTCGGTCGGGGGAGCATAGGTCATGGGGCGCCTGATGTTGCGGTTGCGTCACGGCCGCTATAGCGCCGCGCGGTGAGCACGCAAAAGGAGACGCGGGTCCTCCCCTACGGACCGGAGGCGATCGCCGAGGCGGCGCGCCTGATCCGCGCGGGCGAGGTCGTCGCGATGCCGACGGAGACGGTCTACGGCCTTGCCGCGGACGCGACCAATGGCGCGGCGGTGGCGCGGATCTACGCGGCGAAGGGGCGGCCCGACTTCAATCCGCTGATCGTCCACGTGCCGGATCTGGCGGCGGCGGAACGGATCGGCGTGCTCGACGAGACGGCGCGCCGGCTCGCCGACGCTTTCTGGCCGGGGCCGCTGACGCTCGTCGTGCCGCTGCGCCCCGGAAGCGGCATCGCGCCGCAGGTGACGGCGGGGCTGGCGACCATTGCCCTCCGCGCGCCCGCGCATCCCGCGATGCGCGATCTTCTCGCCGCGACCGGGCGCCCGCTGGCGGCGCCGTCGGCGAATGCGAGCGGCGCGATCAGCCCCACTTCGGCCGCGCATGTCCTGAGGAGCCTGGGCGGACGCATCTCTCTGGTCGTCGACGCGGGGGCGACGGAGAGGGGCCTGGAATCGACCATCGCGCGGGTGGACGAGGCGGGCGTGAGCGTGCTTCGGCCCGGTCCGATCAGCGCGGAGCAGATCGCAAGCGCCTGCGGAAAGGCCCCCGTCCCGGCCTCCGCGTCGGGAGAGGAGATCATCCAGGCCCCAGGCATGCTGGCGAGCCATTATGCCCCGTCGAAGCCGGTCCGGCTGGACGCCACCGAGGCTGAAGCCGACGAGTGGCTGATCGGCTTCGGCGGCGTGACGGGGGACGAGAGCCTCAGCGCGAGCGGCGACCTCGGCGAGGCGGCCGCGAACCTGTTCGCCGCGCTCCACCGCGCCGATGCGTCTGCGCGACCGCGCATCGCGGTCGCGCCGGTCCCGGAGGAGGGGATCGGCGCCGCGATCAACGACCGCCTCCGCCGCGCAGCCGCCCCGCGCACTTCCTAGGCCGAGGGGGCGGCCTCGACTACGATCTCGGTCTTGAGCGAATTGGCGATGAAGCAGCGCTCGTGCGCTTCATGGTGGAGGCGTTCGAGCGTCGCGGCATCCGGACGCGCTCCGGCGAAGTCGATCTGCGGCCGCAGCACGATGCGGGTCATCGCGATCCGGCCGTCGGCGCCGCGGCCGAGCGTTCCCGTCGCCTCGTCGCGATAGGCGGCGATGTCTAGGCCCGCCTGGCGCGCGAGGTCGAGGAACCAGAGCATGTGGCAGGAGGCGACCGACGCGATCAGCATCTCCTCCGGGTCGACGCCGGCGGGGTCGGACATCGGCTCCGGCACCACCTGCGGCGAGGCGGAGGCCGGCATTTCGGCGCCGCCGTCGAACCTGAGGCGGTGGGCGCGGCTGTAGCGGTTCGTGGTGAAGGGGCCGCCCGACGCGCGCCAATCGACCGTCGCGCGGTGCTCGCTCACCTCAGGCCGCCTTGGCGAAGAAGGCCCGCTCCCGCTCGATCCACTGGGCGAAGCTCGGCCGTGCGAGGATCGCGTCGACGTAGGCACGTGCCCGCGGCCACCGCGCCGCGTCCACCGCCACGTCCATATGGGCGAGGTTCACGAACGGGCTGGCGACGGCGATGTCGGCGAGGGTCAGCCGGTCCTCGACCAGGAAGCCGCTCTCCGGGACCGTCCGGTCCAGATAGTCGAGGATCGGCGGCAGTTCCTCCTTCTCCGCCTGGTCGGCGACGGCGAGGTCGCCCTCGCGGCCGAGGAAGCGCGGCGCGACGACGCGGTTGAAGAACATCTTGCCGCCGCAGCCCATGACGATCGTGTCGCCGAACTCGTCGAACCAGATCGTCCGCGCCCGTGCCTCCGGCTCCGTCGGGATGAGGTTCGGCTCCGGATATTTCGCCTCGAGATAATGGACGATGGCCGAGGAATCGCAGATCGAGAAGTCGCCGTCCTTGAAGCCGGGCATCTTGCGGAAGGGGCTGGCGGCGCAGAAATCCGGATCCTCGGAGCCGAGCCCCATCCCCTTGAGCTCGAGTTCGAGCCCCTTCTCCGCGCCGAACGCCAGCACCTTGCGCACGAACGGCGATATGGACGAGCCGAAGACGATCATCGCGCAGCCTCCCTGTTTTCGGTTTCGGTGCGAAACCTACCCTGCCGCCGCCCCCTACGGCAAGCCTTGGAAGCTGAGGCCGATCCACAGCGTCCGCGGCGTCGCCCGCTCCACGATGCCGTCGCCGCCGATGCCGGCATAGACGCGGCGGTTGGCGAGATTCTCGCCGCGCGCCTCGATCGCCACGCCGCGGGCGAGCGGCAGCCTCGCCGCCGCGTCGAGCGTGAAGGCGCCGGGCAGGCGCTGGCGGTTCAAGTCGTCCTCATATTGCGCCGAGACGTAGCGGCCGGTCAGCGACACGAGCGCACGGCGGGGGCCCTGCCAGGCGAGCGTCGCGGTGCCGGTGCTGCGCGGCGTCTGCGCGGGGCGAAGGCCGTCGAGCGGCGCGGCGGCGCCCGAGGCGTGCACCGCCGCATCGGCAAGCGACCAGCCGGCGGTTAGGCGCCACGGGCCCCGCTCGATGCTGCCGTCCAGCTCGAGGCCGCGCGAGACGATGGCGCCGATATTCTGGCGCACCCGATAGGCGCCGCCCACGGCGACGAAGCCGACGCCGGGGAAGGTCCCGGGCCCTTGCCCCATCGTCACGTTGGCGATGCCGTCCTCCAGGCGGTTGAGGAAGGCGGTGAGGCCGATCCGCGCATGCTCGATGGGCCGCCAGTCCAGCCCCGCCTCGGCGCCCTTCAGCCGTTCCGGCGCGAGCAAGGGATTGGCGGCGGTCGCGTCGGTGCCGGCGCGGAACGGGCGATAGAGCTCGTTCAGCGTCGGCAGCCGCCAGCCGGCATAAGCGGCGGTCCGCAGGGTCAGCCCGCTCGCCGGCCGCCAGGCGAGGCCGGCGCGTCCCGTCGGCTGCCAGCCGCCGCGGTCGGGATAATGCGCATCGGTGAGCAGCGCCTGGGTCGCGATGGTCCGCTCGACCAGCGCCCCGTTCGACAGGTCCCACCGGTCGAGCCTCCCGCTGGCGGTGAGTGTGAGCGCGTCCGTCGTCCACGTCGCCTCGGCGAATGCGCCGAGCGTGCGCGCCTGCCCGCCCGCGGCGCGTATCCGGGTCGCGGCGCCCGCCACATAGGAGAACAGCTCGCGCGACACGCCGTCGGTCGTGCGCCAGTCGCCGCCGAGGCGCAGCTCGAGGTTCGGGCCGACGCGCGGCCGCCACTCGCCCCGTGCGCCTATCCCCGTCGAGGGAACGCTGTACTGCTCCGACGCGCGGGTGACGGCGGTGCGTCCGGCATTGACCCTGGCGAAGCTGTTGAAGAAGTCGCGGCTCTGCACATAGGCAAGCGCGCTCCAGCGCGGCCCGACGAGGCGCAGCGAGGCGTCTGCGCCGGTCGTGGCGATGCCGCTCAGCGCCGTGCCCCGCTCCCGCCGGTCGTAGAAGCCGAGCCCGCTCGCCTGCAGCTCCACCCCCGCGGCCACCGGGAAGACGGCGCGGGCGGCGAGGCTCGCCTGTTCGTAGGGGGAGGGGCGGTCGACGGGCCCTCGTTGCTCCGCAACCACCGGAATGAACCCGTCGCCCCGCGCATAGGCGCCCGACAGGCTGGCGAAGCCGCTGGCGAGCGTCGCTCCGTACGCGGCGCGGCTTTCGAGGCTGTTGCGGCTGCCGTAAAGCGCCTCGCCGCGCAGGCCGCGGGCGATGCCGGGCCCCGCGCTCTCCAGCTCGATCGTGCCCGCCAGCGCCCCCGGCCCCTCCACGCCCGAGCCGCCGCCCCGCGTCACCCGCACCGCGCCGAGGCGGTAGGGGTCGAAGGCCGGCCAGCTCACCCAGCCGCCGAACGGGTCGGTCTGCGGCACGCCGTCGAGGAGCAGCAGCGCCCGGCTCGACGCATTGCCGCCGAGCGCCCGCAAGGTCGCGCCCTGGCTGGTGGGGTTGGCGCTGGAGGCGTCGGAGCGGCGGAACAGCTGGAAGCCGGGCACGTCGCGCAGCACGTCCTCGAGCCGCCCGGCCGTCTCCAGCCGTTCGGGCGGAACCTCGACCACGTCCAGTACGCCTTCGCCGGTTCCGGGAGAGAGGCCGCGGCCGGTGACGACGATGGTGGGGCCGGATTGCTCCTGCGCGAGCGCGGGTGCGGCGCAGGCGGCGAGGAAGAGCGGGAGCAGGCGGCGCATCACCGCCCGGCCCTACTCCCGCCGTCCGCTCTCCGGAAAGAGCGTGTCGCAAAAATGATCCCACGCCTCCATGTCACGTCACCCCGGACTTGATCCGGGGTCCACCTGCGCTTGGCCTCGGTCGCAAGGAAGGTGGATGCCGGATCAAGTCCGGCATGACTGTCACTCGCTACCGCGCCGATGCGCGGCGCCTGGCGCGGTTCGTCTTGGGCGCGCCGGCCGAGCCGAAGTTCGGGCGGCGGCTGCGCGGGCGGCGGACGCGGTTGCGGTCCTCTCGCACTTCCTCCGCACGTGCCGCGCGCGGCGGCTCGGACGGGCGCGCCGCCTTGATCCGCGCCGCCTCGACGTTGAAGTTGGCCGGCAGCGGCACCGTCTGCAGCGTCTGCCGGGTCAGCTTCTCGATGCCCTTGAGGTACGCCCGCTCGTCGTCCGAGCAGAAGGCGATGGCGACGCCCGCGGCGCCGGCGCGCGCCGTCCGCCCGATGCGGTGGACGTACTGCTCGCTGACGTTGGGCAGGTCGAAATTCACCACGTGGCTGACCCCCGACACGTCGATCCCGCGCGCCGCGATGTCGGTCGCGAT
>Ga0070659_100000973_pt1 | contig 21049 bp, 22 predicted proteins | sample KBSC23metaG_FD_64666 | JGI IMG/M metagenome (GOLD analysis project Ga0070659, IMG submission 64666) | Corn rhizosphere microbial communities from Kellogg Biological Station, Michigan, USA - KBS C2-3 metaG | ecosystem: Host-associated > Plants > Roots > Rhizosphere > Soil ... | reverse complement strand
CTGTTCAGCCATCGCCATGGTTCTAGACCGTCGTTTGGCCGACTCGCGCGGAGCGGACAGCCTTAGACAAGGAATTCACTTTGGAAAGAACCCGCGCGGTCACGTCTTCGTTCATATCCAAAGCTTCGGCGACTTCATCCACAAGAGCCGAACCCACCACGACGGCGTCCGATACCCGCGCTATAGCCGAGGCTCTTTCCGGTGTCTTTATCCCGAAGCCGACGGCGACCGGCAGGCCCGAGGCCTTGCGGACCCGTTCGACGTGCGGTGCGACCGCCGCGGCGTCGGCTTCCTTCACGCCCGTCACGCCGGCCACCGACACGTAGTAGACGAACCCAGAGGTGCGTTTGGCCACCACCTTGAGGCGCGCGTCGTCAGTCGTGGGCGTCGCCAGGCGGATCAGCGAGACGCCGGCCGCGTCCAGGGCGTCAGCCAGCGGCTCCGCTTCCTCCGGCGGGCAATCCACGACGATCAGGCCGTCGACGCCGGCGTCGGCCGCTGCGTTGGCGAAGGCCTTGAAACCCCAGGTCACCAGCGGGTTCATGTAACCCATCAGGATCAGCGGCGTGGTGGTGTCGCCGGACCGGAAGCCGCGCACCAAGTCCAGTGTGCCGGCCAGCGTCATGCCCTTTCCGAGCGCCCGTTGCGCGGCCCGCTGGATCGGCGGGCCCTCCGCCATGGGATCGGAGAACGGGAAGCCGAGCTCGATCAGGTCCGCGCCGGCGGCGGGCAGCCCTTTCAGGATCGCGGCGGCCGTTGCGGCGTCCGGGTCCCCGGCCATCACATAGGCCACGAAGGCCGCGCGGCCTTCCGCCTTCAGCGCAGCGAAGCGGGCGTCGATGCGCGCCTTGGTCAAGGCAGGCTCTCTTTCGCCTTCTCCCGCAAGGGGAGAAGGAGACCCGAGGGGCTCGAGACATCGCGGCTCAAGCGTCCTGCCCCAGCCGTGCGGCCACGGTGGCGACGTCTTTGTCGCCCCGGCCGGAGAGGTTCAGCACCACGATCCCGTCCTTGCCCACGTCCTTGACGATCTGCGGCAGACGGGCGAGCGCGTGGCTCGACTCCAGCGCCGGAATGATCCCCTCCAGGCGCGAGCAGAGCTGGAACGCCTCCAGCGCCTCGTCGTCGGTGGCGGTCAGGTAGGTCGCGCGGCCCACCTCGTGCAGCCAGGAGTGCTCCGGCCCGATGCCCGGATAATCGAGGCCGGCGGAGATCGAGTGGGCCTCGGTGATCTGCCCCTCCGGGTCCTGGATCAGATAGGTCTTGTTGCCGTGCAGGACGCCCGGCCGGCCGCCGTTGATCGCCGCGGCGTGCTTGTCGGTCCCCAGGCCATGGCCCGAGGCTTCCACGCCGATGATCTTCACGGTCTCGTCGTTCAGGAACGGATGGAAGAGGCCAATGGCGTTGGAGCCGCCGCCGACACAGGCCACCACCGCATCCGGCAGGCGGCCTTCCATCTCGAGGATCTGCGCGCGGCTCTCCTGGCCGATCACCGCCTGGAAGTCGCGGACCATCACCGGATAGGGGTGCGGGCCGGCCGCCGAGCCGATCAGGTAGTAGGTGTCCTCGACGTTGGTCACCCAATCCCGCAGGGCTTCATTCATCGCATCCTTGAGCGTGGCGGACCCGGAGGTCACCGGCCGCACCTCGGCGCCCAAAAGGTTCATCCGGAAGACATTGGGCTTCTGCCGCTCGACGTCGACCGCGCCCATGTAGACCACGCAGGGCAGACCGAAGCGCGCGCAGACGGTGGCGGTGGCGACCCCATGCTGGCCCGCGCCGGTTTCGGCGATGATGCGGGTCTTGCCCATCCGCATGGCCAGCAGGATCTGGCCCATGCAGTTGTTGATCTTGTGCGCGCCGGTGTGGTTCAGCTCCTCGCGCTTCAGGTAGATCTTCGCGCCGCCGTAGTGCGCGGTCAGCCGCTCGGCGAAATAGAGCGGGCTAGGGCGACCGACATAGTGCTTCAGGAACCCGCCGAGCTCGGCCTGGAAGCCTTCGTCGGCTTTGGCCGCGCGGTAAGCGGCGTCCAGCTCGTGGACCAGCGGCATCAGGGTCTCGGGCACATAGCGGCCGCCGAAGTCGCCGAAGCGGCCGTCGGCGTCCGGATAGGCCGTATAGTCGTTGGGCGTTGCAGACACGTTCATGGGTCTGTTCGAGTCGGGGCTTCAGACGCGTTTGGCGGCGTCGAGGAACGCCCGGATCAAGGCGGGGTCCTTTAGGCCCGCTCCGCGCTCCACGCCAGAGGAAACGTCCACGATGGGCGCGCCGGACTCCCGCACGGCCTGCGCGAGATTCCAGGGATCGAGGCCGCCGGCCAGGAACCAAGGCCGCTGAAACCGGCGGCCCGAGAGGAGCGTCCAGTCGAAAGGCACGCCGAGGCCACCCGGCCGTTCCGCGTCTTTCGCGGGCTTGCTTTCGAACATCAGATGCTCGGCGACCGGCTCGAAATCGGCTGCGGCGGCCAGGTCGGCGGCCTCGGCGACCGGGGCCACCTTGATGATCCCGGCCCCGGCGCGCTGGGCGATGGCCTGCGCACGGGCCGGCGTTTCCTTGCCGTGCAACTGCATCAGATCAGGCTTCAAGACCTGGGCGATCCGATCGACGTCCGCGTCGCTGGGGTCGACAACGACCGCCACGACCTTGGCCCGGCCACGCGCCGGCTGGGCAAGCCGCCAGGCGGCGTCCGGGTCGATCGCGCGGGGGCTTTTCTCGAAGAACATGAAGCCCAGGAACGCGGCGCCGCCTTCCAGGGCCGCGGTCACGGCCTCGGCTGTGCTGATCCCGCAGATCTTGGTCTGAACGCCCATGAGTGCGGATTAGGGCGCTCTGCCGGCTCGCCGCAAGGGCGACGCTAAGGCTGCCGCGCCTTCAGGAGGTCGCGGATCTCCATCAACAGCGCCTCCTGCGGCGGCGGCGCGGGCTTCTCGGCTGGCGGCGTCGCGGCGTCCCTACGCCGGATCGCGTTCACGCCCTTGACCAGCAGGAACACCACCCAGGCGACGATCAGGAACTTGATTACGGTGTTCATGAACAGCCCGTACTGGATCGCCACCAGTTCGTTGGCCTTGGTCGTCGGATCGTCGAGCTTCAGCACCCATTGCAGCTTGGCGAAATCGATGCCGGACAGCAGCAGCCCGATCGGCGGCATCACCACGTTGTCGACCAGGCTCTTGACGATGTCGTTGAAGGCCGCGCCGACGATGACGCCGACGGCCAGGTCGATGACGTTGCCGCGAGCAATGAACTCCCGGAACTCGCCGAAGATTCCCAGGCGGGTCGTGGCGGCTTCGCTCATGGGCGGCCTATTCGTCGGTGAGGTTGAGCCGCTCGCGCAGCTCCTTGCCGCTCTTGAAGAACGGAACATGCTTGGCGCGAACGTCCACTGGCTCGCCCGTGCGCGGGTTACGGCCGGCGCGGGCGTCTCGCGAACGGACCGAAAGCGCGCCGAAGCCACGCAGTTCCACCCGACCGCCCGACTCCAGCGCCTGGATCATCCGCTCCAGGACCACACCGACCACGCGCTCGATGTCGCGCTGAGTCAGGTGAGGGTTCTCCTCGGCGAGTTTGGCGATCAGTTCCGATTTGATCATGCGGCCCCCTCGAACCGCGGTGACCATGGGCGAGTCCGCCTTTGTATTCAAGGCGCAAAAAGGGTTTGCGCGTCCGTACGGCCAAGCTCGGCCCTCTCCAGGCGTCCGCAACTTTGGCGGGAAGCTCTGCTTAGATAGGCAACTTAGCCGGGTTGGGCAGGCGCGCGGACCAGACTGTCGACGTCACGCAGCTTGCGGATCGCGAGATTGGCGGCCATGGCGTCCGCCGCGCTGATTTCCGGCGTCAGAGCCTTCTGGTCGATCGTGAAGGTGGCGACTGCGCCCTCCAGGGTCGAGCTCCGGGAGATCTCGTGGCCGGCCACCTTCTCCGTACCGTTCGGACCGCGGACCGAATAGCCCTTGCCGCCCTGCGGCAGGACGATTTCGGTGCGTGAGCGCGTATAGGAGGGATAGCCGATGGCGTAGGGCGCATCGCGGTTCGGTCCCGGCTCGCGGCGCGGGAAGAGGCGCGGAACGCCGGACGTCGCTACCCGGAACTCGCGCATCCCGAGGTCCTGGTTGGTCCGCCAGTCGAGATCGGTGTTGCCGGTCAGTTCGACGATAAAGAAGCCCCTCGCCGGGTCGTCGCGCCAGGTCACCTGCTCGATGTCGGTGCCGCCGTTCAGATTGGCGTACTGCTGGCGGAACGCGCGCTCGAAGTCCGCCCGGGGCGCGCGGGCCAGCGAAGCCCGCATGGAATTGGCGAGCACGCCGCTCGCCGTCAGGGCCACGTGGATGGTAGCCGGCATGTCGAGGCCCTTGGAGGTGTCGTAACGGGTGACCGTGTCGAGGGTCGGCACATTGATCTGGCGCTGGACGATGGCTTCGAGCGGCGCGCCTTCGGCCCGCACGGGCAGGCCCCAGTGGTGCGGCGGTGGGTTCATCGCCTGGAAGTCCCGGTCGCCGGTGCGCGTGCCATCCAGCCAGTAGGACTGGCCGTCGATCTTCACGCGCACGATCACATGGTTGAAGCTCGCCAAAGCCGGCGGCAGCTCATCGATCCCGTCCCCGGCGGAGAGGTTCACCAGCACCGGCTCGGCGTCGAGGCCGAGGCGCTTGAGGATCGCCAGCAGGAGCGCCGTCTTGGCCTTGCAGTCGCCGAATCGCCGGTTCCAGGTGTCGTCGGCGTTTGCCGGCACGTAACCGCCTTCGCCCATGCCGATGAAGAAATAACGCGTCTTGTCCTCGACAAGCTGCAGGGCCGCGAACGCGCGCGCCTTGGGGTCGGCGATACGCGCCGCGATGGCGTCGGCCTCGGCGTTGATCGGCGAGCTCTCGGGAACCAGCGAGGCCTTGGCGTAGAGCGGCGCCATCAGCTGCGAAATCTCATTCCAGCTCTTGTAGCTGCTGACCTCCAGTTGCCCGACCCGACGAAACCGGAGCGGCGCGCCCAGCGGCGGCTTCGGCGCGACGATGTCCCGCCTGTCGAACGTGAGGATCGTGCGGCCATCCTTGGTGGTCACGATCGGGCTGTCGAAACCGGGCAGCGCCTTCCACTGCACCGCTTCGTCCTTCGGCCAGGACACAACGGCGCGATAGCGCCCGGCCGCCCCGGCGAAGGCGAGCCGCTCGGCGTCGAAGGAATGGCCCTGGACGACCGGGTCCGCATGAACGCGGGTATAGGCGAAGTCGAGGATGTCGCCGGTCTGGAGCCCGTCGATCTGCCGCGTGGCGGTGATGCGCCCGTCGAGGCTCGCCTGTTCGAGATTGGTCTCGCGCCGCAGGACCAGGATCGCCTTCTGGTCCTCCAGGAGGTCGATCGTCTTGCCGCCGCGGATGATCTTCAGGGTGTGGAAGGTGACGCTTTCGGTGTCCGGGCTCCAGATCACGCTCATCGACTTCACGCCCGCGAGGCCTTCGGGCTTCAGAATCCTGATGACGCGGCGGTTGTAGTAGGTGTCGCCGGAGGGATCGAGGCGGGTCTGGTGGTCGTCGAGGAGCATCTGGACCGCCGGCGCGCCCTCGTCGGTGGGAGCGGGCGGGATCTCAGCGACCCTGACCCAGGCCGGCGGCGGCGCGAAGGCCGGCCTGTCGGCGGCAAGGGCGGGAAACGCGCAGGCCACCGCGGCCAGCGCTGAACAGACAGCCAGACGTAACGACAATTGGACGCTCCCGACGCGCCGCTCCGGCGCTGCGCCCTACGATAGGGCGCAAGCGTAAAAAGAAAACGGCGGACCGGTCGCCCGATCCGCCGCCTTTCTCGCGAAGCCCTACGGCTCGTCGAAAGCTTAGTCCTTCTGGGCCTTCTCGCGCAGAGCCGCACCCAGGATGTCGCCCAGCGACGCGCCGGAGTCGGAGGCGCCGAACTTCTCGATCGCTTCCTTTTCTTCGGCCATTTCCAGGGCTTTCACCGACAGGGACACGCGGCGCGCGGCCTTGTCGACGTTGGACACCTGGGCGTCCAGACGGTCGCCGACGGCGAACCGCTCCGGCCGCTGGTCCGCCCGGTCACGCGACAGGTCGGACTTGCGGATAAAGGCCGTCATCGGCGCGTCGTCCTCGCCGAACTTCACCTCGATGCCACCCGAGGTGATCTCGGTGACGGTGACGGTGACGGTCTGGCCCTTGCGGTAGGTGTCGCCCTGCATCGGGTCGCCGGCGAGTTGCTTGATGCCGAGCGAGATGCGTTCCTTCTCGACGTCGACGTCCAGCACCTTGGCCTTGACCATGTCGCCCTTGTTGTACTTGGCGATGGCTTCCTCGCCCGGCGTGGCCCAGTCGAGGTCGGAAAGGTGCACCATGCCGTCGATGTCGTTGTCGAGGCCGATGAACAGACCGAACTCGGTGGCGTTCTTGACCTCGCCTTCGACGGTCGAGCCGATCGGGTGAGCCGCCACGAAGGCGTCCCACGGATTGGCCATGGCCTGCTTGAGGCCAAGCGAGACGCGGCGCTTGGACGGATCGACGTCCAGCACGACGACTTCCACTTCCTGGGAGGTGGAGACGATCTTGCCGGGATGGACGTTCTTCTTAGTCCAGCTCATCTCGGAGACGTGCACCAGGCCTTCGACACCGGGCTCCAGCTCCACGAAGGCGCCGTAGTCGGTGATGTTGGTGATGCGGCCGGTGAACTTCGCGCCCACCGGATACTTGGCCTCCACGCCGTCCCACGGGTCGGACTGGAGCTGCTTCATGCCGAGCGAGATGCGCTGGGTGTCGGGATTGATCTTGACGATCTGCACCTTGACCGTGTCGCCCACCGCCAGCACCTGGCTCGGGTGGTTGACCCGCTTCCAGCTCATGTCGGTGACGTGCAGCAGGCCGTCGATGCCGCCCAGGTCCACGAACGCGCCGTAGTCGGTGATGTTCTTGACCACGCCTTCGCGGACTTCGCCCTCTTGAAGCTGGCTGACCAGCTCGGTGCGCTGTTCGGCGCGGGCTTCTTCCAGGATGGCGCGGCGGGAGACGACGATGTTGCCGCGCGGGCGGTCCATCTTGAGGATCGCGAACGGCTGCTCGCGGCCCATGAGCGGGCCGACGTCGCGCACAGGGCGGATGTCGACCTGGCTGCCCGGCAGGAAGGCCGAGGCGCCGCCGAGGTCGACGGTGAAGCCGCCCTTCACGCGGCCGACGATGGCGCCCATCACCGGCTCGTTGCGCTCGTAGACGGCCTCCAGGCGCGTCCAGGCTTCCTCGCGGCGGGCCTTGTCGCGCGACAGCACGGCTTCGCCCATGGCGTTCTCGACGCGCTCGAGGAAGACCTCGACGGTGTCGCCGACCTTGATCGGGTCCTTGCCCTCTTCCTCGCCGAACTCCTTCAGCGAGACGCGGCCCTCGGTCTTGAGGCCCACGTCGATGATCGCGATATCCTTTTCGATCGCCACGACCTTGCCGTGGACAACCTGGCCTTCCATGAAGTCGCGGCCGCCCATGGACTCGTCGAGGAGCGCCGCAAAGTCGGCCTGCGAGGGATTGAGGCTCATATCGTCAGCCATAGTGTTCTTTCATTTCGAATGACGTGCGATCCGCGCGCCAACAGGCGTCGGACGGAATCCCCACGTCGGGTTAGGGGTTGAACCGAAGGCGCGAGGGATACCCCGCGCTTAAGTTAAGTCTGCCCGCAGCCGTACGAGGGCCCATCGCCTCGTAGGGAAGGACGCGTTGGGATTACCGCGGCGAGCCTTCCTATTCGGGAGAGGTCCACCGGGCGCGCGCCGCCTCGACGATGCGGCGGGCCGCATCGGCGGCCTGCGATATACTCATTTCCGAGGTGTCCAGCAAGACGGCGTCGGGCGCGGGCCTCATCGGCGCGGCGTCGCGGCCCCCGTCGCGCGCGTCGCGGCGGCGGATGTCCTCCAGCACGTCTTCGTAAGCCACGGCCTCGCCCTGGCCCTTGAGTTGGGTCCAGCGGCGGTGCGCACGGACCTCCGGCGTGGCGGTGACGAAGAGCTTGGCCGGCGCGTCCGGGGCGATGACCGTGCCGATGTCGCGGCCGTCCAGCACCGCGCCGCCCTCCTGGTGGGCGAAGGTGCGCTGGAACTCGAGCAGCGCGTCGCGCACCCGGGTGTGGACCGCCACGCGGCTGGCCGCCTCGCCCGCCGCGCGCGTGCGCAGCTGCGGATCGGCCAGCTGGTCGGCGGTGAGCAGGACCGCGGCCGCCGCGGCGGCTTCCGGGTCGCCGAGATCCTCGCCGGCCCTCTGCATCAGGACGCCGACGCAGCGGTAGAGCAGGCCGGTGTCCAGCACCGGCAGGCCGAAGGCCGCGCCCAGCCGCGTCGCGATCGTCCCCTTGCCCGAGGCCGCCGGCCCGTCGACAGCGATCACGAAGAAGCGCAGCGGCGCGTCTTCCCTCACCCCTCGATCTCCGCGCCGAGGCTGCGCATGAGGGGCAGGAAGCCCGGGAAGCTGGTGGCGATCATGCCGGGTTCGTCGACGGCGACGGGGGCGTTGGCGGCGAGGCCGAGGATCAGGTGGCTCATGGCGATGCGGTGGTCACCGTGGGTGGCGACCTGCGCGCCGCCGGCGACGGGGTGGTTGGCGCGGACGGAGCCCACAACCGTCAGGCTGTCGGGACCCTCCTCGACCCCGACGCCGCAGGCGGCGAGGCCGGCGGCCATGAGCGCGATGCGGTCGCTTTCCTTGACGCGCATCTCGCCGATGCCGCGCATGACGGTCGGCCCCGAGGCGCAGGCCGCGGCCACGGCCAGGATCGGATATTCGTCGATCATCGAGGGCGCGCGCTCCGGCGGCGTCTCGACGCCGGTGAGCTCGGAATACCGCGCGGTCACGTCGGCGACCGTCTCGCCGCCCTCCTCGCGCACATTGGCGACCGAGAGGTCGGCGCCCATGTCGCCCAGGGTCTCCAGCAGGCCGATGCGCAGGGGGTTCAGCAGCATGCCCTCGACCGTCACCTCCGAGCCCGGGACGATCAGGGCGGCGACCAGCGGGAAGGCGGCCGAGGACGGGTCGCCCGGCACGCGCACCCTGGCGCCCACGAGCGCCTGGCCGCCCGGCAGCACGATGCGGCGGCCCGCGCCTTGCTCGATCACCAGGACCTCGGCCCCAAAGGCGCGCAACATGCGCTCGGTATGGTCGCGGGTGGCCTCCGGCTCGATGACCTCCGCACCGCCCTCGGCGTGCAGGCCCGCCAGCAGCACGGCGGACTTCACCTGCGCGGAGGGCTCGGGCAGGACATAGGCGATGCGCTTCAGGCCGCCGCCCTTCAACGTCAGCGGCAGCCGGCCGCCGGCGCGGCAGATCCAGGTCGCGCCCATTTCGCCCAGCGGCCTCAGCACCCGGTTCATCGGCCGCCCGCGCAGGGAGGCGTCTCCGGTGAAGCCGGCGGCCAGGTCGAAGCCGGCCGCGGCGCCCATGATCAGCCGCACCCCGGTGCCGGCGTTGCCGCAGTCGATGACGTCGGCCGGCTCGGCGAAACCGCCCTGCCCCTCGATCCGCCAGCGCCCCTCACCCAGCCGCTCGACGCCCGCGCCGAAGGCGGCCATCGCCTGCGCCGTGCGCTTCACGTCGTCGCCCTCGAGCAGGCCCTCGACCTCGGTCACGCCACGCGCCAGCGCGCCCAGGATGAGCGCGCGGTGCGAGATGGATTTGTCCCCCGGCGCGCGCAGCCGGCCCCTCAGCGGGCCGCCGCGCCTGGCCGTCATCGCAACCGCGGCCGGACCGGCCGCCGGGGCGGTCACTTTCGCCGCCGTCATCTTGTGGAAACGAGCCTCCGCAGGCTTGCGGTTTCGAGAGGGGGGTTTGCTTTTGACAGCCGCCCCCGTGCGTGGCAAGGGAGCCCGCTTCGCGAACGCGCCCCCACATTTTAAGGATCATCGCCTTTGGCCAATCCCGAGCTGGGCTCCAAACAGGTCTGCCCCAACTGCCAAGCGAAGTTCTACGACCTCACCAAGCGCCCGGCGCACTGCCCGAAGTGCGACACCGAGTTCGACCCTGACGAGGCGGTGCGCAACCGCCGCGTCCGCGCCCGCGCCACCACGCCGGAGCCCGAGGTGGAGGAAGAGCGCGACGACCAGGTGAAGGACGATACCGAGGCCGAAGACGACGAAGAGGAAGAAGATGTCGTCACTCCCGAGCTCGACGAGGTGATCGACGAGCCGCCGCTGGCCGGCGACGACGACGAGGACGCCGCCGAGCCGAGCCCGGCGGTTTCCGAGGACCTGGGCGAGTTCAGCGACGAGGAAGAGGTCGAGGACGACGCCGACGTGCCGTTCCTGGAAGAAGATGAGGACGACGACTTCGACGATTCCGAGATCGAGGGCCTGCCCGACGAGGGAGACGTCGACGACCGCTGAGGCGGCGGTTCCGGCCCGCGGCGAAAAACCCCAATCGGCGGGCTTGATCGCGTGAGGCTGTTTGAATAGGTTCCGCGCCTTCCCGGCAACCGCCCTCGAGCGGCCCGGCGGGAAGACCTGAAGACCTTGGGGCTATAGCTCAGCTGGTAGAGCGCTTGAATGGCATTCAAGAGGTCAGCGGTTCGACTCCGCTTAGCTCCACCATGAAGGCCCGCAGCTCACGCTGCGGGCCTTCGCCTTTTTGGGGGATGGACCTCCTAGCCCGCTTTGCAGTTCGGAAGAACCTGCGGAGAGGCCGAAGACCGGGGGCGCCTGAGAGCCTGTGGTGGGCGCCTAGCTGACGGTGTCCTCGCGGATCGTTCGGCGCGCGATCCAGAAGCAGGCGAAGGCGACCAGGCCCACGAGGGTGCTGAAGATCAGGGCCCAGCGGACGCCGTCACCGACCTCCGCGGCGCAGACGGCCTTGGCGGCGCCGGCGGCGGTCTTGCAGGCGTGGACGTCCAGGCCCTGGGCCGCGAGTGCGGTGTTGGCCATGAAGTCCGAAAGCGCGCCGACCGCGAGCGGCCCGAGGCCCAGGCCGATCAGGTTGATGATGAAGAGCAGGATGGCCGCCGCGGTGGCCCGCATGTGCGGCGGCGCCACCGACTGGCCGGTGGCGTAGACCGGGCCGTACCACAGAGTTCCCAGGAGCGCGTTGACCGCCAGCAGGCCGAAAGCCGCCAGGGCCGAGGGCACGGTCACCGCGGCGATGTAGACCGGGATGGTCAGCAGGGAGGCGACCGCCGGGGTGACCATGTAGGCGCGCAGGTCCTTGCGCCCGAAGCGGTCGGCGATCACCCCGCCCAGCAGCGCGCCGGCCGTGCCGGCCGTCCCCGCCAGGATGCCGAGCGCCAGGCCCACGAAGCCGCGGGACTGCAGGTTGAAGCCCAGCAGGTCGCCGAAGACCTCGGCCAGGCGGGCGACCTCGGCGGTGTGGTTGCGGAAGAAGAACGAGGCGGTGAAGGGGGCGTGGCCATAGCCGATGAAGGCCTTGATCGCCGCGGCGAAGGCGATGAACCAGAAGGTCGGCTTGCCGGCCAGGAACCGCAGCGTCTCGGCGAAGGTGGCGGTGGCGGCCTGCACCTGGGCGGCGTGGCGGGCCAGCCGTGCGCGGGGCTCCTTCAGCGTCAGGAAGGCCAGCAGGGCGAAGGCGAGGCCCGGAAGGCCGGCGACCAGGAAGGCCGCACGCCAGCCATAGGCGTCGGCCACCAGGCCGCCCAGGATGAGGCCGAGCAGGCCGCCGATCGGCGTGCCCATGGAATAGAAGGCAAGCGCCGAGGCTCGCTTCTCCTTGGGCACATAGTCGACGATCAGCGAATGGGCCGGCGGCGTGCAGCCCGCCTCGCCCACGCCTACCCCGATCCGGTAGAGGATCAGCTGCCAGAAGTTGCCCGCCGTGGCGCAAAGCGCGGTCATGCCGCTCCACACGGTGACCGAGGCGCCGATGATCGCCGCGCGGTTCCGGCGCTCGGCGAGCCGGGCGATCGGGATGCCCAGCACAGTGTAGAAGATGGCGAAGGCCAGCCCGCCCATCAGGCCCATCTGGGTGTCGGTGAGCCTGAGCTCGAGCTTGATGTCCTCGACCAGGATGTTGAGCACCTGGCGGTCGAGGAAGTTGACGATGTAGACCCCGAGCAGCAGCCACATCACATAGCTGGTGTAGGCCTTGCCGAACGGCGGGGCGTGGGCGGCGACGGTGGGCTCGAGGCCGGGGGCGGCGGCAGGCTCCAGGCCTGGGGCGGCGGCTTCGGCCATCGGGATCCTCGCGGGCGATTTCGGGACCCTAAGCTAGTGGGCCAAGCGGCCGCCGGCGCAAGGGGCTGGCTCGGCGCTGGCGATCACGGTATCGCGTGAAGGGCGCGGCAACCCGCGCGAGTGGACGTGGCCGGGCCATCCGGTGTTGATGAGGCGCCCGGACGCGTCGGGCGATGACCACCGTGGGAACGCCCGTGACCGTCCGAAGGCTCGCCCCAGTGAAGCGGCTAGCTCTAGCCCTCGTCCTGGCGGCGCTTTCGGCGGCCGCCTGCGACGAGGCCAAGCCGCGCCATCCGCCGCCCGACCCCTTCGCCGGGCCGCTCTCGCCGCCGGAAACGGGCGCGCCGAAGAAGGGGCAGTCCGAGGGCCTGCCCCGGCGGCCGGAGCCCGCCAGCTTCACCTTCGACCATATCGGCCAGGCCTTCGATCCGCTGAACGACCGGCCCGCCCGCACAGCCGCGGATCGCGCCATCACCTTCGACGGTTTCGCTTTCGACCCGGTCCGCAAGATCCCGGCCCACGCGGTCGACGTGGTGGTGGACGGCAAGGTCTATGGGGCGAGCTATGGCGCGGCGCGAACCGACGTGGCGGGCTATTTCAAGGCGCCGGTGCTGACCGACGTCGGCTTCAGCGTGACCCTGCCGGCCAGGAGCCTGGCGGCCGGCGCGCACACCGCCTCGATCAGGGTGGTGGCCAGCGACGGTGCGGCCTACTTCCAGGGCCCCTCGATCCCCTTCGAGGTGCGATAGGGGCCCGGCGCCGGCGCATTGAATTTGCACGCTGCAACCCCCACGTAACTCTTTGTCCGGTCGAGCCGTGCCGCTTCTGGGCGGATCGGCCGGAGAGTCGCTTTCGACAAGGACTCTTGAGGATGAACAGGTCGGTACTCTTCGACAGCCCGTTCCTTTTGGGCTTCGAGCACACCCGTAGTCTCATCGAACGCGCCGCCAAGGCGGCCGCCGAGAGCTATCCCCCTTACAACGTGGAGGATCGCGGAGACGGCGGGATCCGCATCACCCTGGCCGTCGCGGGTTTTTCGCCCGAGCAGCTGGAGGTGAGCATCGAGGACCGGCAGTTGACGGTCATGGGCAAGCGCGACGGCAACGCCGGGCGGCCCGAGGACGCCTTTCTGCATCGCGGCATCGCCGCGCGCGGGTTCATCCGCAGCTTCGTCCTTGCCGATGGCATGGTCGTTGAAGAGGCAAGCCTCGAACACGGCCTGTTGCACATAGATCTGGCGAGGCCCGAGCCCGAAAAGCGGGTGATCCAGGTGCCAATCCGCACCGGCGGCTAGACAAGATCTCAAGTGTTCAAAACGGGACGTCCGGATGTCCGGCGCCCCAGACATCGGACGGCCGGCTGAACCGGCGACCGTTCGAGGCGTTGAGTTTTACGGAGGTGGTCATGATGACGCCTATTCTTTCGACTGAAGCCTTTGCCGCCCTTGGCGCGCCCAACCTTGTCTATGTGCGCCCGGTGAGCGGAGCGGAGATCCTGGCCAGCGTGCCGTCCGCCCAGGTGCAGGGCTTCGAGTTGAGCCCCGACCAAACCCTCTATGCCGTCCACCGCGCCGACGGCGAGCGCCTGGCGGTGCTGACCGACCGCGACAGCGCGGTGGCCGCAGCCCTGGCGCACGAATTGGCGCCAGTGTCGGTGCACTAGGAGTTTCCTTGTCCGATCCAGCGGGCGCGTAGGCGTTGCTGGCCTAACCGCCAAGCGCGCCAAGGACGCCAAAGGTCTGTGGCGGCTGCGAGCGCGCGGTCGGCCGGAAAACTTGGCGGACTTGGCGTCTTGGCGGTTTTCTTACGAGCCGTCGCAGCAGCGACGGCTCGGAATTCACGCCGCGGAGGGCCTTGAGGCCTGGATGGGGTCCTGGACGAGCAGGGCGTGGATGGCGTCGGCGGTGCGGGCCTGGCGCAGTTGCTGGCGCAGCTCGGACTGCCGCAGGAGGCGCGACACCCGAGCCAAGGCGCGCAGGTGCTCGACGCCCGCCGATTCCTTCGGCGCGAAGAGGGCGAAGATCAGGTCGACCGGCTGGTCGTCCACCGAATCGAACTCCACCGCATGGTCCAGCCGCACGAACACGCCGCGCAGACGGTCCAGGCCCTCAAGCCGTGCATGCGGGGCGGCGACCCCATGGCCCACGCCCGTGGAGCCGGCCTGCTCGCGATCGGTCAGCGCTTCAAGCACGTCGCCGGCGTCGAGATCAAAGTTGCGTGCGGCGATCTCGGCGATCACGGCGAGCGCTTGGCGTTTGTTGGCGGCGCTCACGCGGAGCGAGATCGCGTTGCGATCAAGTAGGTCGCCGATCTGCATGGTGTCTCAAAGCGCTCGCATTGCGTCGGGCTGTCCCGTGACGGCCCGGTAAATGAACGATGTCTCGAAGCGTTCCTTAAGCTTCGCCGGTTCCCTCCGGGGCGGCCCCGTTCGCCTTGGTGCGTTGGGGGTCGATCCAGCCGATATTGCCGTCGGGGCGGCGATATACCACGGACAATCCGCCGTGCGCTGCGTTCCTGAACACGATTGTTTGAGATTCCGTCAGGTCGAGCTCCAGCACCGCCATCGAAACGGTCATCAGTTCGATCGGCGTCTCGGTTTCGGCGATGACCATGGGCTCAGGAAAGGCCGTAGCCTCGTCGAGATCGTCGCCCTCGTCCTCGTCCGGCGCCTGTAGCACATAGTAGGCCGCGGTCTCCGCCTGGCGCGCGAGCGCCTGCGGATGGTGATCCTTCAGCCGGTTCTTGTAGCGGCGGATGCGCCTGTGCAGGCGAGCCATCGCAGCGTCGAAGGCCATGTGGGCGTCTCCGCCCAGGCCCTGGGTCGTGAGCTGCTGGCCCGACGCCAGGGTGACGGCGCAGTCCACCCGGAAGGAATGGCCCTCCCGGCTGACGACCACGTCGGCGCCGCCGCCCTCGCGATCGAAGAACTTGCCGATGCTGGAAGAGATTTCGTCGGAAACCCGCGAACGCAGGGCCTCGCCGACGTCGACATGCTTGCCGGTGACTTGGACTTGCATGGAGAGATCAACGCGCGCGGCGCCGGAAGGTGTCAAGCGATCGAAAGCGTCTCCAGCATATGCAGCGCCACGCGGGCGATCAGGTGCGCCGCCAGGACCAGCACCCCGCCGCTGAGGCAGGCCAGGGCATAGCCGAGGATCGCCAGGACGCCGTCTCGCTGCACCAGCGCGAGCGCCAGCACGCTGACCGAGGCGGCGGGCAGCATGTTGCCGAGCGGGATCGGCAGGATCAGGACCAGGGCCAGCACGGTGCACACCAGCCCGACGATCCTTTGCCCCCAGGCGCTGAACAGGAACAGCAGGCGCGGCCGCGACAGCGCCTCGGCCCGCTCCAGCCAGCGCAGCACCTTGGGAAGGCCGCGCTTGAGGTCGGCAGTGGCGATCGTCTGGTCGCGAACCTTGGCCGGCAGCCACGGCGCGCCCGCGCCGAACATCAGCTGCGGCGCCAGCAGCACGAGCGGCGCACCCAGCAGGGTCGTGCTGCCGGGCGGCAGGGGCAGGATGCAGAAGAGGCCGAAGATCAGCAGCAGGGCGCCCATCGCCCGTCCGCCGAAGCATTCCATCAGCTCGCCGACCGACACCGTCGGCGCCGCGCGCTCGGAAAGCTCCCGCAGGATTTCGGACAGGGACTGGCGCGAGGCCGACTCTGAAGACATGACGCCCATCTGGCGGATTGCCGTTCCGCAACCCAAGCGAATTCCACCCCTAGGCGGTTTCCTTCAGCCGGCGCCGGCGCTCGACCGACGAAGGGATGCGCATGGCCTCGCGGTACTTGGCGACGGTGCGCCGGGCGATGTCGACGCCGGCTTCCTTGAGGATGTCGACGATGGAGTCGTCGGAGTGGACGTCGCGTTCTCTGGCCTCGCCGTCGATGAGCTGGCGGATCTTGTGGCGCACGCTTTCCGCCGAATGCGCCTCGCCGCCCTCGGTGGCCTGGATGGCCGAGGTGAAGAAGAACTTCATCTCGAAGACGCCGCGCGGCGTCGCCAGGTACTTGTTTGAGGTGACCCGGCTGACGGTGGACTCGTGCATGCCGATGGCGTCGGCCACGGTCTTCAGGTTCAGCGGCCGCAGGTGCTCGACGCCATAGGCCAGGAAGGCGTCCTGCTGGCGGACGATCTCGGAGGAGACCTTGAGGATGGTCTTGGCCCGCTGGTCGAGGCTCTTCACCAGCCAGCTCGCCTGGGCGGCACAGTCCGAGACGAAGGTCTTTTCCTGGTCAGTGCGGGCCGAGGCGGTGACGCGGGCGTGGTAGCGCTGGTCCACCAGGAGCCGAGGCAGGGTTTCGGAGTTGAGCTCGACATGCCACAGGCCGCCCAGGCCCTCACGGACGTAGACGTCGGGGACCACCGCCTGCACAGGCTCGCCGCCGAAGGCCGCGCCGGGCCTGGGCGTCAGAGCCCGAAGCTCGGTCACCATCTCGCGCAGATCCTCGTCGTCGACGCCACAGGCCCGCTTCAGTGCGGCCATGTCGCGTTTCGCCAGCAGCGGCAGGTTGTCGAGCAGCGCGGCCATGGCCGGGTCGTACCGGTTGCGGTCCTTAAGCTGGATCGCCAGGCATTCGGCCACGTCGCGCGCGCAGACGCCGACCGGCTCGAAGCCCTGCAGGACGGTCAGGACGCGCTCCAGGAGGTCGATGCCGCAGCCCAGGCGCTCGGCCAGTTCCGGCAGCTCGGCGCGCAGGTAGCCACCCTCGTCGACGGCGTCGATCATCACGCTGGCGGCCGCCGCCTCCGCGCCCTTCAGGCCCGAGGCGGAAAGTTGGTCGTGGAGGTGCTCGTTGAGGGTCTTGTCGCGCGTCATCGCGCCTTCCAGCCCCTCAAGGTCGCCGTCGAAGGCGGTCCCGCCACGGCTGGCCTTGGACCAGTCGACCGAGGCGCCGGCCTCAGCCGCACCCATGTCGTGCTCGGCGTCTCCGGTCACCCGCTCGCCCGGCGAAGCCTCGTCGTGGGCGGTGTCCAGCTCGGCGCGGGCGCCGGCGTCGTCCATGCGGTCGGCAGAGACCTCGCCCGCGGCTTCGATCGGCGCCTCGGCCTCCGGCTCGGCGTCGCGTTCGTCGCGCTGGAGCAGCGGGTTGCGCTCCAGTTCGGCGTCCACGAAGGCTTCCAGCTCGAGATTCGACAGCTGCAGCAGCTTGATCGCCTGCTGCAGCTGCGGCGTGATGACCAGACCCTGGCCCTGCCGAATCTCCAAGCGAGCGCTGAGCGCCAAAACAGTTCCCCTTCGGCCCTTGGCCTGTTTCTTGCTGGGAACCTTAGCGGCGCGAAGACCACCGATTAGTTAATCCCCGCGGTTAATCCGGCGGACAATCCGCGCCGGCTCTCGGCTCGGCGGGCAAGGCGATGTAGGTTGCGCTCTGTCAGCAGGCTGGCAGGACACCCGATGCGACGCGCCGACCGACTGTTCCAGATCATCCAGGTGCTGCGGCGCAGCCGCCGGCCGGTGACCGCCGACGCCATGGCGGCCGAGCTGGAGACCTCCAAGCGCACCATCTATCGCGACATCGCCGACCTGATGGGCCAGCGGGTGCCGATCCGCGGCGAGGCGGGCGTCGGCTATGTGCTGGACGGCGGGTTCGACCTGCCGCCCCTGATGCTGACGCCGGACGAGATCGAGGCGGCGGTGCTGGGCGCCCAGTGGGTGGCCGGACGCGGCGACCCCGCGCTGGCGCGGGCTGCGCTCGACCTGATCGCCAAGATCGGGGCGGCGGTGCCCGAGCGCCTGCGGCCCTTCGCCCTGGAGCCGGCCACGCGCGCCTCGCCGCGCTGGAACGTCGCGCCGGACGGCCTGGACATGGCGCAGGTGCGCCATGCCATCCGCGGCGGCCGCAAGATCGCGCTGACCTATCGCGACGAGCAGGAGCGGACGAGCGAGCGGACGGTCTGGCCGTTCGCCGTCGGCTACCACGAGACCGTGCGGCTGATGATCGCCTGGTGCGAGCTGCGCACCGACTTCCGCAGTTTCCGCACCGACCGGGTGACCGGGGCGGAATTCCTGGAGGAGCGCTATCCCGAGCGTCCGGCGACCCTGCGGGCGTGGTGGCGCAAGGCGATGAACGAGAGATACGCCGGGAAGCACCACCATCGGGACACGGCGGCCGCGCCGTCGCCGGGCGCGCTCACCGAATAGGGTCGGTTCAGGTGAAGGTGTCGCCCAGATAGACGCGGCGGACTTCCGGGTCGTCGACGATTTCGTCGGGACGGCCCTCGAACAGCACCTCGCCGGCGTGGATGATCGAGGCGCGGTCGATGATGTCGAGCGTCTCCCGCACATTGTGGTCGGTGATCAGGATGCCGATGCCACGGCGTTTCAGATAGGCGATCACCTCACGGATGTCGGCGATGGCCAGAGGGTCGATGCCGGCGAAGGGTTCGTCCAGCAGCATGAAGGAGGGCTCGGAGGCGAGCGCGCGGGCGATCTCGACGCGGCGCCGCTCGCCGCCCGACAGGGAGATGGCCGGCGCATTGCGCAGGTGCTCGATGTGCAGCTCTTCCAGAAGCTCGGTGACGATCGCCCGGGCGCGCTTCCTGTCGCGTTCCCGCAGCTCCACCACCGCCATGACGTTCTCGCCGACGCTCATGCCGCGGAAGATCGAGGTCTCCTGGGGCAGGTAGCCGATGCCCATGCGGGCCCGCTGATACATCGGTTGGGCGGTGACGTTCTCGCCGTCGAGGTAGATCGCGCCGTAGTCGACGGGGATCAGGCCGGTGATCATGTAAAAGCAGGTCGTCTTGCCGGCGCCGTTGGGACCCAGCAAGCCCGCGACTTCCCCGCGGCCCAGGCGCAGGGACACGCCCTTCACGACCGGGCGACCGCGGAACGACTTGCCGATATTGTCCACCACCAGGCCTTCGCCGGCGAGGCCTGGACGGATGTCGAAACGTTCCGGCTTCAAGAGGTTCACCTGGCGCGCCAGCCCGTCACGGGCGGGGCTTGTCCTTCGGCTGGTCGGACGCTGTGTCCGAGTCCTTCGGGTAGAAGACGCCGCGCGGGCGGTTCTTGGCGTTGCGGCCCTTGCCGACGCCTTCGACGTGACCCTCGCCCGTCTGGGTGTTGTAGACCATCCTGGTGCCGCGCATCACGTTCTGGCCTTGGGCGGCGACCACGTCGCCGGTGATGGTGACCGTGGTGTTGGACGCGTCGTAGACGGCCGCATCGCCGCGCACCCGCCGGGTGGGGGTCACGAAATAGACCGAGCCCTTGGCGTCGATGGTCGCGAGGTCGCCGCAGCCGCCGCCGTCTGTCGCTCCGGCCTGCTTCGGCCCGCCTTTGGTGATCGTCATGTGGGCGGTGATGACGTCAGCGCGCAGGCGCAGGTTGCCCTGCAGCGCCTCGGCCGAGCCGCGCCAGGTCGTGCTGCAGTCCGCGTTGTGCGCTTCGGCCTCGTCGGCGACGATGTCGACCGGCTGTTTGGAATCGCCAAGCTGCGCCGCGGCCGGGACGGCGGCCAGCAGGGCCGCAGCCGACGCTGCGATCGCGGCCAGGCCTCTCATGCACGGTAAGGTCATTTGGGGCGGTAACCTCATTTGGAGCGGTCTCTGCCTCATTTCGGGTTCAGGACGGTATGTACGCCGCCTTTGAAAACCATGCGCGCGCCCTTGTCATAGACGCCATAGGACTTCGCCTGGATTTCGCCAAGCGGCCCAGCTCCGTGAATGGGGCCTGACCCGACCAGTTCCCCGGTGCGGGTGTCGAACAGCGAGGCGGCGGTGTCGAAAGCCGCGGTCGCGCCGGCGAGGCGAACGCCGCCGCTGACCTCCAGCTTGCGGGTGCCCTCGTGATAGATCCCTTTCGCGGCAGTGATCCGCAAGGGATCTGGACCTTCGTCGTCGAGCACGAGCGCGGGCCTGTCCAGGTAGACCTTCTGATCGTCCTGGTCGTCGCGCGTGGCCGAGACGGCGGTCAGCACATAGGGCCGCCCCCGATCGTCGCGCCCGACAAAGCGGGGGTTCACCAGCCGGATCGGGTCATTGGAGGAGGCCGGGTGCGCCGGCCGGGCGGTGAAGCTGTTGTAGGCCACCATGGCGGCCAGAGCCGCCAGGATCAGCGCGATCAGGGCCGGCAGCACAAGGCGCAGGACATGGATGAACCGCGAGCGCCGGCGCCAGCGCTGGATCGACGCCCGGCGGGCCGGGGCCGGGATGAGGGTGACTTCCGAAACCGCCATCGTCCGGCACGCTCAAGAATGCGCGAAGATGTCGACGTCTTCCCAGCCGGCGACGTCGAGCAGCGCGCGCTGCGGCAGGAAGTCGAAGCAGGCGCGGGCGAGGCCGTCACGCCGCTCGCGGACCAGCATCTCGTCGAGGCGGGCGCGTAGGGCGTGCAGGTGCAGGACGTCGGAGGCCGCGTAGGCGACCTGCTCTTCGCTGAGCCGGGCCGCACCCCAGTCCGAGCTCTGCTGGGCCTTGGAGAGGTCCACGCCCAGCAGTTCCTTGGTCACATCCTTCAGGCCGTGGCGGTCGGTGTAGGTCCGCGCGAGCTTCGAGGCGATCTTGGTGCAGTAGACAGGGGCCGTCACCACGCCAAGGTGCAGCCAGAACATGGCGATATCAAAGCGCCCGAAATGGAAGATCTTGGTCACCGCCGGATCGGTGAGCAGACGCTTGAGGTTTGGCGCGTCGTAGGTCGAACGGTCGAGCCGCACCACGTGGGCGTCGCCACGGCCATCGGAGAGCTGGACCACGCAGAGCGGATCGCGCCCGAGCCGCAGGCCCATGGTCTCCGAATCGATGGCGACGGCGCTCGCCCCGTCCAGCGCGCCGGCCGGCAGGTCGCCTTCATGCAGGAAGGTGGTCACCTTTTTCACACTGCTCCGCCGAACCCATCCAGCCCTCACTATAGAGAGTCGGACGCTGCCTAAGTAAGCACCGGCGAAGGTCCGCCAATAGAGGGCCGCC
>Ga0070659_100000971_pt1 | contig 21095 bp, 14 predicted proteins | sample KBSC23metaG_FD_64666 | JGI IMG/M metagenome (GOLD analysis project Ga0070659, IMG submission 64666) | Corn rhizosphere microbial communities from Kellogg Biological Station, Michigan, USA - KBS C2-3 metaG | ecosystem: Host-associated > Plants > Roots > Rhizosphere > Soil ... | reverse complement strand
GAGCCGCTACAATAGGCGGACACGATCAAAATTAGCAAACCCGGATTTGACGCCAAGTGCAGGAGCGGAACTCACGGATTCCACCACCTTGCCAAAGCCCGCTTATCCGCCAAGGTATCTAAGTCCCCTCAAGCCACAATAAGACTATGGCTACTGACGCGATCCGAATAGAACGCCCAACCACAAATTCCAGGCTCTTCACTCACACACGCTGGGATGCTGTTCCAGCCGCTGCGGGGCTTTTCCATCTCGCTTATCTTTTAGCCCTCTATTTCTTGTTTCCGCATGCGCCGCTGTGGGTGATGCTGATTCTCGGGCTTGTTTACTCGCTGATTGTGAATGCGAACATCAACGGGGTGGGGCACAACTTCATTCATAACCCGTTTTTCCGATCGCAATTTCTCAATCGCCTGTTTGGAATCACGCAATCGGTCGCTTGTTGTTTCTCGCAGACGATGTACGACGCCGTCCATATGCAACATCACAAGGGAAACTCCGACCGGCAGGATGAAAAAGGGGACACCATCGATTGGTTATCGATCTACAGGCACGGCCACGACGGCGAAGTCGAAAATCCGTGGAGCTATGTTTTTCTAAGTTTCTTCCGCGACGATGTCGGCGCGATCCGCAAGGACCTGCGGAAACGGAAGAACGGCGACGATTTCTGGGGCAATGTTGAGCTGACTGCATTCGCCACTACGCTTTTGGTGATGGCGATCATCGTACCGACGAATCCGGTTCACTTCATTAACTGGCGATTCATTTTGTTCTTCCTGCCGTTCTGGTATCTCGGTCATTGTTTTAGTTTTTTGAACGGTTACTACCGGCATTACGGCGCGAACCCCGACAAACCGATTGCCTGGGGCGTGAGCAGCTACGGAAAGATTTATAACTGGCTGTTCTTCTACAACGGTTATCACGCCGAACACCATTTCCGTCCAAAAGTTCACTGGACGAAAATGGAAAAATTCCGCCGTAGCATCGAGCACCTTCAGAAGCAGGAAGGGGTGCGCACGATCAAGCACGCGCACATGTTAGGCTTTCTCGATCCTGATTTACCGAAGCGCGGTGGGCGCACTTCAAAGGCCGAAACAGCAAGAGCGACATTGTAGGGCAGGCGCATTGCCTGCCTTCTGCATCGCCAATGGCTTGCCCTACAAACTTTTCACGAACCCAGCGCGTAGTTTTCCCTTTTTTGCTTCGCACTCGTCCTGTAACCGGCGGACTTCCGAGACCAGTTGCTTCTCGAGAGAATCGATATCGTCCGGTTTACCCTCAGTTTGCGCCTTGCGAATCTGATCCTTCAGGAAGAGCTCTTTCTCGGCAATTTTCGCCTGATACTTGGAATCCATCTCGGCGAGTTCCTTTTTTTGTTCCTCAGTGAGCGAGAGCGATGGCGATGCTTTTTCAAGCCGTTCCATTGCGAGTTCGTAAGCCGATTTCATTTGATTTTAGGCTTTTGAAACAATCGACGCATTGCGTCTCCGAAATCAATTCTTAAATTCCTTTGGAAATGCGTTCGCCAATTCGACTGCTCAGTATCGATTTTGATGGAACACTTGTTACGCGTGCTGCTGAACCGGTGTTCAACTTGCAATGTATCGAATTGATTCGCGAGCTGCAGGACGCTGGCGCGATCTGGGCGATTAACACGGGGCGCTCGGTGGATCTGCTCGAAAAGGGTCTTGCCGAGTTCGCGCTGCCGATTCGTCCGGATTTCATCCTGACGACTGAACGCGACGTTTTTCGTCCGGGACAAAACGGCGAGAAATGGGAACCGTTCGGTGATTGGAACCAGCGATGCGCGCGCGATCATGCCGACTTGTTTTCGTCTGCTGGTTCCGTCCTGGCTGAATTCGTGGATTTCGCCACGAACCAAACGAAAGCGCGTCTGCTCTATAACTCCGAAGGCCTTGAAGGCCTCGCCGCAGAAAGCGAGGAAGAGATGGATCGCATCACGGATTTCATCCACCAGGCCCGTGCGGGCCATCCAAAGCTGGATTACCAGCGCAATGGGGTTTACCTCCGTTTCTGCCACGCTGATTACCACAAAGGCGCGACGCTGGCTGAGTTGGCGCGCTTACTGGATGTCGCGCGCGAAAACATTTTCGCTGCGGGCGATCACCACAATGATGTGTCGATGCTGGACGGAAGATTCGCAGCGATGCCGTCGTGCCCGGCGAATGCCATTCCGGAAGTGCGAATTGCCGTGAGCAACGCTGGCGGCTACATCGCACAGAAAAACCACGGCGCCGGAGTTCATGAAGCGCTGGTGCACTTCACGGATGACCATTGACCGGTAGCGGCGTTTTGTGAGCGCCGAATTGTACAAGGTGGGAGCGCAAACACGGCGGCGACCCGCCTTCGCCTGGGTACGGCGGCGGCAAGCACACCGCCGTTACAGTTTATCAAAAGCGCACGTTGCTGGATCCCATCGGTCCGGGAGCGTAACGTTCGTCATCGGACATTTTTTCTCCGGGAACAGCGGCAGCGGATTGCGAAGACGACGGATCGGAAAGGGTTTCACCAGAGGTGCAGGCGCCGAGCAAAAACGCAATTAGCAAAACCAGAACGCCTGTCTCTGCGACTTGTTTGATCACCGACCCGGAACCTATGTGCGGCTCATCCTTGATGCAACCAGCCGCGAGAGACGGCGGTCACAGATCGCGCTTACAGTCTCAACAATGGGCGATCCAATTTAGAAGTGCCCAGAACTCATTCCCGCTTCGCCGCCAGGAGAATATGTCGGACGTCCGAAGTGGGCAGCGGTAGATGTCGCGTGGTCTGCAGGGTCTTCCCTTACGACACCTTCCTCCGACGACGAGGCACAAGCGGAAAGGAGCCACGCAATCACTAAACCGAGCATCGCACAGCATGCAGAACCTTTCACGAAGCCGAATCTACTGATCGCAGAGTCTGGTGCAACCAGCGGAACGGGAGAGTTGATGCCAGAAGAAAAGCAGCCACGAAAAAATTTTGCGCGGAAAGAGAAGCTCGCGTTTAGTTCTACATGGCCGGCAACTGGGGCGAGCCTGAACGGATGTGGGACGAATACGATTGGGAGCGTTTTCTTCAGCAACAAGACGGGAAAACCGAAAAGTACATGCAGTTGCTGGAAACATATCTTGATGATCCGCGTCGCGACGAAATCATCGCGCGCGAAATGGGTTGGACGCAGTTGCTGGATGAAAAAGACTGGAGCGCCGAGGTGGACGCGCTTTTGGATGAAACCGCTACCGAAGAGGAAGAGTCCGACGCGGACAATGCAGCTGCCTCTGGCGAAACCTTCCAGGAGCACGATCTTTATCGCGCTGCCTTTGATCTCACACTTTGGATCGATCAATTGTTCGATCAAAACGCGACGCTCCAGAACGAGCCCGCAGCCGTTAAGCTGGCTACTCACGCGGCTCTGGCCAGCGCCAAGCTGGCAGCAGCGTTGAGCGGTGATCATCTCGATGAAATCGGCATGACCATCGCGTATTTGAAACGGGCTTTGAAGGCAATCACGACCTCGATGAATGCAGCATCGCAACTGCGAAAAGCCGCCGGGCTGATCAGCCGGTCGGATTACCTGGTGTTGCAGCAACGGCTCTTTGAAGTTCGCGACGGCATCGTAAGCCTGATGGGTGAATACCGCGCTGAGTGGCGTCGCCGTTTCGGTTCCGACAGTTTTCAGCGTTGAATGAAATAAGGGCGCGCTCCGTCCAATCATGCAAACGGAAGCGACTCTGCCGCAGTCCGATGTATCGGAATTGGACCTGGTGAAACGATGCCAGGCCGGTGATACCGAAGCATTCGACGAGCTGGTAACTCGCTACCGGACACGAGTATTCGGCATGATTTACAATATGGTCCACAGCGAACAGGACGCATGGGATCTGGCTCAGGAGAGCTTCCTAAAAGCATGGAAGTCGATTGGACGCTTCCGCGGTCAGTCATCCTTTTACACTTGGATTTATCGCATCGTCATGAACGTGACTATCGATTGGCTGCGCAAAAAAAAGATCAAAGGCGGCGACGCTGAGTTCGATGATGCAATTCAACTTAGAGAGATTGATCCTGCATCGAAAACGGTTCCAAAAACGGAAGCGTTGCCCCATCAAGCGATGGAACGTGACGAGATCCGCGCTCGGATCGAACAGGCAATTGGTCAGCTGTCGCCGGAACACCGCGCCGTGATTTTAATGAAGGAAATCGACGATATGCAATATCACGAGATCGCAGAAGCGTTGGGGTGTTCGATCGGTACCGTGATGTCCCGGCTGTTTTATGCGCGCAAGAAATTGCAAAACTTACTGAGAGACGTTTATGAAAACGTTTGAGGAAAAATGGACGGCATGGCTGGACGACCAGCTCAGCGGGCCCGAATTATCGGAATTCGAGGCTTCGCTGCCTGACAAAGCTGCGGCTCAAGCCGAAAAAGCCGAGGCGAAAAAGCTCGGCGAGCTGCTGAAGCGCGAGTTGAGTGCGCATCCACTGAAGAACGAAGAATTCTTCAGTCATCAGCTGCGCGAAAGGATCGTCCACGAAAATGGCGAGCAAGGTCGGGAGCGTGCTCGCCGAGCTCGAGCTTCTGGTTGGTGGACGATTCCGCGCCTGTTGTGGGCGGGCACGGGCTCGCTCGCGGTATTTTTGATTTGCACCATCTTGGTTATGCATCGGGAAAGACCGGCCGAAGAATCGCAATACCTGACACAGATTCTCAATGCCCGGGTTGATCCTGTCGTTAGTCCGAATGCGTCGGTTTCGATCTTCGAGGTGAAACAAGACCGAGCAACAGTCCTTTGGACCGAGGGACTGCAAAGCTTACCGGCCGATTACGCCGCGAAATAATTGCTCATGTATCGCTCGCTGGCGGTCCTAATCTCTGTTCTTCTCCTGGCGATGACCGAAGCGCTCGCGTCGCAAGCGGCGGAGACGGTTTGGAGCGGGCTTGTCATCGCGGAGAATGTTACGGCACCGCAGCCGATTCCGCAGGAATTGACTCGGATTGAAGGATTACTGAAAAGGTTTTTCGGCTACAACGAATTTCAGGTCATTGGACAATCGCAAAAAACCCTAAAGACCGGTCAGGAAGATTGGCTTGCCACGAGCAAATTTTTCGGACTGCACGTAGACGCGCACGGTGAAACCCCAGGTGGCTATGTTTTGAATCTAAAACTTTACAAGGAAAAGGAGCTTTTGCTCGAGACCGAAGCCAAACTGAGCAAGCGCAGCCCGCTGGTGATCAAAGGTCCACAGGTGGGCGGGGGACAATTGCTGCTGGTGCTCGTTGTTCAGTAGCCTCGTCGGTCAGCGGAGCGCTTGCCAGCAAACGCGTGTGATGTCGAGCGAAGTCGCCTGCCGAGCCGAAGCTTTATGCGAAGTCGAGACATCTCGTTGCGCAAGCGTTAAGGTAACTTCGCGGGATTTGATTCGCTCACTTCCCGTTCGCTCAGCCTTTGGCCTTCCCGTCCATGTCGCGGCTTCCCCAGCCGCTCCGTTCTCGACTTCGCTCGGAATGACTGCAATCCGAATAAGAAAAGTCCCCGCCCTCTTTCATTTTCTCGCGGCCCTATTCTTCACTATCGTTCCCTGCATCGCCGCTGTGGAAAAACCGTTTAACTTCAACGAGACGCCCGGAAAACTTCCGAAAGAAGTAGTCCCGACGGAATACGCAATCCGCATCGTTCCGAACCTCGACAATTTTACATTCGCAGGAAGCGAAACGGTGAAGCTGACCGTGCGGAGTCCGGTCCATCAACTGGTGTTGAACGCGCTCGAACTCAGGATCGAAGCGGCCTCTGTCGATAGCAAAGAATTGCCGCTCTCGGCGATTAAGACCGACCATGAAAAGCAACTCCTGACGCTTACGTTGCCGTCAGAACTCGCGACCGGCGATCACGCGCTCGCGCTACGTTTCACGGGCAAGATCAATCAGCAAGGGCAGGGGCTCTTTTACATGCGTTATAAGGAACACGGCAGCGGTGCGCGCAAAGTCACGCTCGGGACGCAGTTCGAAGCGACTGATGCGCGCCGATTCTTTCCCTGCTGGGATGAACCGGCGTTTCGCGCGCGTTTTCAATTCACCGTTGTGGTGGCTGAGAATTGGCTCGCCATTTCAAACATGCCGATTGAAAGCGAGCAAAAAATTGTGGCCGGAAAAGAAGTGCGCTTCGCGCCAACTCCGCCGATGTCCAGTTATCTGAATGTATTCGTCGCCGGCGAACTCGATCTTATCGAGTCACAAGTCGGCCCGACGCAGATTCGCGTAATCGCGACGAAGGGCAAAGCAGAACTGGGTCGCTACGCGCTCGAGGCTTCAGCGGAGATTTTGAAGTACTACAACGATTATTTCGGCGTCCCGTATCCGCTGCCGAAGCTGGATCAAATAGCTATTCCTGGCGGCTTCGGTGGTGCAATGGAGAACTGGGGTGGCATCACCTATTACGAATCGAGGCTTCTCTTCGATCCGAAAAGTTCCTCCGGTGAGACGAAGCAAAATATTTATGAAGTGTTGGCCCATGAAGTGGCGCACATGTGGTTCGGGGACCTCGTAACGATGGCGTGGTGGGACAATCTCTGGCTCAATGAAGGATTCGCCTCGTGGATGGGCAGCAAATGCACCGAGCATTTCAATCCGCAATGGGAAGTCTGGCTCGCTCGCGAATTACCGCGAGATCCTACGCGTCGGATCGGAATCGCCAAGGAGGCGGCGATGGAAGGCGACGCGCGATCGACCACCCACCCGATTCAACAGCGTATCGCGACGGAAGCCGAAGCGAACAGCGCGTTTGACGATATCACCTACAAGAAAGGCCAGTCGTTCCTGCGAATGCTGGAGAGTTATCTTGGCGAGGACGTTTTCCGCGATGGAATTCGCCGGTACATCGCCGCGCATGAATATTCGAACACAACCACTGCCGATTTGTGGAACGCGCTTTCGGAGGCTTCGAACAAGTCAGTAGGTGAAATTGCGGCCGGCTGGACGGAGCAACCCGGGTTTCCTGTCGTGACCGTTAAGCGAGAGGCCGACGGCAAGATCCGGCTTAGTCAGGAGCGGTTCACCGTGAATTTCAAGAACCCCCCGCCATTCCTCTGGCAAATTCCGCTGACGTATTCGGTCGTTGGTGAAACACCGGCGACTTTGCTGATGACCGATAAAACGGCAGCTCTAAAAAACATTCCCGCAGATCGCGCCCTCAAGTTGAACGTCAATGGCGCTGGAAATTATCGCGTCGAATATGATGACAGATCATGGGAATTGTTGTTTAAGGCGCTGCCGAAGTTAGGCGTCGAAGATCGCGTGAATCTTATGAGCGATGCCTGGGCGCTTGTGCAAGCCGGTCGCGCGCCCGTTTCGCTCTACTTTGGATTGGTCGAAAAGTTGCCCGTCTCCGCGGATCTGGCCGAACGCGAACAGATCATCAATGTGTTGGATTTCGTGAACGGTCTGTTGGTCGGCAGTTCTGAACGTGAAAAATTCCAAGCGTATGCCCGATCGCTTTTGCGCCCGACATTTGTGACGTTGGGATGGGAGCCGAAACCGGATGAATCGCCGAACGCTGGAAGGCTGCGTGCAAGCTTGATCAGTGCTCTCGGAGATTTGAATGATCCCGAAGTTTTAGCTGGCTGCCGCGAGCGTTTCGAGAACTACCTCGCAGATCCAGCTTCGCTCTCACCGGATCTCCGTGGTCCGGTTCTGGCAATGGTCGGCCACACTGCCGATGAGAAAATATGGAACAAACTGCACGAACTCGGTCTGAAAACCACAAGCATTGAGGATCAACAGAATTATTACGATGCACTCGCTTGCGCGACTGATCCGAAATTGGTGAAGAGAACGCTTGCGATTGCGCTTACGGACGAATTGCCAACGAGCCGTGCCACTTTCCTGGTTTCGCGAGTCGCCCGCGACAGCGGTCATCCCGATATTGCTTGGGAGTTCGCGAAAGCAAATATGAAAGCGCTGCTCGCCAAAGTCGATGCGGCGGGTGCAAACCGCTACGCGCCCAGTCTGTTTACCTTTTTCTCCGATGGCCCGCGTGCTAATGAACTGAAAAACTACGCCAAAAAGAACTTAGCCCGGGCAAGCGCTCCCGAAGTAGCCAAAGTCGTCGATGAAATTCAGTTCCGCGCGGAATTCAGAGAGCGCCTCGCATCTCAATTGCCGGCGCTCGTTCACGGCGGCGCAAGATAGCTCGGCTTAGAGTTGTCGCTCTGGAATTGGCGGCGGAGAAACTGCAGCGTCGCGGCGAGCAGCCTCCTCTGATTCGATAGCGAGGTTCTGAGCAGCGCGCCATCCGGCTTGCGCCTGCACGAAAATGAAGAACGCGAGTATGCCCAGCCATATGGATTTCGACCAGTACGCCCACAAGGCGAAAAGAATTGCTCCACCGAAACGAATTATGCTTGCTGCTTTCAAGCTGCGAATCGGTCCAACTTTGAACCAGAGCAGTCCGCGCAGAATTTGGCCGCCATCGAGCGGATAAACAGGAATCAGATTAAAGAACAACAACACGACGTTCATGAACCAGACGGTCCGAACAAACTGGTAGAAATCTGGATGAACTATTTTCCAATGGAGCCTGGTGACGATAAAGGCGACCAAAGTGAACAACGGAAATAAGATTACGTTCACAAGCGGCCCGGCTGCCATACTCCAAAGATAAGCGCCAGGTCGAGCCGGAGGTCTGACGAAGGCGATTCCGCCAAGCGGCCACAGGACGATCGTGTCTGCCTGTCCGCCAGTCTGGCGGCAGGCTAAGGCATGTCCAAATTCGTGCAGCAAAACGACGCCAAAGAGCGCGCAATATTCCAAGGCTGCCCAAATTGGATTGTGATACCGGTGGGCGAATTGCGTTACTTCAAGCGCAGCGACATGAACCAGGTGAAATGCAGATAGACGCGTATTCCTGCCAACCGGAATATCGGCAGCGCACCTTTCATCGGCATCGACGGGTTGGAACGCTGAACATCAACAATTGCTGCAGCGCCCTTGCGCGGAACGCCCTATTCTTTTGATTCGGCTCCTTCGTTCTGAGTGCTGATCCACAAGCGCATCGGAATCATCGAAGAATCGATGAAGCCATGCTTCCGGAAAAACGCCTGCGCCACATTTTCGGGGCGATCGGTCAGCAGCGTGATTCGGAGAAAATTTTTCTTCTTCGCAAAATCGATTGCGTGTTCGAGAAGTTTGTTACCGTAGCCATGGCCCTGATACTGCCTGTGCACCACCAGGTCCTCCAGGAGCATGACGAATCCGCCTTCGGCCGTGCTGATGGTGAAGAGCAAATTGATCATCCCCACGATGGCGCCGTTGCGGCGCAGCACAAAAACGCGGCCACGGCTGGGCTGTTCGAAAATGAGCCGCAATCCGCGGAGCTGTTTGTCCTTATCGGGACGGAAGTCGCTCTCTTGAGCGAACAATTCGCCGAGCAATTCCGACAACTCGTCCAGGTCGGCTTCAGTCGCCGGCTCGATCACGACATTTTCTTTCTCCGCCATTTCGCTGCGAGTCGTTATTTCAAAAATGCGCCCTGTTGGCAACTGTGTAAATAGGGCGCCAATCCTCCTCGTGGTCCTCCCCGGCCTCAATTGCACCTGAGAACGAGGACGAAGGACGAGACCAAGTACGAGGACGAAGATTCGCCTCCGGGGGGTCGTTGACAATGCTGGCCGTGCCCCTAGTGTAAGCGCTCTCAGAGGGAGCCGGAGCAGGTTCACGGTTTATGAAACGCACTTATCAGGCATCGAAACGAACGCGTAAACGTCAGCACGGTTTTCGCGCCCGCATGCGAACAAGGGGCGGCCGCGCTACTCTTGCGCGCCGGCGCCAGCGCGGTCGCAAACGCCTGCTTCCAAAGGGCGTTAAGAGGCACTACGCCCGCCACACGCAAGCTTGATAAAGTTCGAAATCGGTGACCGGTTAGTGATCTTCCACGTCACCACCAGGTTCCGTTGCAAGCACGCAGCGAAATCCGTAAATCACGTCTCGCTCATTGCGATCAACTACGTTTCGGTAAGAGGATTGCATTTCCAGACGATTACTTGTGGCCCAGGAGCCGCCGCGCAGCACTCCCCATTCGCGACCGGTTGCACTGTTGTCGCCTTTATAAGTGTCGAGACACCATTCCCAAACGTTCCCGCCGACATCGAATAGGCCAATCGAATTGGATTTGAAACTTCCGACGGGCAGCGTCGCGATGCGTCGCTTTCCCGAAGTTCCCGCATAATTTCCCGCGTCGCTTGGCCGAGGCCATTGTTTGCCCCAGGGGAATTCGTTCTTGATTTTGCTGTCACGCGCTTCGGGGGTCGAACCGTTCTCATTCATCAAACCGGCGGCCATGCTCCACTCGGCATCGGTCGGCAGGCGATAAGCTTCTCGATCGTCAATCAGATTTTCGTCGCGTTCTTTTTCGGTTAGCCATTTGCAAAAGGCCATGGCGTCGAACCAGCTCACTTTTACGACTGCATCAGTTGGTGTCTGATGAAAATCGGGCGGCTCGTATCGTCGGCCGGTTGCGCGGCAAAACGCTTCGTAATCTTGCACACGCGTTTCCCAGATCGAAAACTGAACGTCGCCACGCGGAACGAACTTCATGCCCAACGAATTTGTGAATGGTTGTCCGGGCGCAGGGCCGACGGTCTTTTCCAGACGCGCCGCCAGAAATGTCTGTTGTTGCGGCTCGACTTTCCCATTGACCGACCCCTGCTTGTAGCCGGACAGGCGCAGCTCGTACGTGACGTCGCCCGGCTTCACTTCCTCGATCACCAGCGGCGTTTGACCCAAATCCTTTCCGTTCGCGATTACAGTCGCACCGCCCGGCGCGCTGGTGATCTTCACGCTGCCATTTGCGAACACAAAATGCGCTGCATTGTCTCGTTGCGCGACGACGTCAATCGTTTGCTGTTCGTCAGGCCAACCGTTCAAATGCGCGACCAGTTCGTGCGAACGCGCGGGCAGATCCAGACGGAGCGGCGTGCTTCCACGTGATTGTCCGTCCACGGAAATCTCGGCGCCATTGGGCTCGCTGGTGATGTTTGTGAGCGCCGTAACAAACGCGAACGATTTGTTCGACGTTTCGCCGCGTTGTACCTCGACGTCGCCGCGCATTTCCCAGTCGTTGTGACGCGCGACAATTGAGTATTTGCCGATGGGAAGATCAACTACGGTTTTAGGCGTAACGCCTTCGCGCAAAACCTGACCGTCCTCGCTTCGCAACGAAAACTGCGCGCCGGACGGTTCGGATTGGATTTGAAGAACACCTCTGCTGCGCACGAGCCGAAACAACGGCAGCTCTGGTAACTGTTTGCGTCTGAAGTCGACGCTCGTTTCCATCGGTTCGTATCCGGGGTTCATGATGCGCAGCTTGTACTTGCGCGGTTCCAAATCTGCGAAAGTCGCGGGGCTTTTTTGCGCATGATCGCCTAAAACGACGAGGGCACCAGCAGGCTCAGTCCGTATCGTTGTTTGCAGGTGAAGGTCACCGCTCGGTTGTGACAACTTTAGCCAAAGGCCAATCGCGGCGACGAGGAGAACCACGATTGATACCGTTGTTAGTAGAATTTTCGCGCGCGATCGTCGTGGGCGTTCACCTTGGTCCAACGCGGACAGATCACGATTCATTTCCGCAGCCGAGTGGTAACGCTTGGTCGGATCGTTGGCGCACGCCTTCACCAGCACATCGTTGAGTTGCAGCAGACGTTCGCGATCCGGCCGCTTGCTCAGTTGCGAATCGACCTCCGGAAAATCGAGCCGGTCTTTTCCGGTGCACGTTTCGTAAAGAAGTTTCCCCAGACTGTAAATGTCGGCGCGCGGCGTACCCGGCCCTTCCGGCGGGATGTAACCTTCCGTGCCAACGAACGATCGCTGGCCGCTGGCCGCCACCAATCCGATGTCGGCCAGCTTCGGCACGCTTTCGCTGAAAATGATGTTCGACGGTTTGATATCGCGATGGGTCAGCCCGCGTTTGTGCAATGCTTCAAGCGCTTCCGTTAACGAAAGTCCGAGCCTTATCGATTCGTCGGCGGAAAGGCATTTGTGCCGCGCGAGATCGGTCCTCAACGTGCGCGGTTCGTAAGTGCCGATTTCGATTTTACGCCCGCTCAGATGATCATCAGCCAACTCCATGCTGTAGTACAGATACTCGGCGGTCCGTCCGACGTGTAGAATGTCTATAAAGCCGGCATGCGCGCGAGAGATCGGCTCGAACGCAGACATCCCTTCGAATTCCCGGAGAAACGCGCGTTCGCTTTCGAACGTGCTGCGGTAGACGACTTTCACCGCGCGAAATGCACCGATCACTGTGCGCGCCAGCCAAATCTCACCGTAAGCGCCGCGTCCGATCACGCGTAGCAATTCGTGATCGGGAATGATTGGTATCTGAGCCGTAACCTGATCGGGAATGTCCGATTTTACACAAGCGAGTGACGCGAATCAATTCTGGGGAACGCACGCGCCTCGCGTGCTGGCAATGGCGCCCTCACCATTGCGAACTTTCCGTAGTGCCAGACCCCAAATCGGGCGCGCGTGTTTAAACGGACGTTTCGGCGAGCGCGCCGAAACACGCACGCGAGGCGCGTGCGCTCCCCAGACCAAATCGCCGATCAGCCACCCCTTTTTTCCAGCGCTTTGATCTCCTTCTTCAAAAGCGCGCTGACGCGATGTCGCGCCAGATACACCTGGCCGATATTGACTCCCAATCGCGCGGCAACTTTCTGTGCCGGCCAATCTTTGCGAACGTAACAATCAAAAATTTGAAACTGCTTCGGCTCGATTTGCTTTTTTACCCGCGCGATCGCCGCCTCAAATAAATTCTCCTTCCACTCCGCTTCCCAGACCGCATCCAAATCCATACCATGCGAATCGGGGACACGCTCGATTGTTGCCGTCGCGTGGTCATCGGACAAACGAGGACGTTTCGCGTCACCGGGTTCGCGTTTACGAAACTGATCGACGATTCGCCAGCGCGTGATCTGCAACAGCCAGCCTTTGAACGAACCGATTGCGGGATCGTATTTCAACTTGTCGATGCTCTTCGCAACCGTGATGACGGTTTCCTGTACTACCTCCTGTGCTTCAACATCCGTGAGACCGGATTTGCGCGCGGCCGAGTAGATCAGCTTCGAGTATGTGTCGAAAAACTCCTGCCAGCGCAGTTGATCGCCCCAATCGGCCAAACGGTCGACCAGGCTACGCCGCGTCGCGAGCAAGCTGGCCTGCTTCACAGGGATTTTCTAACTCGGGAAAGCGGCCTCCGGCAAGGTGGATCGGCTTCTCCGAAGACGATGGGAATGGCGAAGCCCAATCGAATTCCCAATGCGTTGAAAAGTCGCCGCGGCGACCGTTCCACCAAATTTTCTGAAAGATTTTAGCTCGGCGGCCGTATCCCCCTCATGAATACGCCCCAGCTTCTTTCAAAACTGAACAAATCCACCTCGCAGATCACCCGCGCACTGCGGCTATTTGTTGAGCTTATTTTTGGCAACATCTCCTGGCGACCACCGGGTTGGCTAAGCCGGTCCGTCGCCTCGTGCAATCGTTTAGTACGCGCTCATCCGAGGCTAGTCGCATCGGGAGTACTCACGATTCTTTTGCTTTCCTGCGGCGGAGCATGGACTTGGAAGTGGTATTCTCATCTGCCGAAACCGAGAAAAGTTTCAGCTAAGATCGTTCCGATTGAAGTCACCAAACTGGAAAAAGAACTAAAGTTCCCGCGGCTGGTCGTTTATTTCAGCGAATCCGCGGCCCGCCTCGAAGACTTAAAAAAGCCATCCGTGCAAGGCCTGCGACTTGAGCCGCACATAAACGGTGCATGGCACTGGGCTCAGGCCGATATTCTCGTGTTCCAACCGACTGAAGATTGGCCGGCAGATCAGAAATTCAGAGTGATCTTCGACAAGAATTTCTTTCCGCGCCACGTCTCGATGGAGCGGCTCGCCTACGAAACACGCACACCGCCATTTTCAATCACCGTCAAAGAACTGGAGATTTACCAGGACCCGACAAATGCAACACGACGCGACATCAGTGCGACTTTGGAGCTGACGCACCCGGTGGATCCCGGAGAATTGGAGCGACATGTCCAGCTCACGATGGTTGGCGGTTCAAACATTTTTCCGCCTAACGACCCGGCCCCGCATTTCACTACGTCCTACGGATTATATCGTCGCATCGCTTACATCCACAGCTCGCAAATCGTGCTTCCGGAGCACGAGGATTTCCTCAATCTAACGGTAACAAAAGGTCTTCGCACCGCGCAAGGCGGAGCGCAGACGCGTGACGCAATCGAGCAGAAACTCCGAATCCCGTCGGTCGCGTCGATGTTTCAGATCGATTCGATTCAAACGACTGTTGCGCGCAACAAAAACGGTGAGCCTGAGCAATTGGTCGTGTTGACCACTACCGCCGACATCAGCACGCGGGAATTGTCGAAAGCTCTCCAGATCCGGTTGCTCCCCAAACGCAAAGTTTCCGACGCCGAAAAAGCCGCCGAAGTCGAAACGGAAGGAAACCTCGATGAAGGCTCCGATGAGTCCGCAGCTTCAAACGAAGAAACTGATTCGGATGAGGATTCAGTCGGATCCCAGGTAAAGGAAACTGAGCTTTGGAAAAGCGCGACCGATGTTCCCGACGATGTTCTCGACGCCGCGCATCGGGTGGCATTCACGCCGATTGAGTCCGAGAAGTCGCTGGATCGGCAGCACGCGTTTCGAGTGCGTGTTGAAAGCGATGGCGAGCTTTACGTCCGCGTGAACAAGGGTGTACAGGCGTTTGGCGGTTTTCCGCTAAGCGAAGATTACAACGCTGTCGTCGCCGTTCCGGCGTTGCCGCGCGAAGTCCAGATCGAAGGCCAGGGCGGGTTGCTTGCGCTCAGCGGCGAACGAAAGCTGTCGATCCGTTCCCGCGGACTCAGCGCAATCGAATACGAGATTGCGCGCGTCGCCACGACGCAGATCAATCATCTTGTCAGCCAAACCGAAGGAAAATTCGAGCACCCGCACTTTTATGTTTCCGAAGTTTTTAACCAGGAAAACATTTCCCGCATCGCGCTCGAGCAACAGGGCATCGCGCTTGAGAACAAATGGAAAGCAAACTATTCGGCGTTCGACTTTTCCGAGCATCTGCGCAAGCCGGCAGACGGCGGCAGCGAGCGCGGCCTCTTTTTCGTGACTGCGCGCGGTTGGGATTCAGAAAAGAAAAAAGCGATCAAAGCAGTCACTGACTCACGTTTCATCCTTGTCACCGATACCGGGATCCTGACGAAGAAAAACGCTGATGGCAGCCACGACGTTTTTCTCATGTCGATCAAGGAAGGGACGCCGCTGCCCAACGTGGTTGTCGATCTTTTGGGCAAGAACGGCATCGCGATCCAAAGCACTACGACTGATTCCAATGGCCATTGCGCGTTCGGATCGGTCGCGAAATCAACGCGGGAGAAAACGCCGGTCGCATTCGTAGCGCGTAACGGGGATGACATATCGTTTATTCCGTACAATCGCGAAGATCGGCAGCTGAACTTCTCGCGGTTCGACATCGACGGGGCGGACAATGTTTTACCGGAAAACCTGGACGCGTTCGTGTTCACCGAGCGGGGTGTTTACCGGCCCGGCGACGACATTCACATCGGGATCGTCGTGAAGCAGCGCAACTGGAATAGCAAACTCGGAGGGCTGCCGATTGAAACTGAAGTGGTAGACGCGCGAGATCATCCGGTTCAGACGAGGAAAATCAATCTGCCCGACAGCGGATTCACCGAGCTGACTTATCAAACGGCCAGTGATTCGCCTACAGGCCTCTACAATTTCAACGTTTACCTCGTCAAGAACAGCAAGCGCTCAACGTTGCTCGGTTCGACCACGGCGAACGTAAAAGAATTTCTGCCGGATCGAATGAAAATTGAGACGCGGCTTTCGCAAAATGCACCGCGCGGTTGGATCCAGCCAAGGGACATGCGCGCCTCGGTTCTGCTAGCAAATCTTTATGGAACGCCGGCAACCGATCGCAAGGTAACCGCGCGCCTGGAGCTCGCGCCGAGCGAGTTTTCTTTTTCAGGATTTCCAAACTACGTCTTTTTCGATCCGTTGTTCGACGACAAGAAGGAACGGCACGAACAAACGGTCGAGCTTGGTGAGAACAAAACCGACGACGGCGGCAAAACGGAATTTGATCTACAGCTCGAGCGTTTCGCCGACGCGACTTATTCCATGCGTTTTATCGCGGAAGGATTCGAGGCGGAAGGCGGCCGCAGCGTCACCGGGACGGTGGACGCGCTCGTTTCAGCTTTGCCGTATGTGATCGGCTGCAAACCCGACGGTGACTTGCGTTACATCGAGACGGATAAAGCGCGCGCTGTCGATCTCGTCGCCGTCGATCCGCAGCTCAACCGCATCGCGTTGGCAAACGTAACTGCGAACGTCATCGCGCAGGAACACGTGTCAGTTCTGACCAAGCAGGAGAACGGCAACTTTGCTTACGAATCGGTTTTGAAAGAGCGCGTCGCGAAATCGGAAAAGATTTCGGTTTCTGCAAACGGACTGCATTACACCCTTCCCACCGACGAGCCGGGCAATTATGTTTTCGAGCTTCGCGACGATCAGGACCGGCGTCTCACCAAGCTGCAATTTTGCGTGATTGGCCGCGGCGCTGTTTCGCGGTCACTCGAAAAGAATGCCGAGCTGCAAGTAAAGCTCGACCGCGCGCAGTACAACAGCGGCGACGAAATCGCGGTAAGCATCACCGCTCCCTATGCCGGCAGCGGACTGATTACCATCGAGCGCGACCGCGTTTACACCCAGCAATGGTTTCACGCAGATTCGGCCAGCAGCGTCCAGCATATTCGAGTTCCGGAAGATTTCGAAGGCAGTGGTTACGTCAACGTCGCGTTCGTACGCGCGCTCGATTCGAAGGAAATTTTCGTCAGCCCGCTGAGCTACGGCGTCGTGCCGTTCACCGCGAACAAAGAAAAGCGCCGGCTCACCGTTGAGATCAATGCATCAGCCAATGCGAAACCGGGCGAACCCTTGCACATCACTTACAAGGCAGATCGGCCCAGCAAAATCGTCATTTTCGCGGTGGACGAAGGAATTCTACAAGTCACCGATTACAAAACGCCGGATCCGCTCGGGTTTTATTTCCGCAAATGCATGCTGCGCGTCGACACGGCGCAGATTGTCGATCTGATCATTCCGGAATTTTCGTTGCTGCGTTCGGTGTCGGCGTTCGGCGGCGGCGGCGACATCCAACGTTTGAATCCTTTTAAGCGCGTAACGGAAAAGCCAGTGGTCTTTTGGTCGGGCATCGTCGATGCCGATACCACCAGGCGCGAAGTGGTTTATAATGTGCCTGATTATTTCGATGGCACGCTGAAGATCATGGCAGTCGCCATCGCGGATAATGCCGTGGCTTCGGGCGAACGCGAGACGCTGATTCGCGGGCCTTTTGTAATTACACCGAGCGTGCCAGTGCTCGCTGCACCTGGAGACGAATTCGAAACCGGCGTGACTGTTGCCAACAACGTGGAGGGGTCCGGCCCCAACGCCGAGATCGAACTGCGCACGCAAACCAATGAGCAACTGTCGATCGCGGGCGGCGCGTCGCAAAAGTTACAGATCGCCGAAGGCCGGGAGCAAACAGCCATCTTCAAGTTCCGCGCAACGGACAAACTCGGTTCCGGAGAAATCACGTTCATCGCGCGTGCAAACGGCCAGCAAACAAAGCGCCGCGCCACGTTAAGCGTCCGGCCGCCGGTGCCATACATGACTGACGTCCGCAGCGGCAGCTTTAAAGACAGAGTCGAAATCCCCCTGACTCGCGAACTGCACCCGGAATTTCGCAAACTTGATGCAGCAGTTTCAGCGTTGCCGCTCGGTCTCGCGCACGGGCTCGACGCGTACCTGAAGGATTTTCCCTTCGGTTGCAGCGAACAAATCACCAGCGGCGCGTTCTGCCGATTGATGCTGTCGGATGAAGCCGATTTCGGATTAAGCCGCGCCGAGATCAACAAACAACTCGAGCGAACGTTTGGCGTCCTCGCGCGCCGTCAAAATGATCAGGGCGGTTTCGGCTACTGGGTGCCGGAGACCGGCGATTCAATCAGTTTTGTCTCGGCATTCGTGATGGATTTTTTGAGTGAATCGAAAGCCGCGGGATTCGTTCCGCCGCCGGAAATGTTTGCCAGCGGCTTGCGCAACTTGCAAAAAATGGTCACACGCGAGCCGACAGATTTCGCTGACGCGCGCACGGTCGCTTACGGGATCTACGTCCTCACACGCGAGGGTGTTATCACCACAAATTACATTTTGAACCTCCGCGATTGGCTGGAGAAACATGAGCACGATCGGTGGCAGAAAGATATCACAGGCGTCTACCTCGCCGGCGCGCTGCATCTACTTCACAAAGACGCTGATGCCGAGCGTTTGATCGACAGCTACAAGATGGATAATCGGGACACGATTGAGCGGGACGATTTCTGTCAGCCGCTCGGCATGAATTCGCAATACATCGCTGTGATCGCTCGCGAGTTTCCCGCGCGGCTACGGAAGATTTCAGCCGAGCAATTCCAACACATTCTCAAACCGATTGGTGACGGCGCTTTCAACACGCTTTCCTCTGCCTATGCAGTGCGCGCTTTGAAGGCTTACTCGCATGCAGCAGCGATCAATCCGCCGGAGCTAACGATCGCCGAGGTGCGCAAGGACAAACATGAAGCTCGGCTCACAAGCGGAACAAAGCCGCTTTTGCGCTCTGAGTTTTCAGGGAACGCGAGAGCACTGCGTTTCGCGAGCAGCCGGAAGCTGAGCGGACCCGGTGCGTTTTTCCAAGTCGTCGAAGCAGGCTTCGATGGGCACCCGCCAACTGAATCGCTTACGAACGGCTTGGAGATTTATCGCGAAATTCTCGGCAAGAATAACGAAGCTGTCACCAGCACACGTGTTGGCGAGTCGATCCACGTGCGGCTGCACGTTCGCAGTTTACATCGGGAGCCGATCACGAACGTGGCGATCATCGATCTTTTGCCAGGCGGCTTCGAAGTTATCGATTCCTCAGCGCGCACCGGGGCGTCTCCGATGAATGGCGTGGATTACGTCGATGTCCGCGAGGACCGCGCGATATTCTTCGTCACAGCGCCGACGAACGCACTCGAGATCGATTACCAAATCAAATCGTGCAACCGTGGCCAGTTCGTTGTGCCGCCTGTGTTCGCGCAGTCGATGTACGATCGCAACGTCAAAGGCCGCGGCGTCGGTGGAAAAATCACGGTCACCGAATAGCCGGTCGCTACAAAAACATGAAAACGCGTGTCATTCCGATCCCGCCATCGCGGGAGAGGGGTCTCTCAGTGGCGAATACGTCACGCAAGCTAACCTGGGTACTGCTCGCTGCGTCGGTGAGATCCCTCGCTCTGCTCGGGATGACCGCGTGGTTTATTTGGTGGTTTTTGCCAAAGCCGACGCTGCTTGATGGGATTTCGTTTTCCCAATGCGTCCGTGACCGCAATGGCAAATGGCTCCGAGTTACTCTTAGTACCGACCAAAAATTTCGGATTTGGACGCCGCTGGAAGAAATTTCACCCGACCTGATCGATGCGACCCTCCGCTACGAAGACAAATATTACGCTCATCATCCAGGTGTGAATCCGATCGCGCTTGCCCGCGGCGCTGCGGAACTTCTGCGTCTTCATCGAGCGACTACAGGCGGCTCGACCATCACGATGCAACTGGCCCGCCTGCGCTTTCATCTTCATACCCGAACGATTTCTGGAAAGCTCGAGCAAATCATGCGGGCACTCGAGTTGGAGCGGCATTACTCAAAGAATCAGATCCTCGAAGCATATCTGAATCTGGCGCCGTACGGGCGCAACATCGAGGGCATTGGCGCCGCCAGCGAGATCTACTTCGATAAACCTGCGTCGAAACTAAGCCGGCCAGAAGCGATCGCGCTTAGCGTGATTCCGCAAAGCCCAAGTCGCCGCGCCTTACACGCCGATCGCGATAATCATTCGGTGAATCTTGCGCAATCCAGTTGGTATGACCGGAACAAGGAACGACGGCCTCTTGGCCGTCGTGGGTCAAATACGACGGCTGGGAAGCCGTCGCTCCTTGAGTTTTCGATGCGCGAATTTCGCCCGCGGATGCAAACGGAGCGAAAATTCCTCGCGCCACATTTTGTTCAGGAGGTGCTCGAGTCGTCGCATGGTCACGATCAAATAATCACCACACTCGATTTGGAAAAGCAGCAAGCCATTGAGCGAAGAGTAACCGATTACGTCGCAAATAATCGCAATCGCGGCATCGAAAACGCAGCGGTATTTCTGGTTGATGCCCGGACGATGGACGTGCTCGCCCAGGTTGGTTCGGCGGATTTCTACAAGGCCGACATTAACGGTCAGGTCGATGGAACGCACAGTCCGCGCTCGCCGGGTTCGACGTTGAAACCGTTCGTGTATGCGCTCGCGCTCGAGCAAGGATTGATTCATCCGTTATCGATCCTTGCAGATGCACCGCGCAGCTTCGGTGAATACAATCCCGAAAATTTCGATCGCGAATTTCTCGGACCGATCCGCGCATGCGACGCGCTCGCGCGCAGCCGCAATGTGCCGGCAGTGGAGCTCGCGTCGCATCTTGCGCATCCGACGCTTTACCAATTTCTGAGCACAGCCGAAGTGCGTCTGCCGAAAGCCGAATCGTTCTATGGTCTAGCCCTTCCGCTCGGGGGAGCGGAAGTTTCGCTGCAAGATTTGGTGCGGCTTTATGCTGCGCTCGCGAATAATGGCGAGCTGCGACCGCTACGATTCACGGCGCAGGAAGGAATTGCAAAGCCAAAGAGAATACTTTCGCCAGAAGCCGCATTTCTGACTCTGGAAATGCTTGGCAATGTGCCGCGACCGGAACTGAATTGCGCCGACGGAAGTCACAGCGCTCGGGTTTATTGGAAGACGGGAACGTCGCACGGTTTTCGGGACGCCTGGTCAATCGCAGTGTTCGATCGTTACGTGCTCGGGGTTTGGGTTGGAAACTTCGATGGGCGCGCCAACCCGGCGTTGATCGGCCGCACCGCGGCAGGGCCGCTGCTGTTTCAGATTATCGATAGTCTGCGCGCGGCGTGGCCGGAA